>MDSW01127307.1_pt1 | contig 10821 bp, 9 predicted proteins | sample 811171 | NCBI WGS metagenome assembly MDSW01 (sample SAMN05326641, study PRJNA326480) | marine metagenome | isolation source: seawater | place: Atlantic Ocean: North West | collected 2012 | reverse complement strand
GAGAGCACCGCCATCATGAGGCCGAGCACCGTGGCACCGATCGTGACGGTGAACATCCACCAGATCGTGTTGGAGAACGTGCCTCGGATCACCGAGAAGAAGGCGAACGCCAGAAGGAAGAAGCCGACCGCCATCGTGCCCCGAGAGGACGGGGAGTGGTCGAGGCCTGACGTGCGGTTGCGAGTCCAGTTGATCGAGTAGGCGATGCCGATGCCGGCGATGATCAGGAACAGACCGAACCAGGTGAGTCGGCTTGTCAGGACGTTCCAGGTGCCGTCGTCGCCGCTCCAGGACCGCCAGTCGAGGAAGGTCTCGGAGGTGATCAGGTGCTCATAGTTGTCGAGCCCGACGAACTCCTCACTGTCTCGGTCGAGGAACGAGGTGAGGATGGTGCGGACCGCCGGCACCACCAGGTTGATCGACAAGAAGGTGAGCGCAGGGGCGAGGAAGATCACCGCACGCGACCGCCGGTCGAATGAGGCGAGCCCATTCGCGTCGCGGTCGCTCGGCCAGCCGAATCGCAGACCGAGCAGCGCAAGCGGGATGACGGCGGCGATGATCGCCGTGAAACCCGAGCCGGAGCCAAGGTCGGGAAGCAACCAGCCGCCGACGGTGGCCCCGATCGCTGCACCGAACAATGCCCGTTCGACAAGCACGTGGCGCTTCCCGAAGAGCAAGGAGATGCCCGCCAGGACGGCGGCGCCAACGATCGCAAAGAGCACGATTTCGACGATCGACGCGTCGGGTCGATTGCGGAACAGCAGGCTGGTGCCGATGAGCCAGCCGGCGAAGGCGCCGACGGCGGTCGGCACGGCGAGACGGATGATCCGGTTGGCGTGACCGGTTGCGTAGCCGGCGATGAGACCGAGCACGAGTCCGACCAGCGGCCACTCGAATGTGCCAAGACTCGCGAAGTCGCCGGTGGCGTACTCGGCGAGACCCGAGCGAAGTTCGGCGACCTTGCTGATGGCGTCGATCTGTGCCGGATCGACGACAACGAAGGGCTCACCCTCGTCGCGGGTGAAGACGAACTCGCTGTCGGCGACGAGCGTCGAGACGGAACGATTGCCTCGCAGCAGACCGAAACCCGCAGCGCCGAGCAGACCGCCGGCGAGCGCACGGTACCGGGCCCAGTTCCGACGGCCCTGCGAGATCAGAAGGTTGGCGCCGACAAAGACGGCGGCGCTGAGACCGACAACGAGGACGATCTTCCACGAGATTGAATACAGGCGGCCGAGTTGGTCGCTCTGTGCGGAGGCATAGAGCAAAAGCAGCAGCAGCGATGTCAGAACGACGCCGCGCACGCCCCCGTTGAGCGAGAATCGGCGGCCTGTGCCGTCGCTGTGTTCGTCGGTCGCCGACTCTTCGGCAACTGCCGTCATGTCCGATCCCCCCGGTGTCGTTCAAAAGGTGCTGGGGGCGGCGGCCGCATCGACCACCGCCCCCAACTGCACATCATTCAGATTTGCATGTGTGGGCGTTGCCCACCAGCTGCGACCTCAGGGGTCGCAGCGGATCACTCCGGCCAGGTGGCGTCGATGGCGGCGGCAGCCTCGGCAACGGTCTTCTCACCGTTGACGAGCGCCGTGCCCTCGGTCCAGAACGAGCCGGCGCCGACGTCGGCCGGCATGAGGTCCGAGCCGTCGAAGCGCACGTCGTTGTTCGCCATGATCTCGAGGAAGCTCTGCTCCAGCGGGTTCCACAGCGACCGGTCGACGTTCAGGTTGGCGGTGTTGAAGCCCGAGAGGACGTCGCCGCCACCCTTGGCTTCCTTCTGCGCTGCCTGACGAAGGTTGGCGAACTCCGGCGAACCGAAGTACTCCATCACGGCCATGACCTCGGGCTTGTCGTTGAACGCACCGACCAGGGTGCCGGCGGTGAGCACGATCGGAGGATCGATGTCGCCGACGGGGAACTGGAACACGTCGATGGCGCCTTCAGAGCCGTCCTGGACGGGGGTGCCGTCGGGGAAGAAGGCCGAGAAGAAGGAGGCCTGGCGGTGCATCATGCAGTCGCCGTTGACGAGCGGCTCGCCGTTGTCACGGAACGAGGTTGAGGCGATGGTGCCGCCCTGGGCGTAGACCATGCCCGGGGTGTTCCACACGTCGAGGACTTCCTGCATGACGCCCGAGACTTCGTCGCTGGCGAAGAGGAGTTCGCCCGTGGTCCAGGCGTCGTAGGTCTCGCCGCTGTGACGGCGGAGCATCATGTCTTCAACCCAGTCGGTGAAGGCCCAACCCGTGGCGGTACCCGACTCGATGCCGATGCAGAACGGCGTGTTGCCGTCGGCGATCATGGTCTCGGCGAGGCCGAAGAGCTCATCGAGCGTGGTGGGGACCTTGTAGCCGTTGGCCTCGAAACGCGCCGGCTGGTACCAGACGAGCGACTTGAGGTCGGTCTTGTCGGGCACGCCGTACTGCGTGCCGTCGACGTTGCCGAAGCCCATGGCGCCGGCGGACCAGTTCTCGCTGACCGCTGCGGTGACATCGTCGGGCAGCGGCACAAGGAAGCCGTCGCGAGCGAAGTCGGCGAGCTTGCCGGGCTGCGGGAAGATCGAGATGTCCGGCGGGGTGCCGGCTTCGATCTGCACGTTGATCTCGGACTCCCAGTCGGCGGAACCGACGTAGAAGATGGTCATGTCGTTGGCCTCAGCGAACGGGTCGAGTGCGCCCATCAGGCCCGCGACCTCGTCCGGCGAGCGGACCGGACCGGTGATGCGGACAGCGGTGCCCGCAAGCGGGTTGGTGTCCCCACCATCCGACGCGGCAGCCTCGGCGGCGGCCTGTGCTTCCGCGGCCTCGGCCTCGGCAGCTTCGATGGCGTCTTCGGCAGCGGCGAGCGCGGCCTCGGCCTCAGCAAGAGCGTCGCTGTCGCCGCTGTCAGCCGTGTCGTCGTCGGAGCCACAGGCGGCAGCGACGAGCGACAGGGTGAACAACGCAACGAGCAGCTTCAGCAAGGTGCTTTTCATTGGTTCCCCTCCGGGTAATGACGCTGTGGCCCCACGGACCACGCGGGTGTAAACGCTTACATCCGGCCACGACGCTATACGACGGCATGACGTTTAGCCAACCGTGCGGGGGCGCTGCGGCGTGCGTGTGAATCGTCACGATGGCGTTCTCAGAGCCGATGGCCCACCCCCGCCGTTACACGAACTGTCATGCATGTCGCACCGTGTGTAACATTCCGCCATGGCCGAGAGCTTCTCCTCCACTGGACCCCCGTCGATGGCAGCCACGCTGTCGCCGGAGATGAGCCACGACGACAAGGTCGCCCACTTCACCGGCGGACTGTCGTCCCGACTGCCGGAGCTCCCGCCGTTCGCGGGCTCCGATCGGCTGCGCCCCGATGGTCGCCCCCGTCCGGAGTTCCGCGCCGAGCTCCGCCGTATTTCCAATGCGACGAATGCCTTCCACGTGGTGTTCACCCTCTCGCTCCCGTTCCTGTTTTGCTGGCTTGCCGTCCTCGCCGGCGACTGGCCACCCGCTCCAGCGGTTGCGACCTATGCCTTCGTTTTCATCGCGATGGGTTCGTGGTTCCAGCGGGCCTTGACCCTCAACCACGAGGCTGCGCACCGGCTGTTGTTCTCCGACAAGCGATGGAACGACTGGATCGGCGAGAAGCTGATCGGATGGCTCGTTTTTGGCGATGGCAGCGACGGGTATCGGCTCGCCCACACGCAACACCACCGCGACGAGTTCGGCGAGAAGGAACCCGACTTTCTCCTCTACGCCCGCTATCCGATCTCAAAGGCGTCGCTGCGCCGCAAGCTCGTGCGCGACACGGTCGGCATCTCGGGTTACAAGAACCTCAAGCCGGCGTTCAAGGGCTTGTTCAGGACGGGTCGCCGGATTCGGGCCATGCGGTACCTGAGCGGCCAACTGTTCGTGTTCACCGTCTTTGCCCTGCTGGGTCAGCCCCTCTTCTACCTGTTCTTCTGGTTGCTTCCCTGGGGCACCTACTTCCGTGTCTTCAACCGGTTGCGGGCGCTCGCCGAGCACGGTGGCATGACCCGCTCGAGTGATCGCCGACTCACCACGCACGACATCCGTCAGGGCGTCCTGTCGAAGCACGTCTTTCTCTCTCAGGGCATCGGGTTCCATCTGGCCCATCACGTCGACTCGGGCATCCCGATGAACAACCTTCACAAGCTGCATCGGGCACTTGTCGAAGACGGCTACGTCCTGCCCGGCATGACCCAGCGCGGATACTGGTCGTTCTTCCGCACCCTCGCTCGCTGACGTGGCCGACCTCTCCGCTCGGAGCGTGATCGCATCGACCCTGCTCGGCACGGTCCCGCCGCGACTTCCGGGCCGACTCCTGGTCGCCTTCGCCGGCGAGTTCGGGATCCAGGCTGGCACGACTCGAACCGCTCTCTCGCGAATGGTCGACAGGGGGGAGCTGCGCCATCTCGAGGGTGGACGGTACGAACTCGCCGGGGGTCTTCTCGCCCGACATCTCCGCCAGGAGGCCGGCCTGCACCCGACCGTGCACCCGTGGGACGGTACGTGGGAGCTCCACGTCGTACCGCCAGGCGCCCGCTCGTCGATTGATCGGGCGGCGCTGCGCCGCGCCACCGGCCATCTCGGATTGTGGGAACGGCGAGACGGCGTGTGGATGCGACCGGCGAACCTTGCGTCGGATCGTCTGCCGAACGCTCGGGCAATCGTCGCAGCCCAGACCGAGTCCTATGTCGCGTCGCCGACCGAGGATCCCGTTTCCGTGCTGGCGTCGCTGTACGACCTCGCCGGGTGGGCGGGTCGGGCCGCCGACCTGATCGCCGAGCTCGAGGAGACAGGCACCGAACGCACCACCCCCAACCGCCTTGCCGACGGCTTCGTTCTTGCCGCCTCCGCGCTTCGGCATCTCGTCACGGATCCGCTTCTGCCCCCCGAACTCGAACCGGAGGGATGGCCGGCCCGACATCTCCGCACCGCGTACGGCAGCTACCTCGGCGACTACCAGGCCGGCCTGCGGGCGTTCTTTCGCCGCCACGCGATGTCCGATGCGTCGGTTCCTCGGGTCGAGGGGCACGGCCCTACGATGACTCCATGAGCGATCGCTTCTACTTCCGTCAGCTGCTGTCCGGGCGAGATTTCGCCCAGAACGACCCGGTCGCCCGCCAGATGGTCAACTTCGTCTACGCGATCGGCGATCGCCAGACCGGCGATGCCGTCCTGGTCGATCCGGCCTACGACGTCAACGGCCTGGTCGACACGATCGAGGCCGACGGCATGCGCTGCTCTGGCGTCCTCGCTACGCACTACCACCCCGATCACGTGGGCGGCTCCATGATGGGCTTCGAGCTCGAGGGCATCACCGCCCTGCTCGACCGCATCGACGTGCCGATCCATGTTCAAGCCGACGAGGCCGAGTATGTCCGCAAGGTCACCGGTGTCACCGACGAGTCCCTCGTCCAGCACCAGAGCGGCGACATCGTCCGAGTCGGCGATGTCGAGGTCGAGCTGATCCACACGCCGGGTCATACGCCTGGAAGCCAGTGCTTCCTCGTCGACGGCCGGCTCGTGGCCGGCGACACCTTGTTCCTGGATGGCTGCGGCCGCACTGACCTTCCCGGCTCTGATCCCGAGCAGATGTACGAGTCGCTCACGACCCGTCTCGGCCGGGTCGACGACGATGTCATCTTGTGCCCAGGTCACGCCTACTCGCCGGAGCCCACCGCCACGATGGGCGCAACCCGGGAGCGCAACATCGTGTTCCGTCCCGACACAAAAGAGCAGTGGATGATGCTCTTCGGGCGGTAACCGAACGGCCGAGCGACGTGTCGGTCAGACCGGCCGACTCAGGTCGACGAGATCTCGCTCAGCGGCGTGTCGAGAAGCTGATGCATCGCTGCCGGGCTCCAGTTCGGTCGAACTCCGGGTGATTGGCCGACCCGCTCAACGATGTCGGTGTCGTCGAGATCATGGACCTCTCGGAGTCCGTGAAGGATGGTGGCGAGATAGGGCGCGCTCGGTGCCGCAGGAGGACGCTGTTCCGGTGGTGTCGGCGCCGTGAAGGTGAAGGTCGGGTGGCCGTCGACCGGATCGAGTGCGACGACCGCCCCGTAGGCGCCGTCGATGACCGTCTGCTGCTGACCGGGGGCGAGATCGAGGATGTCGTCGGGGAACTCGAGACCACCGGGTCGGATCCGGTTTTCCTGAGCGTGGACATCGGCGAACTGCTCGAGGGTGATGAGGTAGCGGCGCCCGAGCGCTCCGGTCGCAGCGGCGCGGTGCTCGAGAAAGGCGGGCGCGCCGTTCCACCGGGCAGAGTGGCCGGCGAAGCAGATGCTCGTGCCGAACACGACGGGGCCGTCGGCGATCGGTGGTGCGTCGTTGCGGGCACCCTCGTGGTCGTGGTCAGCGCCTTCGGCACGGCCGCCGGTGAGGTACACGAGGAAACGACTGCGAGCGCAATTCGAGCCGTAGCAGGCGTACCAAACCAGCGTTGCAGGATCAGGGGCCATCGGCGCCGAGGGTAGCGGCCGGACGATACCGCCTCGGAGGTTCGTGAGAAGGCCGAGGATCGTCTGCGTTGTGCGCGAGGAGGGACTTGAACCCTCACACCCTTTCGGGCACAGGCACCTGAAGCCTGCGCGTCTGCCAATTCCGCCACTCGCGCGTGGCGCACTCCGGAAAGTGCTCGGGGGAGCGTACCGCAACCCACGCAGATTGCGTCAGGGGTATCCTCACCGTCGTGGGCATGCGATCAGTCGAACGACGACTCGAACGGTTGGTCGACGGCGCCGTCGGACGTTTCTTCCGCGGCGGCGTGCGACCGGTGGAAATTGGGCACCGCCTCGTGCGCGAGATGGCCGATTCCCGCTCTGTCGGCGTGAAGGGGCAGTCCGTTGTGGCCAACCACTTCGAGGTCCGACTCAACGAGACCGATTTGGCCCGTTTCGCCGACGTCGAGGAGTCGCTTGTCCGCGAGCTCTGCGAGGCCGCTCGTGAGGCCGCTCGCGACGACGGCTGGAACTTCATGGGCCCCGTGCAGGTCGTCTTGACCGAGAGCGCCGATGTCCGGACCGGCCAGCTGCGCATCGACGCCCGCATGAAGGAGGCCGATGGCGCCACCGGCGTGTTGCATCTCTCCAACGGGCAACAGGTCGTGCTCGGGGAGTACCGCCTCACCTTCGGCCGGCTTCCCGAGTGCACGATCACGTTCGACGACACCAACGTCAGCCGCGAACACGCCGAGATCTGCCCGGATGGCGATGGCTTCGTGCTCACCGATCTCGGTTCCACCAACGGCACCACCGTCAATGGTGTCGCCATCACCTCTCGTCGCCTTGACGACGGCGACATCGTCTCGTTGGGCGCAACAACCTCGTTCGAGTTCCGCGCCGGTTGAGCGACCCCGATCGGCCGAAGCGACGGCAGTAGGATCACACGACCTTGACGGATCAACTCCTCTTTCTCTTGCGCCTCGGACTCTTGGCGATCGTCTACCTCACCTTCTTTCGGGTGCTGCGGGCGGTCTGGGTCGAACTGCGCACGGAGAACCGGGTCGCCGTGCCGGTGCCGGCCGCCATGCCCGCCACCAACGGCGCCTCGAGCCACGCCGTAGCGCCACCGCCTGCCGCACCCGTCGACGACGACAGCGAGGCCGGCTCCCGACTCGTCGTGCTCACGCCACCCGCCGTGGCCGGCCAGGTGTTCGAACTTCAGACGGAGACCACCATCGGGCGGGCCTCTGACTGCGCCGTCGTGATCGACGACGCTCGTGTCTCCAAAGTCCACGCCCGCATCTTCGAACGCGACGACCGATGGGTGGTCGAGGATCTCGGCTCCACCAACGGCACGCTGGTCAACGACCATGTTCTCGACCATCCCGAGAATGTCGGCCCCGGTGACCGCATCCAGGTCGGCGAACATGTGCTGGAGTTGGCGTGACCGCCTTCGAATCCGGCGCAGCCACCGATGTCGGCCAGGTCCGAGCCCACAACGAGGACACGTTCGTCGTCGCCAGCACCGTGTTCGTCGTCGCCGACGGCATGGGCGGCCACAACGGCGGTGAGATCGCCTCCCAGATCGCTGTCGATCGCCTCGCCGGCATCGGCCCGGTCAGCTCGATCGATGATCTCGTCCGAGGCGTTCAGGAAGCCAACGCCGACATTCTCGAACGCGCCCGCGAGCAGCCGGAGTTGAGGGGCATGGGAACCACCGTGGTGATGCTCGCCGATATCGACCAAGCGGGATCTCATCGACTTGGGGTGGCCAATGTCGGCGACAGCCGGCTTTATCGGCTGACCGACTCCGGCCTGCATCAGCACACCGAGGATCACAGCCTGGTCGAAGCGCTCGTCCGTGATGGACGCCTCACCCGAGCCGAAGCTGCCGTGCACCCGCAGCGCAACATCGTGACGCGAGCGCTCGGCATCGACGACAAGGTCCTCGTCGACGCCTGGGAGCTGATTCCTGTCGTGGGTGACCGCTACGTCCTCTGCAGCGATGGACTCTTCGGAGAAATCGACGACGATGAGATCCACGAGGTGCTGCAGGCCACCTCGTCGCCACAGGATGCCGCCGACGAGCTCGTGCGCCGAGCCCGCGAGGCCGGCGGTCGCGACAACATCACCGTTGTCGTGGTCGATGTCGTCGAGGCCGACCCCGGCGAGGAGCACCCTGACGATCGCGTCGTCGGCATCCACAAAGCGTTGTCCGGCAAGGTGCTCAGTGACGCCAGCCCGGCCACCCCCGAGCCTCGCCGCGGCGAGACGCCGGGTGGGTTCGTGCCTCCGGCCATGACGTGGCGTGTCGGTCTCTTCACCGCTGTGGTGCTCGCCGTCGTGATCGGCATGCTCGTCGCAGTATCAGCGATCGGGCGTTCCGGTTACACCGTCGCCGAGGGCGACAACGGCACCGTCGTCATCCTCAAGGGACGCGACGGCGGCTTCCTCTTCTTCGATCAGACCCTCGAGGTCGAGTCCGACATCGATGTCGACGAACTCCCCCCGATGGCGGTCACTGCAGTCCGCGACGGCCAGCGTTTCGACGCCCTCGAAACCGCCGAGTTGTACCTCGAGAACCTCCGGGACTCGAGCGACGCCTCGGGGTCGTGATCCACCGCCGATCATGACGGCCACCGAGTCGCCCCCGACGCATCCGGTCTCCCCACTGCTTGCGTTGAAGCCGCGGCGCGTCGAGACGGGCCTGCTGGTGATGGTGGGGGTCGCAGTCGCCGTCGCCTACGGACTCGCCAGCTTCGGTACCACCGAGGCGATCCCCGCAAATCTGGGGCCCTTCCTGCTCTGGATGTTCGGACTCGGTGCTGTCGCCCACCTCGCCAACCGTCACCTGGCGCCGGCCGCCGACCCCGTCTTCCTTCCGGTCGCGCTGTTGCTCAACGGCCTCGGCTATGTCGTCATCACCCGTCTCGACGGCAGCCTCGCTGCGCTCCAATCGACGTGGACGGCGATCGGGGTCGGCGGTTACGTCGCCACCCTTCTTTTCTTGCCGCGGGTTCGGATCATCGAGCAGTACCGCTATCTCCTCGGGATCGGCGGGCTGCTCTTGTTGATGATCCCGCTCGTTCCGGGTCTCGGCACCGAGATCAACGGCGCTCGGATCTGGGCGAGTATCGGCCCGATCAACTTTCAACCCGGGGAGTTCGCCAAGCTCACCCTCGCAGCGTTCTTCGCCGGCTACCTCGTCGACTCGCGTGAACTCCTGCGGAGCCGCCTCGAACTTCGCGATCTTGCCCCGATCGGAGTCGCCTGGGCCGGTTCGCTCGGCGTGATGGTCTTCCAGCGCGATCTCGGCTCGTCGCTGCTCTTCTTCACCCTCTTCGTCGTCGTGCTGTGGGTCGCCTCGGAACGATGGGTGGTGCTTGCCGTCGGCGCAGTGCTCTTCTTCGGTGGTGCCTTCGCAGCGTGGACAATGTTCGACCACGTGCAAAAGCGTGTCGACATCTGGCTCGACCCGTTCAAGGATCCGAAGGGAGATGGCTTCCAGATCGTCGAGGGCTCGTTCGCGCTCGCCGACGGCGGCCTCACCGGCACCGGCCTCGGGCAAGGTGAACCGGGCCGCATCCCCTTCGCGGAAACTGATTTCATCTTCGCTGCGATCGGAGAGGAACTCGGCCTCGCCGGCTCCTCGGCGGTGTTGATGGCGTTCTTGCTCCTCGTCGGCTCCGGGCTTCGGGTGTCGTTGCGGGCCGATCGCGTCTTCGAAAAGCTCTTTGCGCTCGGCCTCACCACCCTCCTCGCCGTGCAGACCTTCGTGATCGTCGGCGGAGTGTTGCGGGTCGTGCCACTCACCGGCATCACCCTGCCCTTCGTCAGCTACGGCGGTTCGTCGCTCGTCGCCAACTATGTCCTGCTTGCGCTGCTCGTTCGCATGTCACACGAGCAGCGGGTCTCGATCCGTCCGGCGAAGGGCGCCGCGTGAACCTCCGGATCCGGCGTCTCGGCGTCGTGCTCAGCGTGCTGTATCTGGTGCTGTTCCTGCAGCTCAACCGGATCCAGTTCTTCGGTGCCGAACGCCTGCAGGACGACGTCAACAACACGCGGGGCTTGATCCGTGAGTTCGGTCGCGAGCGCGGCCCGATCATCACCGCCGATGGTGTGCTTGTCGCCCGATCGGTCGAGTACGACGGGTCGGTCGACTTCCGTCGGGAGTACCCCGAAGGGGAGCTCTACGCGCACATCACCGGCTATCAGTCGCTCAACGTCGAGGCCGTCGGACTCGAACGCAGCTACAACGACGAACTCGCCGGCGATCCGATCGACCAGCGCTTTGCCTCGCTCGGTGATCTCTTCGTCGATCGCAACTCCACCGCCACGCTCACGCTGTCGATCCGCGACGATGTCCAGCGGGT
>MDSW01115522.1_pt1 | contig 10821 bp, 9 predicted proteins | sample 811171 | NCBI WGS metagenome assembly MDSW01 (sample SAMN05326641, study PRJNA326480) | marine metagenome | isolation source: seawater | place: Atlantic Ocean: North West | collected 2012 | reverse complement strand
TAATGTAATTCATATTGATGTGTTTTGTGAAACGTCATTTTTTTCGGAATCATGATTCGCTTAGATAAATTGTTTTTTTCTTTTAGGAGGTTTAAATGTTAAAAAAAGTTTTAAAAAAAAGTGCGTTATTAAGTTTGGCGTTAATTTTTTTGGGTTGGAACAATGTGTTTGGAGCAGATGCGATATGTTATAATTGCCCTCCTCAGTGGGCTGATTGGGCGAGCCAGCTTAAGATGATCAAAAAACATTTGGGGTTTGATATTCCTCATGACAATAAAAATTCCGGCCAGACACTCTCACAATTACTTGCAGAGAAGAATAGTCCTGTGGCTGATGTTGCTTATTATGGTGTGTCATTTGGAATCCAAGCGGGGCAAAAAGGTGTGGTTGAAGCTTACAAGCCTAGGAATTTCAATGAAATACCTGAAGGCCTGAAAGATCCTCAAGGCAAGTGGTTTACTATACATTCAGGAACTTTAGGATTTTTCGTAAATGTAGATGCACTTGAAGGTAAACCAGTACCAAAATCATGGGCAGATTTATTAAAACCTACATACAAAGGAATGATTGGGTATTTGGATCCATCATCAGCTTTTGTGGGTTATGCTGGAGCAGTGGCAGTAAACAGGGCCATGGGTGGCAACTTAAATAACTTTGATCCTGGAATAAATTACTTTAAAAAATTAGCAAAGAATGATCCCATAGTTCCTAAGCAAACTTCATATGCAAGAGTTTTATCTGGAGAGATTCCAATTCTCTTTGATTATGATTTTAATGCTTATAGGGGGAAATATAAGGATAAAGCTAATGTTACTTTTGTTATCCCTAAAGAAGGAACAGTAGTGGTTCCATATGTAATGAGTTTAGTAAAAAATGGGCCAAATCCAGCAAAAGGTAAGGCTATTTTAGATTTTATCATGTCAGATGATGGTCAAAAAGTTTGGGCAAACGCATTTTTAAGACCAATTAGAGCATCAGCGATGTCTAAGGAGGCGGCTTCAAAGTTTTTACCTGCATCAGACTATGCCAGATCAAAACCACTTGATTACGCTAAAATGGCAGCAGTACAAAATTCATTTAAAGAACGTTATTTAAATGAAGTCAGATAACTATTTTCTTTGAGAGTTAGCATTGGGCTAGCTCTCAATCTGATTTGTAAGGAAAATTTTCATGAAATATTACGAGTACCCTAAACTTTTTGTTTTGGCTCTGCCTGTAACTATTTTTTTTACTACTTTTTTTATTGTACCAATGGTTCAATTGATAATTGTAGGTGGAAGTAGCGATGCAGGAGTGACGTCGTATTTTTCTATAGTGAGTAAACCAAGACATTTTGAAAGTATGCTTGCTACTCTAATACTCTCAATTACTGTGACATTATCAGCATTAATTGTTTCAACTACGGCAGGTCTTTTTCTGGTCCGAAATATTTTTCCAGGCAGAGAAATCGTTTTATCAATCCTAACTTTTCCACTTGCTTTCCCAGGAGTGGTTATAGGTTTTTTAATAATAATGTTAGCAGGTCGCCAGGGTTTGATAGGAAAAGTAACAAACGGTTTGTTTGGAGAAAAGACAGTATTTGCATATTCAATGTTGGGGCTATTTTTTGGTTATTTATATTTTTCTATACCCAGAGTGATTTTAACCATCATGGCAGCTGCTGAAAAGCTTGACAAATCTCTTGAGGAAGCCGCGAAGTCTCTAGGGGCTCCTCCTTATAGGATTGTTTTGGATATTATTATTCCAGCTTTGAAACCAGGTTTGATAGCTTCAGGAGCTATTTGCTTTGCAACTTCGATGGGCGCATTTGGAACTGCATTTACATTAGCTACAAACATAGATGTACTTCCTATGACAATATATACTGAGTTTACCTTAAATGGAAATATTGCTGGAGCTGCAAGCTTATCTATTGTTTTAGGTCTAGTAACTTGGGTTGCTCTTTTTATTTCCAGAAGTCTTTCCGGTCAAACAATCGCTGTTTCTGGTTAAATGATAAATGACTAAGAAACAAATATTTATTTTACAGCTGATTTTTACTCTCCTTGTTTGTTCCTTTCTCATAATTCCAGTTTTTCTTTCTGCACTGGCAGGTATAACGGAAAATTTTTTCATTGGTATCAAAAGCGGATTTACTTTACGTTGGGTTTTTGAAGTCCTGGATTTGTATTCAGAAACTATTTATCTTTCTATAATAATCGCGATTGTATGCTTATTTGCAACGTTGATTATTGGTATTCCAGCAGCTTACGTATTAGCTAGAATTGGTGGAAGGATTTCGAGAATTATTGAAGAAACTATAGTTTTGCCTGTTGCAATTCCAGGTTTAGCGATAGCACTAGCCTTGATTATTATATACGGTGGTTACCGAGACTTCAGATCTAGTTGGTATTTTATTTTGGTCGGTCACATCCTATTTACGTTACCATTTATGGTGCGTTCAGTATTAGCTGTTTTATCGTCTACAAATTTTAAAGAATTAGAGGAAGGTGCCGCGAGTTTAGGAGCTCCATTTTGGACAAGATTCATTACCATCGTCCTACCAAATATTAAACAAGGAATTCTGGCTGGTTCTCTCATGGTGTTTACTTTATCTATTGGTGAATTCAATTTAACATGGATGTTACATACACCTATAACAAAAACTCTACCTGTTGGTCTTGCAGATAGCTATGCTTCTATGAGATTAGAGGTCGCAAGCGCTTACACTTTAATTTTCTTCATTATGATAATTCCTCTTCTTCTAGGTATGCAATTTTTGTCTAGGAAAAAGAATTAATTTAATTATTTTTTGTTTTAAATTTTATCTGTATCATGCAAAAAGAAAACACCTCAATTGATTTAATTTCCTGCGGAAAAACTTTTAAAGATGGGACCCGTGCTTTAGAAAAAATAAATCTAAATATAAAAGGTGGAGAAACCGTTGTACTGTTAGGTCCTTCAGGGTGTGGTAAAACAACTCTTTTAAGAATTATTGCAGGCCTTGAGGAACCAGATGATGGTGGCCAAGTTATATTCAACAAGGAAGATGTAACAGAATTATTAATTGAAAAGAGAAATGTGGGAATGGTTTTTCAATCATATGCTCTTTTTCCTAATATGAACGTTAAAGAAAATATAGGTTATGGGCTAAAAGTTCGAAAATTAGATTCAAAAAAAATTGATGAGCGAGTTTCAGAAATGCTAAAAATGATGAGCATTACTGATTTGTCATATAGAACAATAGATCAATTGTCTGGTGGGCAAAGACAAAGGGTTGCATTGGCAAGAGCAATTGCTGTAAGACCTAGAGTCCTTTTGTTGGATGAACCGTTAACTGCTTTAGATGCTATTTTGAGAGATAGACTAAGGGGAGAGATAGATAGTCTGTTAAGGGGTCTTGGAATAACTGCTATTTATGTTACTCATGACCAATCCGAAGCAATGGCACTTGGTGATAGGATTGTTGTAATGAGCGATGGTAAAATATCACAAATTGGCACTCCGAGAGAGATTTATTTCCAACCTGAAAATGAATTTGTTGCAGATTTTATAGGAACAATAAATCGTGTTTCAGGGAATAATCTTAAAAAAATTGTTTCTGTTGAGGGAAAGGAGTTGTTGTTTAGACCTGAAGATATTGAAGTTGTAGATAAAAAAAATAGTCATTTAACCGGGATTGTAAAAGCTTCTTTTTTCTTAGGTGAAAAAACTCGCCTTATAATAAATTATAATTCGACAGAACAATTATCGGTAGAGGGTAAATTTAAAGAAGAATATAAAATAGGTTCAGAAATTTTTCTAAAATTCAATTTAGAGACCTCAATTAAGTTGCCTAATTAACTCTTAAAAAATGTTAATAGCTCAAATAACAGATACTCATATCAAACCTAGAGGCGAGTTAGCTTATGGGAATATTTTAGACTCAGCTTCCTGTCTGAAAAAAGTTATAACGCATTGTAATGAATTTAACCCTAAAATAGACCTTGTCTTTGTCACAGGTGACATAACCGATGGAGGTCAGTTAGAGGAATATGAAGAATTTAACAAAATCTTAAGAGACCTAAAGATCCCATGGTTTGTAATACCAGGCAATCATGATAATAATAAGATACTTATGGATTATTTTAATGATCATGACTATTTGCCCAGGAATGAAAAATTTTGCAATTATCTAATCGACAAATATCCTTTTATATTAATTGGACTTGACACAACAGTGTCTGGGAAAAATTATGGAGAATTTTGTAAGGAAAGACTTCGTTGGTTGGATTTAAATCTGAAACGTTACTCGAGTAAGCCTACCATTTTGTTCATGCATCATCCTCCGTTTGTGACGGGAATAGACGGAATGGATAATCAGAATTTTAAAAATGGCATTGAATTTTTTGATATCTTGAGATCGTATCCACAAGTAAAACACATTGCTTGTGGTCATGTTCATAGAGCTATTGAAACTGTGATTGATGGGATTGGGATAAGCATAGCTCCAAATGGAGCTCATTCAGTGGATTTAGATATAAATGCTAAAAAACCTCCTATGTTCATTATGGAACCTCCTGCTATCAGAATATTTAAACTAAATCGTAGTAATGGAAATGTTGTTTCACATTTAAGTTTTATAGGAAAATTTGATGGACCACATCCATTTTACTCAGATGATGGACTTTTATTAAATTAATTTTTAACTCAAAGGATTTTCTATCAACGAGTGCATTTGATTTGATTGATTTTAAAAAAAATTAATAAAGATTGTCGTAGCAAAATTATATCCCTAGATTATTTGATAATATTTTTAAATGGTATCTTACAGATGAGATTTTTATCCCTTATTCAATCAAAGTTCTGTTTTAATAATATTTTTTAGTAGCTTATTTTGGAAGGAAATGATGAGTTTAATAGAGCTTAGGAATGTCTCAAAATACTGGGGTGATGTTAGGGCAGTTGAGAAACTGAACATAAATATTGAAGAAGGCGAGTTTGTAGTTTTATTAGGTCCCTCAGGGTGTGGAAAATCAACAACTTTAAGATTGATCGCGGGTTTGGAAAGTGTATCCTCAGGAGGAATATTTATCGATGGTAAAAATGTAAATAATATAGATCCATCTTCAAGAAACATTTCAATGGTTTTCCAATCGTATGCACTATTTCCACACCTAAATGTAGAGGAAAATATTATTTTTGGTTTAAAAGTTAGAAAAGTGAAAAAGGTTGATAGGCAAGTTAAATTAAAAAATGTTGCAGAAAAAGTGGGGTTAAGTAATCTGTTAAAAAGGAAGCCTGCTGAACTATCTGGAGGTCAACGTCAAAGGGTAGCACTTGCAAGAGCAATAATAAGTGATAATCCAGTATGTTTAATGGATGAACCATTGTCAAATTTAGATGCGAAGTTAAGGCATCAGATGCGTTCAGAAATTCGCTTACTTCAAAAGGATTTAAATATTACATTAATATATGTAACTCATGATCAGACTGAAGCAATGAGCATGGCTGATAAGATTGTACTAATGAACGAAGGAGAAATTGTTCAAAATGGTAGACCAAAAGAACTTTATGAAAAACCAGAGAATACTTTTACAGCAAAATTTCTTGGAAATCCGCCAATGAATTTAATCAATTTAGAAGTTGAAAGTGGACGAAAATATATTCCGATTTTTGAAGAAAAATATTTTATTAAACAGAATTCAGTTAAAAAAAATATTTTAGGGGTTAGGCCAGAAGATATTAAAATTTCAAAAGAAGGTATTAAATGTACTATAAATGACTTTGATTATCAGGGGTCCGATGTAGTGTTGAGTCTACAATTAGGAAATCAAGAAATTTTTGCTAGGATTGATTCTAAAAAAGTAGATGGATTAGATAATCAGGTTTGTATAACTTGGGACAATAAAAATTTACATTTTTTTGATTTTGAATCAGGCGTAAGGGATGTCGATTAAAAGTAAGGGCGCTTTTTGATTCATTAGTGGTGTGAAGATGGTCTTCATACTAAAAATAAGAGGCTTTTATGTCTCTATAAACCTCAATTTAGGAGGAAAATGTATTGTTATTTCAAATTAGCAAGGAAATTAATTGTAGGCACATTGGGAATGTTCCTGTTCTTTTCCAGTCAATTATTTGGTATAGAACTTAATATGTACTATCCCGTAGCAGTTGGTGGCTCTTTAACCAAAATAGTTGACGGAATGGTAGATGAGTTCGAGAAGAAAAATCCTGATGTGAAAGTAAATGCAATTTATGCAGGCAATTATAATGATGCCAGAATAAAAGCACTCGCTGCGCTGAAAAGCGGAAAACCTGCTCAACTATCTGTAATGTTTTCAATAGATATATATGAATTAATTGAGCAGGATGCCATAGTCCCTTTTGATGATTTGGTAAGCACTTATGAAGATAAAGCATGGTTATATTCATTTTATCCAACATTAATGCAAAACGGGGTAACTGATGGGAAAGTCTGGGGGATACCTTTTCAACGTTCTACAATTGTAATGTATTACAATAAGGATATATTTAGAAAAGCAGGATTAAATCCTAATCAACCACCAGAGACCTGGAATGAATTAGTTTCATATGGCAAAAAGATCGTAGCTAGCAATAGTAACACTTGGGGAGTAATGATCCCATCAACTGGGTATCCATATTGGATGTTCGGTGCATTGACAATGCAAAATGACCAAGTACTAATGAATGGTGATGGTAATAAGACATATTTTGACCATCCTCGTGTAGTTGGGGCCCTTCAATACTGGCATGATTTAGGAAATAAACACAAAGTAATGCCATCGGGAACCATCGAATGGGGAACATTGAGGAAAAACTTTCTTGAAGAGAAAACTGCAATTATGTGGCACTCTACAGGAAACTTGACAACGGTTAAAAAGAACGCGAAGTTCGATTTTGGTGTTGCAATGCTTCCAGCAAATGAGCGAAGAGGGACTCCAACAGGAGGAGGGAACTTCTATATTTTTAAAGATAGTTCTGATGAAGAGAAGAAGGCTTCAATGCGTTTGATTAAGTTTATGACGAGCCCAGAACAAGCGGCACATTGGTCAATGTCAACTGGATATATGGGAGTTAGTCCAGCTTCATATCAGACAAATGCTTTAACAAATTATGTTAAACAATTCCCACCTGCTCTTGTGGCAAGAGATCAATTAAAATTTGCTACTGCAGAACTTTCAACTTTTCAAACTGGTAGGGTTAGGAAATTACTTGATGATGCAATTCAGTCTGCCTTGACTGGAAACAAAACACCAAGTACAGCTTTGAAAAATGCACAAAAAAGTGCTGATAGGCTCCTAAAACGTTATAGGTAACTGTTTAATTTGCGGAAGGTCTTTCTAAGAACCTTCCGCAAATTTTTTCACAATTTCTTAAGATCCATTCGATTAAAAAGAGCTTACCTTAAGAAGACAACCGCTTTAGATGTTTAAAAATAATCTTAATCAAATTTATGCATACTTGCTGCTTACTCCAGCATTAATATTGATGGGTACTTTTACTCACATCCCATCAATTAAAACTTTAATATCCAGTTTTTTTAGTACAGGTACGAAAAAATTCCCAAGCGAATTTTTAGGTTTTGAAAATTATGAGCTGATTTTTGATGACCCTATTTTTTTGGAAGCAGTTTTAAACAATATCTGGTACGCAATTGCGACAATAATTCCTTCTATTGCATTGGCAATACTTATGGCTCTTTTTGTGGATAGTAAATTGTCTGGAAGGGTCTTTGTTAGAATGGCCTATTTTACTCCAACGATTTTACCTATGATCGCTGTATCCAACATCTGGTTATTTTTTTATACACCAGACATAGGTCTTTTTGATCAAATAGCTACAAATTTAGGTTTTAATAGTCAAAATTATCTTGGAGACAAAGATACGGTTCTTAATTGTATTATAATCATTACTGTATGGAAGGAAGCAGGTTTTTTCATGATTTTCTATTTAGCTGCATTGCAAAATATACCACCAGAGCTCAAAGAGGCAGCTATGTTAGAAGGTTCATCAAGATTATATTTTTTCCGTAGGATAACATTCCCTTTATTGATGCCAATTACACTTTTTGTTTTGATTAATGCAACTTTAAATTCATTTAAATTAGTAGATCATCTCTTCATTCTTACAAAAGGAGGGCCTGATAATGCCAGTAATTTAATTTTATATTATATTTATGAAGTGGCTTTTTCATTTCTAGATTCATCTTATGCCGCTACTTTAACAATATTTTTACTAATTGTATTAGCTATTATTTCAATTTTTCAATTTCTGATAGTTGGGAAAAGGGTACATTATAGATGAAGAATTATATGAAATATATTTCCATTGAATTCTTTTGTGCATGGATTTTGGCAATTATTTGGATATCTCCATTGCTTTACGCTTTTTGGGCAGCATTCCACAGTGTGGAATACGCAATTCACTTTAATATCCTCGCACCTTTAACTTTAATTAATTTTATTGAAGCTTGGGATCAAGCTCCATTTGCTAGATATTTTTTGAATACATTTTTTATAGTTTCATCCATTTTAATTGTCCAATTTATTGTCTGCACACTTGCAGCATATGCATTTGCTAGGTTTGAATTTTTTGGTAAACAAATTTTATTTGCAATTATTTTAATTCAGCTAATGGTTGTTCCTGAGATACTTATTGTAGAAAATTACAAAATAATGTCTGATTTGAATCTGGTTGATACAATTTTTGGGGTTGGACTTCCTTATATGGCAAGTGCGTTTGGCATATTCCTTTTAATACAAACTTTTAAAACAATCCCTAAGGAATTAGAAGAGGCAGCAAGAGTAGAAGGTTGTAAATTGTTTGGAATATTATTACGTGTTTATGTGCCATTGGCTAAACCTACATATTTGGCTTATGGACTTGTATCAGTAAGTTACCATTGGAATAATTTTTTGTGGCCACTAATTGTAACCAACTCTGTTAATACAAGACCTCTTACAGTTGGTTTGGCCATATTTGGTGCTCCAGAATCTGGGGTTAATTGGTCGGTCATCTCTGCTGCAACTTTGTTATCAGTATCCCCATTACTTTTAGGTTTTATTTTGTTCCAGAAACAATTTATCCAATCTTTTATGTATGCTGGTATTAAATAAGTAATTTTGGTAATCTGTCCCGCTTATGAATTGAGATACAGGATACTTTGCTTTGAAAAAAGATCTGGTAGATATTTTTTATTAATTCTTTTTTTGTATGGTTTGTGATTTTGTGGATTTCAATATTGTTTGGTAAGAGGGCGACGGGTGAACAAAATGTTTAATACTCAGTTGACATTTTTAATAATATTTCACATTATGCGAACTTTTCATAGTTGCCATGAACCTCAGAGATAACAATATTAAAAGATTAACAAATGAATTCTTTGATGTTCTGATTATTGGTGCAGGGATCAATGGCGCTGTTGCAGCAACCGCGCTTTCCTCAAGGGGTGCAAAAGTGGCATTAATAGATAAAGGAGATTTTGGCAGCTTCACCAGCCAAAATTCCTCCAACCTTATCTGGGGTGGTATTAAATATATGGAGACTTTTGAGTTCCCATTGGTTAGGAAACTTTGTTCTTCACGCAATCAACTCCTGCAATCTTACCCATCAGCAATCAAAGAGATCCGTTTTTATACTAACCTTGAAAAAGGATTTCGCTTTTCTAATTGGACGCTCTATTTGGGGGCATTGCTTTATTGGGGAATAGGCAATTTCGTTACAAGACCACCTCGTCTAATAACGTTAAAACAAATGAATTTGGAAGAGCCGGTAATTAATGCTGAAAACAGCATAGGGGGGTTTGAATACTCAGACGCATATCTTTATGATAATGACTCTCGTTTTGTTTTTAATTTTATTCGTTCTGCTATTAATTACAATTGTTGTGCTGTCAACTACATGGAATCTTTGGGGAGCATCCGAGATGAGCTAGGTCAATGGGAAACTAAACTCAAAAATACTATAAATGGAGATGAATTTGAAATTCGCAGCAAATCAATCATTAATGCATGTGGACCTTATGTGGATCAACAAAATCAGCTGACTGAACAACCAACGGATCACCGTCATGTTTTTTCTAAGGGTATTCACTTAACTGTACCTCAAATTACTAATAGTCAAAGAGTTTTAACTTTTTTCGCGGACGATGGTCGTTTATTTTTTGCCATTCCAATGGGTGGTCGAACGATGGTTGGAACAACTGATACACGTGTTTCTTCACCGGAAACTGAAATTACACTGGAAGATCGACAGTTTGTTCTGGACAACATCAACAAACGCTTGAATCTATCCAAACCACTTACTGAAAAGGATATAATTTCAGAACGCTGTGGTGTACGACCGCTGGTGAACAAGTCCGGTGATAAGATAAATAAAAACGAAGAATGGACAAAGCTTTCGCGAAAACATGAGATTGATGTAGATCTGGAGAAAAAACACATCAGTATTTTTGGAGGAAAACTTACTGATTGTATCAATATCGGTGAAGAAATATGTGATTCTCTGAAGGAATTGGGAATTCCTCTTCCGAGAAAAAACGGTAAGTGGTATGGTGAACCTGATTCTGTGATTCATGATGAATATCTGCATCAGGTTCATTTGATGAAACTGGACGACTTAACTTCATCTGGCTCGTCTGAAGTCTTATCTTCTCGCTTGTGGCGGCGTTATGGGGTCGAGGCTATAGAGATTCTGGAAAATATCCGCGAAGATCCGAAAATGGCAGAACCCTTGATAGAAGGAACCGATTACATCCGCTGTGAATTGACTCAAGCTGCCAGAAACGAAATGATAGTAACTCTGGAGGATTTTTTACGCCGCCGTTCCAAACTTGCGTTG
>MDSW01185253.1_pt1 | contig 10822 bp, 11 predicted proteins | sample 811171 | NCBI WGS metagenome assembly MDSW01 (sample SAMN05326641, study PRJNA326480) | marine metagenome | isolation source: seawater | place: Atlantic Ocean: North West | collected 2012 | reverse complement strand
GTAAAATATGCTGGCGGTGAAATTAGTTCTGACCCAATTGATATTTTTCCAGTAACTCCTGAGATATCCCCCATAACCTTGCGCATTAGCCGAGCAAACGCGCTTTTATCTACGAGTTTTTCACCTCAGGAAGCATCCATCTTGCTAACCCGATTAGGTTGTGAAACAACAATTGAGGAAGAGATAATCCGTATCAAAGTACCAAGTTTTCGACCTGACCTTTTGCGAGAAATTGATATAATCGAAGAATTAGGCCGGATACATGGATACGACAAAATTGAAGGAAGCGAACAATCAAATGGTCCGTGGCTCACTAACGTGAGTGTCGATTTGCAAACAGAAAGATCATTGCGAAGTATGCTTATTAGCTTTGGCTATGACGAAATCGTGACCAACACTATTGTTGAAAAAAAATGGGAAAAAATCATCGAATCCGATGAAGAAACAGTAATAATTAATCCACCAACGGAAGATCAATCGTTACTTCGATCAAGATTGCTACCGAGCTTGCTTGACGTTAGCCGAAGAAATTTAAACCAGCAAGAACGCAACTTAAAACTTTTTGAGATTGGAAAATGCTTCTCGAAATCCCAAAATCCTGACCAGTTACCTGTAGAACATACTGAATTAGCTGTATTACGATCAGGACTTCGAAACATAAGCCCTTGGCAGGGCGATGTTTCTACAACCGATTTTTTTGACATAAAAGGCCTTGCCGAACAAATTATTGGATCAAGTCCAGCCAATATCACTTATACGCCATTCTCTGGCAGAGGCTACCGGAAAGGTCATTCGGCTCAAATCGATATAGATGGACTTAAATTAGGTTATGTCGGCCAAATTTCGTCTGAGCTATTAGAGGCCTTTGAAATCAAGCAGACCGTATTTATCTTGGAACTAAAAATGAAAAGGCTGACTGACTTATGGAAGGACCAGACCGTTACAGTTTTTCCCATTCCTAAATTCCCAACCGCCGAACGAGACCTTTCGATAGTAGTAGAAAATTCGGTTGCTCAAGAGGATGTACGTTCCACTATAAGAAAGGGTAAATGGGTCGAACATGTTGAATTTTTAGATGTTTATACTGGAGACCAGTTACAGGATGGTTATAAAAGCCTTAGTTTCTCTATTGCTTTACGAGACCCTAGTACTACGCTTACCGACAAACAAGCTGATTCAACTATAGAAAAAGTATTGAAACAGTTGTCTAAGCTTTTCGACGCTAAGTTGCGTTGATAATAATTTCGTAATTATTTCTATGGAGGTTTTATAGTTTCATGAGTATCGACAACAACTTTGAGATTTTAGAACGTGAGGTAGATCGGTTGGTAGCGGCACTTAACCAACTGCGTACGGAAAACGACGAGTTGAAACAAAAGTTGAGCGAAAGCGTTAAGCTTCAGGAAAAATCAGAAGATGAGTTAGAAGTCCTCCGGAGAAATAAAGAAGAGCTCAAAACTGTAAAGGAAAACCATGAGGCAGTTAAAGGCCGAATCGAAGGCTTACTCGAACGCTTGAATAAAATAGATTCGAATATATAATTGGTACACCACCTAGGATTCTAATCATGCCTGAGATTCAGCATACATTGCTAAGTATCTTTAATAAAAAGTTTTCAATTGTTATTGCAGATCACGATGAAGATTTAATTCATAATGCGGCGAAAATTGTGGACGATTCAATGAAGTCATTGTCCGTTAGTAGTAAAAATGCAGCACGCCATCAAATAGCAATTTTAACTGCACTTGACCTTGTTGTTGAACTTTTAGCTCTTCAAGAGGATTACGAATCTACTGAGTCAGAATACGCTATAAAAGCCGAACACCTTAAAGGAATGATTGGGCGCGCACTATTTGAACAAATAAAAGAAGATTCGTCTGTTTAGTTAGGAATCAACAAAATTTAAATTAATTAAAAAAGCATTACTAATTTCTCGCTATAGCCGGAAATAGTACTCGCGTTAGGGGGCTCATCCGTGGATGAAATTTTCCTCGGGACTATCTTATATACAGTTCTTGCATTCATAGTCGGATCTATTATCGGATGGGTTTGGTGTGCCAACATTGGTAGAAATAAGTTAAGTAAAGTTAAGAAACAGGCAAAAGAAATCCTTGATCAAGCAGACCAAAAGGCAAAAACAATTTATAAGACTGCTCAGTTAGAAGCACGAGAGTCTTGGCGTATAGAGCGAGAACCACTTGAAAATAAACTTGAAGAGAAATCTCGCGATCAGCAAAAGCGTGAAACCACGCTTAATTCACGTGAGCAACAATTGAACCGAAAATTTGATGTCTTAGACAAAAAAGAGCATAGCCTTCAAAAACAAGAAATCTTACAGAGTATACAGGAAGAACAACTCGCTGCGAAGACAAAACATGTTGATGAATTAAAAAATCAACATCAAAAAAGCTTAGAAGAAATAGCAGGAATTTCTCAATCAGACGCGAGACAAATTATTCTTAATCAGCTAGAAGAAAATGCCCGGCAGGCTGCCGCAAAAAAAGTTAAAAGTATAACTGATAATGCGATGGCTAACGCAAACTTAGAAGCAAAGGAAATTATAACCCGATCGATACAAAAATTTGCAGGGAAATTAGCCACAGAAAGTACAGTTTCTATTGTCGACCTTCCATCCGATGACATGAAAGGTCGAATAATCGGTCGCGACGGACGGAATATTCGATCTTTTGAAATGATCACTGGTGTTGAAATTATAGTAGACGAGACACCTGGCACCGTAATGCTTTCTGGATTTGATCCCCTCCGAAGAGAGATAGCGAAAATTACTTTAGAAAAACTAGTTTTAGATGGACGCATACATCCAGGAAGAATAGAAGAAATTCACGAAAAGGCTCTTCAAGACGTAGAGGAATTGACTCGCGAATCCGGTTCAAAAGCAGCCTTCGATTTAGGTATACACGACATGGACGAACAACTACTGGAATCTCTTGGCAAATTACGTTTCCACACTAGCTATGGTCAAAATTTATTGGCACATAGCGCAGAGGTAGGCTATATCGCTGGAACGATGGCAGAAGCTTTGGATTTTGATGTCTCGTTAGCTCGTCGGTCTGGACTTCTTCATGAAATTGGAAACGTTATCGCGTCCGAAACTGGAAGTAACCCGGATCAGTTGGGTGCTAATCTGGCTCGCAAATGTGGTGAATCAAATGACGTTGTGCAAGTCATAGAAACATATGCTAAAAATTCTCCCTCGAAATCCGCCATTGCAACGATAGTGAATGCAGCCAATGAAATTTCTCTTTGTAGACCTGGAGCTCAAAAGGGGAAAGCCGAGGAATATACCCAACGGTTAAAACATATCGAAACACTCGCCGAAACTCAGCCGGGAGTTCGGAAAGCTTATGCGCTACAAAATGGTAAAGAAATCCGTCTACTAGTCGATAGTGGTATTTTGGACGATTCAGAGGCAGACCAGTTGGCCGAAGATTTTTCTGAACTGCTTGAGAATGAAGGAGACAATATTGGGCAAATTCGTGTATGTGTTATACGCGAAATAAGGTCGGTTCATTTTGCCCGATAATCCAATTATTCACATTCTTTTCGTAGCTGATATTTTTGGTCAAGTCGGGAAACGTATGGCATCCAAACACATCCCCTCGATAATAGAAGAAAGGGACGTTGACTTAGTAATCGCCAATGGAGAAAATATTGCCGGGGGCTTCGGCTTGACTGACAACTTAGTACAGAAACTACATAATTACGGCGTAGATGTAATAACCAGTGGCAACCATATCTGGGATCGCAAAGAGTTTGTGGCTCAAATACATCACCAAAAAAATGTCTTAAGACCTTTTAACTATCCACCTACGGCACCAGGTAAAGGGTCCACTATCGTAGAATCACGCAGAGGTCATCTGGTAGGAGTCCTAAATCTGCAAGGTAGGACATCAATGCCCCAAACCGACTGTCCGTTTCGCATGGGACAACCTGAAATCGAACGAATACGTAAACAGACTCCAGTTATTTTCGTTGATTTCCACGCCGAAGCTACAGCCGAAAAAATGGCATTAGGTTGGCACATCGATGGCACAGTCTCTGCACTAATTGGTACACACACACACGTACAGACAGCCGACGAACGTATCCTTCCAGGTGGAACTGCCTATTTGACTGATGCGGGAATGACTGGACCACACGATTCCGTTATTGGGGTGAAACCAGCCGATGCCATCCGTCGTTTCTTAACCCAAGTTCCCACTCGGTTTACACCATCGGAACAGGGAGCAAGGTTTTGTGGCGTTTTACTAGATATTGATACCCTCACAGGTAAAGCAATTCATATAGAACGTTTACAAATTATTGACTGAGAAACTTGACATGTACTCGTTACCTCTGTATTCTGTCAATCATGTCCTTACTAGATCTTTTTGACCAGCCAGAAGAAAAAAAAACGGAAAAAGACGATACCACCCCCTTAACCGTCTCCGAACTGACCGAACAAGTAAAAACATTGCTAGAAGAAGGCCTATCCCATCGCTGGATAATTGGTGAATTATCTCAATATACCCACCATAGTTCAGGACATCGCTATTTCACACTCAAAGATGAAGCAAGCCAACTGAGTGGCGTTATGTTTAAATGGAAATCGCAATCCCTTAATTTCGAACCTGAAACCGGAATGAAAGTGCTTGTTTACGGTAATATTTCAGTCTATGAGGCAAGAGGCTCTTATCAGCTATATGCTGATAAAATGCAACCCGCAGGAGCCGGTGAGCTTGCACTCGCATTTGAAAAGATGAAAAGTAGACTAGCTGCCGAAGGCCTATTTGATCCTCAAAACAAACGTACTTTACCTCCATATCCTAGGACTGTTGGCATAGCAACTTCTGCTACTGGGGCTGTCCTACAGGATATTTCAAAAATTCTTAGACGTCGGGCGCCAGGCGTAAATATCGTTTTAGCCCCAACTCCCGTACAAGGACCTGGAGCAGCAGAAAAAATTGCCGAATCGATTCAATTACTCAATGCCTACAACAAGGTAGACGTTATAATTGTTGGCAGAGGAGGAGGTTCAGCTGAAGATCTATGGCCATTTAATGAAGAAATTGTAGCGCGAGCAATATATAATTCAGATATTCCAATTATTTCAGCAGTAGGGCATGAAGTTGATTTCTCAATTTCTGACTATGTCGCAGATCACAGATCCCCTACACCGTCTGCTGCTGCAGAAATAGTCGCAAAAGAGCATGGAATACTAGCCCAGCGTATCCTCGAACTTAGGAAACGTTTACGAAACGGTATAGAAAAAGAATTAACAAAATATGAAGAACGTCAAAATCACCTTAATCCCCATAGAGTACTATTACGTACACGAGATAAAATTGCCCAAAGCACACAATATTTAGACGAAAGGCATAAAGACTTAGTCATAGCATTTGATCGGTATAGTAATAGCCTATCTGAAAAATTTAATGTCTCTTTGACACGACTTGAGGATTTGAGCCCATTTCAAGGAATGGAACGAGGCTTATCTATTACAGAAAATGTTAAAACGGGAGAACTTATTAAAAGTTCTACCCAGCTAAATTTAGGAGATATAGTAAGAATACGTTTTAAAAAGGGTAGTATATTATGCAACGTAGAGGAAATTGAACAATGACAGAAGATACTGAAAAATCATTTGAAGAAGCATTAAAAGATTTAGAATCGAGTGTCCAAAAATTAGAAACGGGAGAATTAAAATTAGAAGATGCTCTTTCGACTTTTGAAAGTGGTATCGTAGCATCTAAAACCTGTGAGAAATGGCTTAATCAAGCACGCAAACGCATTGAAGTACTCATGGAAGAAAACGGCGAATTCAAATTGGAATTCTTAGACGATCAAGATGAAGAAAACACATAGACAACCGCTTCGAAAAAAGTATGCTAGCTAAACTGAATATTCGAAACTTCGCCCTTATCAACAATGTAGAGATTGAATTTGACAGGGGCTTAAATGTAATTACAGGTGAAACTGGTGCTGGTAAATCGATATTAATTGGCGCCCTTTATGCAATACTAGGAGCACAGGCAAAAGTTGATTGGCTTCGCGATGGTAGCGACAAATGTACAATTGAAGCCCTATTTGAATTTTCAACCGGTGATCCTCTTATTCAGAAAATACAGCAACTGGCAGTCGAATCTGATGATGGGCAACTCTTTTTACGCCGAGAAATACTTCCAGGAGGACGATCTCGAGCATACATAAATGGCAATGGCTGCCCTGTAAAACATTTAAGACAGATCGGTGAAATCTTAGTCGACCTACATGGACAACATGAACATCAAGCCCTGTTCAATACGAATTTACACATAAACTACTTGGATTCCTTTGCCAACAACGGAAATATACTGAAACAACTGGAAGATAAATGGGCTTCCTACCAAAAGAATATTCAAGATCTACGATGCTTGGAAGACGATTTAAGCAAACTCAGATTTGATCAGTCACAATATAGCCAACAACAATCCGAAATCGCGGAGTTATCACCCGAAATTAATGAAGAAACAAAGTTAGAAGAAGAACTGATTATACGGCAAAATGCTCAAAGCCTCATCGAATTAAGTAGTGAGATTTTTGAAATATTGTATGAAAAAGAAGGGTCTATTTATGAACAGTTAGGCCAGACCCGGCGACTTCTTGACCGAATTGTTGATACGGATTCTTCGCAGAACACCCAAAGTGAAGACCTTGACCATATTCTTTACGCGGTAGAAGATTTATCACAAAAAATAAGAGATTACAACTCGAATATTGAAACCGATATCGAAAGAATAAACCAAATACGACATCGTATAGATGCCATCCGGGGACTAAAACGCAAATATGGTCAGACAATAGAAGATTTATTGTCGCATCAGACAAAATTGATAAATATCGATGGGAAAATCGCTGACCTTGAATTAAGAATAAAACGTAATCAAAAGAAAAATATCGAAGTAAAAAATAATTTAGAAAACGTCTGCATCAAATTGTCACGTTCAAGAGAACAAGCATCTGAACTCCTTGAAAAATCGGTAGCAGCGGCATTGGCAGAGCTCAAAATGGAGCAAAGTACTTTTTCCGTTCAGTTAACATCCAAAGAAGATCCTAACGGTCCAATACAAAGAAATGGCCAACGCCTAAAAGTTAATCGAAGTGGCTGCGAAGGTGTAGAATTTCTAATAAGCCCGAATATGGGGGAGCCATTACGTCCTTTAGCCCGTATCGCTTCTGGTGGTGAGGCTTCACGAACTATGCTCGCAATTAAAGAATCCATTGCCGAACGTGACCCCGTACCAGTATTGATTTTTGATGAAATAGATACTGGGATTTCGGGCCGAGTTGCCACATCTGTTGGGCGAAAACTAAAAAAATTAGCGCAATCGCATCAACTCCTGGTCATCACTCATCTACCGCAGGTCGCCGGCTTAGCGGATTACCATTTTTCGGTGAACAAACAGCAAATAGACGAACGTACTGTTACAAACGTGTCCCGTTTATCAGAAAATGAACGTACGGAGGAAATTGCACGTTTGCTTGCTGGCGAAACAGTCTCTGAGACTGCCCGTCAACACGCTCGTGAACTTATGGAATAATATTTTGCTCGCTAACGCTTTAAGTGTCTCGCGCATCTTTCTCTCACTACCGCTTTTACAGAGTTTGAAAAGTGGTGATCAATCACAAATCATAACAATAATTATATTATTAACTGCTGCTGCAACTGATTTAGCTGACGGCTACATTGCAAGACGCATGGGTAACATATCAAGAATCGGGAAAATGTTAGATCCTCTATCTGACAAGATTTTTTTAGTAGCACTTGTAGGTGGCCTAACTGTATGGAAAAACTTTCCATTTTGGTTTTTAACTCTATTGGTTGCACGTGATCTATGTATTGTAGGTGCCGGATTTTATATGCTAAAAACGCGAGGCTTCGTTATTGCTGCCAATCGCTGGGGGAAAGCCACGACCACATCCATAGGATTCACTACTCTAAGCTACGTCATAAATATTCCAGATATGTATTCAATTATATTATTGGCAATCTCCACATTACTAATCGTGACTTCCAGCATAGCTTATATGCACACCTTAAGACGCACACTTCGTGGCGTTGATGAAACACTGGTTTATTAGATGAATCCACTAAATAAAATTGGAATTCAATGCAATAATATCGAGAATGCCGTCGCTTTCTATGAGAAGGCTCTTGGAATGAAAGTAGTAGAACGATTTCCCATTAAATATGAACAGGATTACGTTTACCTTCAATCTGGTGAATCAATAATCGAACTCATGCCGAATACATCTGAAACGCGAGCACAAATCCACCATCTATCTTTCTCAAGTTCAAACATAAGGAAAGATGCAGATAGATTAACCAAGAATAATGTAACGACAACTAAAGAACCATTTGCCGTAGGAGTAGCAAATATCAAGTTGGCTTTTTTCTTAGATCCTAGCGGCACTAACATACAACTGTATGAACGTCAACAACCCAATATCAAACCTAAATCAGATACAAAATAAAGACTATAGATTTGTCGAGCGCCAAAAGACTCGCATATTATATCTCCACCCATACACCGCAAAAACATCTCGCCTCATAAATGGTCGTTCCAGTTCTCTAGCTGCGATATATGTTTTATAACCTCTTATTTTCCTAAAGGGTATCGTTCCTCCCTTCGTCTGGACCAACCCCATCATACAACCCATAGAAATTGGAATCGGTTCCTTGAGTATGTGTCGATTAATCCCAATATTTTTAGGAACAAGAGTTGCACTCTCACCAATTATCTCAAACATTTCTTTCGAGTCATTAAATTTGACCAGTATCAACTTTACGGGAGCCTTCGACTCTGCATAAAATTCCCAAGCAATCACTTCTCCGCCGGCAGAATTTGGAGGAAAAGTATATTGCCGATCAACAATTACAAGTCCTTCATGGCTACTGCTCGAATCAAACTTGGACAGATTGCGAGCTCCAACCGAATCGATCATAACATCAGTTTGTGAAAATAATGCTTCCCATTCAGAATCTATTGATGCCGTATTATTTTCAGAACATCCAATGAATAGGGCAAAAACACATAGTTTTTTCATGAAATAAGCACGAAACCAACCAGCGCTATCACCATTATCCATGAATCAATTTTCCTTAATGAGACGGCGCCAATAACCATAGGGATCTTGCATAAACCGGCCACGTGCATGCTGTCGTATCATCTTTAATACCCTTCGTTGTAAAACTAAACGAATTATTTTTGAGGACATAACCGCAATTCCTTATTTATAGACCAAAACCAAAATAATACCGCCACTTGTCAATTTTGAGACCATCCGAATTTACTCGATCACGATTCAAAGGTCGGACAGCTTGAAAATAGGCCAACAGCGGTATCCGGTAAAAAGTAAATAATTGAAGCCTCAATTCACCGCCAATATCGGTCAAAAATGAATCCGTATTAAAATCTACTTCATCAAAGGAAGAAAAGTTTCCTACCGCGCCGGCTTCCGCAAAAATTTCTGCTCGCATCTTAGAGAAATTGAAATTAAGAAAGCGCTTATTTATACGACTCAATATCGGAAAACTATAACCGATTCGGCTGTAAAATAGCTTCGACCCCGAGTCTATAAAATATGGATAACCGCTTAGGAAATTTTGCCCTCCGATATAATAGCGTAATGGCCAATAAAAGCGTCCTTCAAAGAATCCCCCATCCTCAATAAAGCTCGGCTTCAAGACAACGTTACGATAGGCACCAATTGCTTGAAAAGATACAACATTGTCAAAAGGAAGCCTAATTCGCTCGCTGTAGCTCGCTACATACTCATTTACTCTAAAACGTTTCGGAGCCCTAACAAATTGACCTTTATAGAGTTCCTGATCTGACCGTTCCACCAACGAATCAGCTAACGTCGGCAAACTATACCGATATACTAATGAGAAATTGCGCCCAGTTGGTTCGAATGCATTTAATGCAGTCGGGTGTGTATGGCGATAACTCCAACCCAAACTCAGCGAATGCGTACTATAAAACTTCATGCCATTATAAAAATTTAATGGATCACTCCGACCAACTAACGTCGTGTCCTGCGAAAGAATATCGATATCTGCACGCTCTGAAATATCAAGGCCATTTTGTACAAAGAAAATGTCTGTTTGACTTCGAAACTGTCTCAGTGACCAGCTCTCAACATAATCTCGATATAAATAACTTCCACTTAATTCCTGGCGTCTGGTCAATGGCACGTCAACTCCAACGGCTATTTGCTTGGATGTTGTCTTAAATAAATCTTCACGAACGGTACTTTGGTAAACATACTGTTCGACACCTGGTAGCAACAAATTTGTAGCTTCGTCAACCGGTATCGGATAAAGATTCGTCGCAGAAAGAGTATCGCCTTCAACTTCATTGCTTTTTATAAGATTATCTATTTCACGACGCCGGCCAGCAATGTACATAGTTGGATTGAAGGTCTTGTTGTTCCCAACTCTGGGACGTAAACTTCGCTCCAAATAAAACCCAAAGTCAGTATTCATGTCAGTGGGATCTCGCAGATTTTTACCAGCAACTCCCCATGCAGTTAATTGTGGACCACCAAGAACGTCCCCACTCGACATTTGGAGGCCAAAACTTGCTTGATTTAATCCGAAAGTATTCCCTACAAAAGTCGGTCCAACCTGTACAATTGGAACATATCGAATTACGTTATGTCCTCCATAGCTACCCACATCAAATCTTTCAGATAATTTTGGACCCGTGTAAACTGATCTGTAATCGCGAGCCACTACGGAAGGGAAGTTTTCCTCCCGCAAGTATCTACTAGCTGAAAT
>MDSW01190667.1_pt1 | contig 10823 bp, 8 predicted proteins | sample 811171 | NCBI WGS metagenome assembly MDSW01 (sample SAMN05326641, study PRJNA326480) | marine metagenome | isolation source: seawater | place: Atlantic Ocean: North West | collected 2012 | reverse complement strand
TTACGAAGGTATTATACCTTCGTACCTTCGTACCTTCGTACCTTCGTACCTTCGTACCTTCGTACAGCCCATAACCTAAATGGTATGAAATGGTGTGTACTTGATTGTCATCTTGTGCGGCCTGGTCCCAAAACTGTAAAAAATAAAGAGAAATCTCCCCTTCGAAAAAGCTCCCGTACGAAGGTATTATACGAGGGTACCCTCGAAGGTAAAAATTACTAATAAGTGTTACGAACGAAACGAAGGTAATAGACTACTAATGTGGCGTGATGTGGCGTAATTTAAAGTGGCGTACCTTCGAAGGTAAAACTCTCAAGAGGCGGTGGCGGCGGTGGCGGCGGCGGGCTAGACACTGCCAGTCCTAAATAGAAATATCAAACAGCAAACCCGATCACCGCCCAGCTAATTTGACAAAGTCTTCTCAACAATAGGAGGTACTGTTCCGGTTTCGCGCTACCTTCGCACGTTATCGGCACGCCAAAGGCCTCCGGATTTTGGCAATTCCAACCGCGAACGTGCTCGGCGCCAGCGCCCCGCGCGCGCTGGAATAATCTTCTGCGAGGTTTGCTCTGCATATTCACGAATATCGCGATCGACCAGTTGCTCGGTTGTTTATCGCAACTTATTGAGCCGACCTATCCTATTCGTCGAAGGCCGGTCGGTGTTGTTCGGAAAGGCCTCCTCGCATAACCCTTTACTTTTTACGCACGGCGCGTGGTTGAGACGGTGTTGGGAGACGAAGACAGAATCGAAATGGCTCGGCCGTGTTGCATCATTTCGACCGGGTCGGGCCTCGAAAAAATGATGCGCACGGGCAATGATGGAGCAGTTGGATATCACATGGATGCGGAGATGGCCCTCACAGAGGCTTCGTTCTTGGCACCTGATGATGACACCAAGGCCAGCTATCTCTTACATACGACTGCAGATGAAGAGGAGGAGCGCAAGGCACTGTCTAAGCAGATGCGAGTCCATGACCAGATGCACATTCTTGTAGATAGACCGCAGCGACAAAAATCGTTGGTTCACTGTGACCCAACCAACCGGCAAGCGCTCGATACGCAGGTTAGGCACCTGTCTTGCCTGTTCAGCAGCGCGACATCCTATTTTGCATCCATGAAATTCACTCCCTCAAGCTTACCGCTTAATCATAGACTCCTTATCACAATTCCCGTTGCCCAAGCGCGCAGGATATCAGCATCAGCGATTATATCGACAGCTCAGGGCTCAAGTCCACAAACATTTTTCAAGGTACTAGCACAGCCTCGTTTCCCTATCTTTCACATGCTAGAGGGTTATCTTCTGCGACTTTCTTGGATAAAAAGTGCGGTGTCATTCGGCGTGCTAATCATGTCTGTATTGACAATGCTAACCCCTCGTGGCCGGTCCTGTTGACAGGCGTTCCATGCATTGATTTTGATCATCCGTTTGAACTCATTGGTGAGGACGACGATCTGCTTTGTGATTTTGCGCCACAGGCGCTGCAGGCAGATGGGAGTGTTGGACTGATGGCAGAGGACGGTTCTATAGTCCAGCTACCCCAGATGAAGCCCACGGAAAGCTATTGGACAACAAGTCACGGCGTGACGATCGAGCATCAGAGGACAATAATGCTTGGTCGCGCGCGATTAATGGATTCCCAGGAGTTAAAGGGTGCTGGCAAAGTTGGCTGCACTGGCTTCAGGGAGCCATGCTTGAGTGACAGTTGGCATGCTCAGAGCAAATCTGCCGTGACAACACTACCCCCCGCCGATAGCTCGGAGAGCTCGATAACTGCATTAAGGCAACGGTATCAAAGAGCATTCGGCAAAGAAACGAGTTCTAACAACAGGCAATGGCTTCTGCGGAGACTTGCCGAAATTAATGCGTTCACAGGTGATACTAACGCCGGCGATGACCTCTCTGGCAATGGATGCGATCCTGAAGGCATCTTTCTAAGGGAGGGCTGTTCACCGGGGTCTGCTGTTGGAACTAACGAGCTTGCTTGCTCAGAGGATTGGAATCGTGGTGTCAAGAAATACAGGGCAGTCAAGAGGGGGACATCAAAGCAAATTACCCCCTTGGGATCGTCTGTTGGTGACCGCTCAGGACGTTTGGCAAAGGTAGTATCAAAGGGCGTGTTTTCTATCAAACGCTGTCGAGATGTAGACTCTCTCAGCGCTGAAAATGAAGCAGCAAAAACAGTTGGGTCTGCTGCTGATAAAAAGTTGAAACGAGGCCATCATAGCGACTCAGAGTCTGCTGGGGAACCACCTGTCAGGAGCAGGAACAGTATTGGCGGAGGTGATCGCAAGATTAATCAAACCCGCAAAAGCATTGACAACGGAAATTCCACTTCCGCCGGAAATGGAAGGCGGAGCAAACACCACAATCCATGGGCGCTAGAAGAGGCAGAGGCACTAGTCGAGGGAGTTGCAAGATGTGGAGGCGGAAAGTGGGCAGACATTAAGAAGCTTGGTTTTGCTGCAATTGAACATCGCACGGCAGTAGACTTGAAAGACAAGTGGCGTAACCTTCTAAGAATTGCCATGTTGCCACAACAACCAGTCAAAACCGCAGGGGACAAGAAACGCGAAATACCATCCGAGCTACTTGCGCGCGTTAGAGATCTTGCTGCTAAGCAAGTAAAGAAGCAGGCACAGGACGCCCGAGGTAAACACGGTCGCTAATGGTCGGCGCGTCCAGACCTGCTTCTTCTCGAGCATTGTTTGCTGCTGCACGCGAAACACATGTTCATCACGCACTCTTTGGCATGACTTGAAGATTTGCATTCGATGTCGCGCTGGCCTAACTATCCTCTTGGTAGCAAGAGCCGCTGCATCCGTGTGCTATCTTACAGTGCCACATCTATTCTTCATTTTTTATTTTGCAAGACGCACAACTCTAAAACATGCGTCTTTCACATTCCTTCTACAAAAAGGGACGAGGGCAGTTAGTTCGAGGTTGATGGGATTAGATCCAAGTTTGGCAGTGCTGCCCAACCGTCACCACCACACAGGGTCGGTGATGGACTCGATCGGGCTGCTACTTTCTTCAATAATAATGTAATATTAAAGATGAATAAAAGTTACGAAGGTACCAGGCAAGGGATGGCTTTGTTCCATGGTCTATTCGATTCGTTGCAGGTGTGGTCATGTCAGACCGTGCTATCTTTTAGAAAATGACCTTTAAGTCTCTGTGCAGCCTCGAGGATATTTTCTCTGTGGCCGAAGGCAGAGCAGCGAATGAAACCGTCACCCGCAGGCCCGAAACCGCTTCCCGGGGTGACGACGATGTCACACTTGGTGAGCACTTCAGCGAAAACCTCCCATGAGTCGCGGCCATCAAAGGACACCCAAACGTAAGGTGCATCGGTACCACCGTATACAGTGTAACCCATCTCTTCAAAAGTATTCTTGAGGATTGTCGCGTTCTCTTTGTAAAACGACACAAGTTCGGACATTGCATTCATGCCCTCGTCAGAGAGGCATGCCATTCCGCCAGCTTGTGCTATGTTTGACGCTCCATTAAATGAGGTGCACATCAAGCGGTTCCAGTCGTTCTTCACCAGACTTCCATCTGCAAATTTGAGTTTATCAGGAACGACTGTCCAGCCAAGTCGCAGACCTGTAAAACCCGCGTACTTAGAAAACGAACAAGTCTCAATGCAGCATTCATCAGCCCCCGGGATTTCAAATATGGTCTTTGGGCAGTTCGGATTTGAAATATAAATGGCGTACGCGGCATCATATATGATAATGGATCCGGTTTCCTTGGCATGTCTCACGAGTTCGGTGAGTTGATCTCTTGTAGCGGCAGCGCCAGTAGGGTTGTTCGGGGAGCAGAAAAATATGAGCTCTGCATCCTTGGCATGGCCTAAATTCGGGAAGAAGTCATTCTCTGAACTACAGGCCAGATACTCGATTTTGCCGTACTGCTTCGATGCATGATCGTACATCTCGGTGTTTCCGATCATCACTGATGAATCAACGTAGGCAGGATACGATGGATCTTGTACCGCCACTCTACGATTGCTGCCAAACATCATCTGGAGGCGCGAGATATCGCACTTGGAGCCGTCAGACACAAATATGTCGCTAGCCTGGATGTTCACGTCAGCGTAGAAGCGCTCTGCAAGCTTCTCTCGTAGAAGAGCCTGACCCTGCTCGGCGCCATAGCCGCCATACGTTGCGTATCCATCAGACGTTCCGAGATTATCAGCGGCGGCTGCCATAGCTTTTGTGATTGGCTGCGGGATAGGCTCAGTGGTGTCGCCTATTCCAAGTGAAATGATCTTCGCATCTGGGTTTTCTTCCAGGTGTTTCATTTTAATGCGGTTGATCTCCGGAAAGAGGTAGCCAGCCTGTAGTTTTGCGATGTTGGGATTACGACGCACATTCGAGTTCGCATGCACAATCACGGTTTTCCGATGCCGGCCTTTGACTGGCAAGGTGCGCCCGAGTTTTTCCAGCAAAGAGGAACTGAGAGGGGGCACGAGCACGTGAGTTGTATTGTCCACAGCACGGAAAAAGTAATGGGGATGATGAGATGTGACAAGGCTCACCGCACAACACATTGCGTGTGAGCAAAAATGGGAAGATGTGAACTGCTACTGTGCATGGTTCGTTGGGGTTCGGTTGACGAGTGCAAAACCCTCGACTATATCTCATGGGGTGACATAGTAGGTACAAGTAAGTGCAAAACCCTCGACTACAATTCCATGGGTGACAGAGTAAGTAAACGTACGAAGGTGAAAATTACCGTAAGCCGAATACATCTCTGCGTGAAGAACATGAGCGATACGATATAATATATATATGATAGATAGTCTATGATTAAATACATGCCCCTCCTGCTGGTGGTAAGTACGAAGGTACCTTCGTACCTTCAAAGGTATGTTCCAATCCTGTGCCTTAAATACCACTGTATTAATATTATACCTTCGTACCAGTTTATAAATACCTCTACGTTTGACCCTGATCAATAACAGTTCAATAACGATAGATAAAGTGCTTTCAAAATAACGTTATACAGCAGTGATAAACAGCAATATTAAACAGACTTCATTTGCTGGTAAAAATACATTTCTTTCCAATAATATTGCACTTCTCAATAACGATAAGGTGCTAACCTCTTCTGGGCCAGAAATGGGCACCGAATGAAAAATTCAACACAAACTCTAAATTGCTAGTCTGAATTATCTGTAATCACAAAACACCTCTTCGCGACATTTTCTTCCTACGGGATAGGATTTTATGACAAAGTTCCTTCAGGCGAAAAACGTTGTGCAGATCACTCAGTTTTTACACGGTATATTGGTTAGAAGATCATTTGAGCCGCAATTGAGGAGTTGCTGGCGTCATGGAGATCCCAACGATTGTCGGTCTTGGACTCGGCTTTGACGGAACGTCCAACTGGATAAACAAGCACGTCGTGGACCGGTACATATTTGGACTGCACCAGTTTGAACCGGAGGAATACACTCTCATCCGCAAGTTTACAGTTCTTTGGGTATTTCTAACAGTATTCACCTTCCTTCTATACTTCACTCTCTGCCCTCTTCTGTACTACTTTTATTACCTAAAACGCAACGACAAGGGAATGAATGTCGCCGCTTGGAACCGGAGGGAAGGGAGTGACCAGGTTTTGAACGAGATAAAACTCAGTTCGTTCTCTATAATTGTCATGGCTGCAATGACGGCCCCCTTCGAGCTACTTGTGGAGGCAGGATATACTAAGATATACTGGGTAAGACCAAAGTGAACCCAGGCGGCACAATGGCACTGTAAAACACTTCACTCCCTCCTGTTGTGTTAATCAATGTTTTCCTGCGCCAATTAAAAACGTAATTTGACTTTTCCTCTGTTTCCCTCGATACCCAGGATCTTCCCTCGACGCTCTCCGGCTGGTTTTATCTAACGATCGTTGCTCCGACGCTGTTTTTGCTGTTTTCTGATACGTGTGTTTACTGGATTCACCGGGCCTTGCACCATCGACTGCTCTACGCACCCGTTCACAAATTGCATCACAAATACAAAGAAACGACGCCTTTTTCATCTTATGCATTTCATCCGTTAGATGGATGGCTTCAAGGCTGTCCCTACCATGTCTTTGTTTTTCTATTCCCGATGCACCATGTTAGCTACTTCTGTGCCCTTGCTATTGTCGGCTTGTGGACAATAAATATACACGATCGAACCACTCTAAAGTTGCCGTTTGTCAATGGTGCGGCACATCACACTATCCACCACACAGGTTTCAACTATAACTACGGACAATATTTTGTCTTCTGGGACTTTCTTGGGGGATCTTTCCGGGATCCGTACAAGTGTGCACCTTATAAGAGGGGCAGTAGCTGAAATGAAAAGGCAGGGAGGAGGCTCTGCTTGAAATAGGGGGGCTAGAGGTTCTGAACCTCAGGCATGCTTTGCCGATGGAAGAATGCTATGACGAAGCGTGTTGCGTATACAAAAAATAGATTCATAGAAATAGCAGCTTCGCAAAGAAGGAGGCGAGCTTCCTGACATGCGTTTGCTTGCTTCTGTCTGCAAAAGAAGCTTCTCTAAAGGATTATCGTCATACAACTCCGTGTACTCATACAAAAGTAAGCCTTGTGAGCATCGCACAGATGATGTTACGCAACAGTCAGACGCTGGACGGTCGACCATTTAATTGTTTGCCGTTTCGGGGTCCAGGCACACACGGCGAGTCATCAATCACATGACAAAAATCTTTCGTTCGGACCAAAAGGGGCGACACGCAAAATTCATCTTAGATCCAGATACTTCGGATACAATCAACATCCTTACAAATATTTCTCATCCTTACAAATACTTCTCGATGGTGCCGGTGAGGGTTGACTTTGGCACGGCACCGATGACAGTGTCAAGCTTCTGACCACCCTTGAAGATCATGACTGTTGGTATGGAGCGAATGCCATACTCAGTTGCAACACTGGGGCTCTCGTCGGTGTTCAACTTGACCTATGTGAGGTACGAGGATCCGGGCAGGCGTTATTCTCTCACATGTATTGTATGATAGCAGCACAAGTGTAGTAATATCAGGCAGAAGATCTAAAAGAGCCAGATTACATTTTTTAACTCACCGCCTTCAGTTTGCCTGAGTACTCCTCTGCAAGCTGGTCGATAAGGGGGGCGATCATACGGCAAGGCCCACACCAGGGTGCCCAGAAGTCCACTAGAACAGGAATATCGCTCTTCAGTACCTCAGCTTCAAACGTCGCGTCAGTCACTACCGTTGCGGCGCCTGCGTGAGTAAAGCAGAAGTGATGTCAGCGGCTGATGACGGTTCAGGGAAGCGACCACAAAATTGCTTACGTGGACTAACATGGAAAACCCGGCGAAGCTCTCGAAACATGGCTCTGCTCGCGCATAGCCCGAAAAAATCATGAAAACCATCCATCACGCACCGTTTCCATTGGTCACCTCGGCCTTCGCTGCCACGTTGCGACGGGCGACACGGCAGGGGCTCGGCGTCCACAGTAGGCGAGTCCGGGGATTCCGCAAAGAAACCTTCGGAGTAAGCTTCGCTGTCGCGGAACATGAGACGACGGCCGACATGGATGTTGCAGGAAAATGTATGCGACAACAGTTAGCTGATTGATTGTAAGTGTGCCGGTACTTGTCCACACAAGAATCGTAAGGAAAGTTGTGGCTGCCGAGGCGGTATGTTCTCGGGTTTTGCACAACCTTCCAAGAGACAGGTGGACACCGGATCGAATGCGAAGCTATCATGATTTTGCTGCCGCCTGAAAGGTTTCGGACTTTTGATCCCGGCACCCGATGAAAGAGGAAGAGGAATACCTCGAATCCATATGTTTGCTGGTTTCAGAAAAATCATTCCAAACTATGATATGGATATGATAAAATCTCGCACAGGAATATTTAATCAGTGAAACTATCCAGTCTCCCGGCGCAGATAGATGATGATGTGACTAAGATGAGCATACTCGGTTGTCAGAGACGAATTTGCTCGACGCGATCCACGAACGAATTTCAACCCTTCCTTGCTTGTTAAACTAATTATCTGTATGTATGGATATGTAATTGATACGAAGGTATTTAATATACGTGTTTATGATATGGATATTTGACTGATATTTGTATGGTTTTATGAAAATATAAAATTACGAAGATATGGAACTGATATGGATATGAAAAAATAACTTACGAAGGTACGAATTAAAAAATTAAAAAAAAGATAGAGAAAAATTCGACTAACTCTTATGGATACAGAGAAAAATTCGACCAACTCTTATGGATATACCTTCGTGTAAATTTCAGTTTCGGTGAGCAAGACACTTGCAAGACTATGTGTTATCGAAAAACCCCACGATCGCATAACCTTCCCTCCCAGAACAACCCAGATTTCCCGGCGAAAGCAGCCGAACAAATCCGATCGAGACATGCACGCATTTGTTCGTACCACTTTGCTCCACCAGGAAGGACTCCAACCCTCTGGTTTCGCTTCGCCGAAGCGAGAGCTTTTCGCGCAAGCGCTAGGCAACAAAGTAACTCGACCGCCAAAAAGGCTGCTCGCGTCGATTCCACGACGTCGCGACAGAAACAAAGGTTTCCGCCGAAACGTGCACTCATTGGAGGTCACGGCCGGGGGACCGGTTGTCCCGCGTCAAGATGCCGGCGATCCATTTGGGTTGCTACTCCGGCAACGCGTCGTTTTCCTGGGCAACCAAGTCGACGACTTTACTGCAGACGCGGTGATCAGTCAGCTCCTCCTCTTAGATGCACAGGATCCAAAGAAGGCAAGGAATGATTTTGTATTCTTTCAATACTACGTAGTTCCTCCAAGGGATCCACTAAATTCGCTGTGTTACGCAGGATATCAAGCTGTTCATTAACTCTCCTGGAGGCTCTGTCACAGCTGGCATGGGCATATATGATGCCATGCAGATGTGTCGTGCAGATGTTAGCACTGTCTGCATGGGCCTCGCGGCATCGATGGGGGCTTTTCTCCTGGCTTCAGGTGCTAATGGGAAAAGACTCTCTATGCCAAACGCGCGAATTATGATTCATCAGCCTCTCGGCGGGGCCTCTGGTCAAGCTGTTGACATCGAGATCCAAGCCAAGGAAATCATGTATCATAAGGCTAATTTGAACCGGCTCATGGCTTTCCATACGGGTCAAGACGTGAAACAGGTCGATGAAGATACCGATAGAGACAGGTACATGTCTCCCCTGGAGGCGAAGAACTACGGTATCATCGACGAGATAATCGGTGGAGACAGTGCTGGCCTTCAAATTGTCGGTGAGCCTAAGGAATACCTCAAGACCAAAGCATCATACATTTCTTGGGGAGACGAGCTTGACGGATCGAAGTAAGCATACGATATTCTTTAACGGATCCTACACTTAAGTTTTATGCTAGCCTTGCAATCAAAATACACCAGTTTTGGCTGTTTTTCCTCTCTACGCGCATTTAAAGCCGCCGCAAGCTCTTCTTCCTGTCAACTTTCGCAATCGTTGCAGCGGTACAGTCGTCATCTAACGGGGGGTTGTTTGCATTTAAGTCGATTTTCTCGACTGTACTGTTGAAAGAGATTGCATGTATGTTTGTAAGCATTTTAGCACGGCTGAAGTATTCGTCATAGTTTTCAAGCATGAGTTTCGCGGCGTCTTCGTTCAGAGCTGACTCAGGAAAAGGCTCTATGAGGAGGCAGCGTATAACCATGAGTACATGTCGCAAATCATGACCTGGATTCCAGTCTTTCTTCAATGTATTTACGCAAATCTCGCCACTTGGTTGGCGTATGTTTGGATGAAAAATTTTGGTAACAAAGAAACCTTTAGATCAAACTTATTTTTTAACAAAAGACGTCATCAAAAGCGATGCGTAGCTTTTGCATACTTACCTCTTGGCGGACAGTGTGGATAGTTAGCTGGGAGTATCAGCTTCATCTTAAATGTTCCGTTGTGGAACGGGGTACCAGCTGCAATTAAGAGGCAGTGAATAAACTAGCGAAATACTCTCAGGTGAACGTAGACAAGTTTCACATAGTTCGATTCAATACGGCACGGAAGAGGTAAAACGCACTGGGTCCTTGAATATCTGCGAACACTTCCGCAATATTGTCCTCATTGATGTAGACCTACGGGATATGTGACGATTTACACCAGGGCTGTATCAGGACAGGGCCAGGCTCACGCTTATTCCTTCCGCTGGCACGACCAGGAGATCTTTCAGTTGCCTCGCAACTAAGGCAGTTGTTGCCGACGACAGTTTTTCAGGCTTGCTTTCCTATTGAAAAAAGTAAAGTGCGGCGCTTATGGATGGTGTAGAGCAAAATCCCATTCGCGAGGGCGCACCATTCGCAAAGCCCGCAGGCTAACTAAGCTGGCTAGGGTTTCCTACTGGTTTTAGACTGTTCACAGCAACAAACTCTTTATGCGGTTCACAAACTAGTGCCGACCAGGAACCAGAAAAGAGTGACTACATGCGCGATTTACATGGCTAACTCGCGCGACGTTGACGTATGAAATTCATTCCATTTAAACACGTATAATACCTTCGTACTGGATTCTATTAGGGAAATTTACGTCCTATATATGGTATATATACTTTATATATGATATCAATCTGTGTTACGGATTTTTTTTTTGGGCGTGGCGCGCTTCAGGATATGTATAGGGAGTGGCCGACGAGCCGCTTCGCGGCTGTTTAGACTCTAAACCCTGAAAACCCAACCCCAACCCCCTAAAGACACGGCGCGGACCCTAAATACACAATGCGCCGCTTGTTACTCGCGCGTCAGCGGCTCCACGAGCGCGCATCTTGCCCAGGTGAAAAACCGCTCCTGGAAGCGCGTG
>MDSW01167478.1_pt1 | contig 10823 bp, 11 predicted proteins | sample 811171 | NCBI WGS metagenome assembly MDSW01 (sample SAMN05326641, study PRJNA326480) | marine metagenome | isolation source: seawater | place: Atlantic Ocean: North West | collected 2012 | reverse complement strand
TAATAATGAGTGGAAGAAAAGGTGATATTAATTTAATATGGCAAAGTAATACGTATGATACTGGTATACCTGTAAGTAAATATAAAGCTATAAATGGTAAATATCGTCGTAATTATATTCTTCCAGGTGAATATTTAGAAGAAGGTGAATTTATAGGTTCACCATCAGGTAATTGTTATATATTAATGACACGCGATGGTCTTAAATTGTGTTATGAAATAACTGATTGTAAAATTAATAAAGAATTACTTGGTTATGGTTTATCAAATAATGCATATACTTTATATCATATACCTTTAGCTGACGAAACAAACATAGAAAAAACAGGATATCTTTCATATGGAGGTACATTAACAGAAAATTTTACCACTAATTCTAATAAAAAAGCACCATATTTAGAAATAGGAAATTATAATAGTACGGATGATAGTTTAACTATTAATAAATTTAATAATTTTACTACTTACACATGTAAAGACAAATGTGATGATAATAAAAATTGCGGTGGATTTTATATTTCAAATAGAAAAGTTTGTGAATTAAAAAACGATAATATTAAGCAAAATATTTATCGCAAAGAAAATACAGATGGTTTATTATATATTAAGAGTAATCCTCCTAATGAAAACTCTAAATATAATAATAAAATAACTGATACAACAGGTGTTCAGTGGGATAAATATAATTTAGATAATGATAGTGATATAAAAAAATTAACAGAATTAGGAATGATTACAAAAGAAGAGATAGGTGATTTATTAAGAGCAAGAAATCAATTAGCACAAAGTAATAATAAATTTAAGGATTCTATAAATAAATTGGCGATAGAGGATGCAGAAATATCTTTAGAGACAAAAGAAGATATAAAAAATTTTAGAAATAATTTAAAAGACTATAAAACGTTTGATAAAAAATCTAACGAAATAAAATCAAAATTAAATAATTTAGATGCAATGAAATTAGATAGTGAATTACAATTAATTCAAGATAATAAACAATATTTAATGTGGACGATAGCTACTATATTAGTTGTTATAGGTAGTATGAAGATAGTTAAACAAAATTAATATTATCTAATATCTTTATATATATGGTATTAAATACTAATACAGTTACTAAAAGACAAGAAGAAATATTTAATAGTATTCAAAATATTCAAACAATTGAAAGAGATTTATATAATTTATTAAATGATTTATCAGTTGTTGAACCTGATTCAGAAATGCAAAAAAGAATTATAAATCAAATAGAATCGTTATCTAAAATAAGAATTAATATGTTAAAAGATTTAACATCTATGTATAACAAATTACATGTAAATATTACTGATTCAAAAGTTAATTTAAATGATCAGCAAAAAGTTACAGATATTATAGATAACGAATTAAAAAATGCTAAAGAAAAATTAAATGTTTTAAGAAATGAAAAAAATAATAAACAGCGTATGACAAATATTAATGTTTATCATGGTAAAAAATATAATGCACACGCTAATGTAATGAAAATATTATTGATTTCATGTATTTTAGTATTAATTTTGACATTTGTTAATAAAAGAGAGTTATTACCTCAAAATATAGTTGTCATTTTAATTGGTATTATTATATTTTATGGAGGATTAAGAATTACATTACTAGTGATAGATATTTCTAGACGCGATAATATGAATTATGACAAATATAAATGGGACTTTAATCCAGGTGATGTTAATATACCTGAACGTGTAAAAGAAACTGAAGATGATGCAGATACCAATGCCGATAATATTTTTAATAAAGATTGTGTAGGTGAAGATTGTTGTTCTGATGGTATGGAGTATGATTCTAATACAAAAACATGTAAACATAAAACAGCAGAAATACCTGAACATAATTATTTACAATATCATGATCATGAAAGTCATGTTAAACATAATAATGAACCATTCATGAATGGATTATCTGTATATCCATGGGGTAAATCATCTTACAATGTAAAACCATATAATTCTAAAATTTAATATAAATATATTAGTATATTGTTGTTAATAAATATTATATTAATTTTCTATTATTAATATAATATTAATGGGGAAAGATTGTAATGATGAAATAGATGAATATAGACAAACACAAAAACAAATTAATAAAACTTTTAAAAAAGCCGGTTTTGATCCAGGTGATATTAATGATATGATTAAAATTGTTAAAAAAAATGCTGCATGTGATACAGAATGTCAAAACAAAAAAAAAATACAAAACTTATATAATACATGGCAAAATAAAGTAAATATAAAAAATAATATTCCAGAACAAGAAAAAGAAGCTCATAAAAATTGGTATATTGCTCAGTATGGAGAACAAGCATATGAAAATTTATTTAGGGAACAACAAAACAACAATAACAGACGTATGAATGAACAAGAAAGAAAAAATAAACAACGTAATGAAAATGAAATAAATAATATAAATATCAAAAGACGAGGTTTACAAAATACGTATGAAAACTTACACGAATATAAAACAAAATTAATTAAAGAAAATCAAATATTAGAAATAGAATTAGATAAAATAAAAGGAAATATAAATAAAAATAATAGAAATTATGATTATGAAAATATTGAAATAACTAAAATTATAAATTATAGATATATTGTATTATTTTTATATTACATAATATTTATTATATATTTAATATTTGGTAATTTTTCCAAAAAAGTTGTATATAAAAATAAAAAAATTTTATTTTTTATGATACTATATAGCGTTTTTCCTTTCTTAATAAATTATATACTTTATATAAGTTATAGTGAAGGTAGTAGATGTAGGGGTGGTTCTAAGGGTAATAAAGAAGGTGAATGTAATTTTTTAAAACCAGATCCAAACCCAGAATATTAAATAAATATATTTATAAAAAAAATATATTTATAAAAAAATATATTTATAAAGTTGGTTTACTTATTCATCATCTTCATCATCGTCATAAATTATTTTGATATTATGCCAACCCTGTTTATATTTTCCATATTTTGTTTCCATAAACTCATTTAATTCTTTTATTTTTGGAACATTTCGCCCATAATTACTATTATACCATTGTTTGAATTCTTCATGTAATTCTGTTTTCTTAATTTTCTCTCCTGTTTCTTTTGCTATTTTTTCTTTTACAAATTCGGTAAGATAATCTTGTCCTTCTCTATATTGATCACTGCTACCCATTACTATTTTGCAATCACTTACGTTACCTTGATTTTTATAAGACATATCTACTAACATAGACATTAATACGGGAGCCCATATGTCAAATTTATTGTCTATATTTTTATCTATTTTATATTGATATGGATAATTCTCCTTAGGAAATTTATCTTCATCATTATAAGGATTTTCTAAAAATTTTGACTCAAAATCACAAACTCTAATTCTTCTCCATGTACCATCATCATTACTCTTAATATCAAATAATGTATTTGTACATACAACTAACTTAAATTGTGGTGTAAATGTTACAGTGTCCTTAAATAGAGCTCTTCCTTGTATTGGATCACCACCAGTTATTTCCTTCATAATACCTTCATTTATTTTATCACCTTTTGATGGTTCTTGCATTACTGCATATCTAACACCCATTAATTGCACTATTTCCGAAGAAGTGCTTCCAATACTATTACGTTTTTGGGTAATCAATGTAATTGGAACAGTTCCCTTATAATCGCCCAAACACTTTGACATTAAATCTACTAATTTGGATTTTCCGTTTCTTCCAGAACCAGTATATATATTAAAAGTTTGATTTTCATTTGTTCCTACTAGTATAGATGCCAAATGTTCTAACATATATTTATATAAATCTTTATTTGGAAATAATTGTCTAATAAATTCTGTAATTTCATTAATTATAGGTCCTTGTTTGATTTTATTCAAAGGCATATAATCTATATTAGTGCATTTAGATATATAATCATCTGGTTGTCCTTTTCTATGTATTTTATTTTTAAAATCAATAACAAAATTATTAAAACATAATAAATATGGATTTTGATCTAATTTATCAATAAAATCATTATCAAAGAATAATTCACGAGCTTCTCTCATAATGTTATTTTTTCGTTGTGTCGTTTTACATAAATTACAAATATCTGATAATTTAGATGTTTGTTTACGTAAAAGTTCATATTCTGGGTCATCATGATCTATTAATGTAAGTTTAGTTGTAGATTTACGCATACGATTAAAATATTCATCATGCATATTTGTTGAAATTTTAATTCTAAGCGAATTACCGCTATCTATTTCATACCATCTATTATTTTTATATTCATACCAACAATTATTTTTTATACTCACGCACACAAATTCATCCTTATAAATATTAAATAACACATTTGCCAAATCAAATTCTGTCATACTTAACGATTGTGCTATAAAATAATCTACGGTATTTTCTCTTATTTTAATATATTCAATAGGAGAAGTTCTTTTAGCCCAATACATAATTGAACGATGTGTTAAATTATCTGGATTATCAAAATCAAAAGTCTTCCAAGTTTCAAATAATTCCGGTATATCATTCCAATCAAATTCTTTACTTTGACTGCTAAATTTAATCCATGTTAATAACATTTTTGAATCGGTGCTTGCAAGAGCCCATCCAACTCTAATCCAATTAGTATAACTACCTGGACCATAATAACTTTCTGGTAAAATCATTGTATATTCATGAGTTTCCTTTACTTTATAGTCAACACTGTTTATATTATCCAACCAATTAGAAATAGCAATATCTAATGTTTCTTCATCTCTAATTTCATCAAAAGAAGATATTTTACGAGTTTTTATTTTATTATTTTTAACTTTAAAATTTTTTAACTCTTCTTCTATATCTTTTTTTATAGGAAACGATGGATGTTCTTTGTATCGTGCCGATAATTTATTTATATCTTGTTTTAAATCAAATTTTTCAATATCATTTTTTTTAATATTCCATTCTTGATTATTTATATCATAATTTAATGTATAATGATATTTTAATAAATATGCTTTATGATTAGGTTTCCGAGAACCATACATCTGCCAATTTACTGAACCTTCAACAACCCCTTTATCAAATACATCTTCAAAAGTATTTTCTAATGGTAAATCTGTCCATATCCTTTCTATTTCTGGTATTATTCTTTCCCGATTATATATTTGATATTTCTTATTTAGTGCTAATCCAATTATTATATGAATACCATCCTTAGTTATTTTTTTATTAGGTTCATTAATTCTATTAACGTCTTTTTTTTCCATTACATATACTTCTATATCTGTATCATCAATATTTTCTAATAATTTTTTACTACAATGTTCCATATATTCAGTTATTAAATCCATTATGTGTTCTTCTGTATGTTGTTTTTCAGTAACATCATAATTATATCTTAAATCAATATCCAAAACTATTGGTCCGTCTTCTATTAATTGCTTTTCTGTTAAATACTCTTTATTACCTTCTTCAAAAACATGTTTGTGATATTTTTTCAAAAATATATTATAATCGTTATCATCTATAAAATACGTTCCTCCGTAAATATTTTTTTTTTTATCTCCTATTCGTGTATTAGTATAATTAATATTTGAACCTTTTAATATTAAATTTTTTTTCATATATTTTTCAAATACATGGTTCATTATTGAATATATTTAATATAGATATTTTTATGTCAATTTATATTAATAATAAAAATTTGGAATTTATATTTTGTTTTTAAATAATTTAAATAATATAGTATTTAAATATTATCAATATGGCAAATAAAACAAATAATGTATTTATAACTAAAGAAACAATTAAACGATTAGCTAAAGATGTTAAAGAAATATATGATAATCCATTACAACAACACGGAATCTATTATATTCATAATGAAGATGATATATTGTCTGGACAAGCATTAATAATTGGTCCAAAAGATACACCATATTGTTATGGTAATTATTTATTTACTTTTAAATTTCCATCTGATTATCCAAGTAAACCACCAACAGTTACTTATCATACAAATGATGGTCTTACAAGATTTAATCCGAATTTATACAGAAGTGGAAAAGTTTGTATTTCAATATTAAATACATGGAAAGGTCCACAATGGACATCATGTCAAAATATAAGCAGTATACTGCTTAGCTTATGTGCTTCAGTTCTTACTGATACACCTCTCTTAAACGAACCAGGTATAAGTATAAATCATCCTGATTATGATAATTATAATAAAATTATTACATATAAAAATTATGAAATAGCAATTGCAGATATAATTATTAATAATAAAGTAAAAAATAATTTTCCTGAATTATATGAAATAATACATAAAAATTTTTTAGAAAATTATAATGATATTTTATTTAATTTAGAAAAAAATATTCATTTAAATGATGAAATTGTTGAAACACAACTTTATAAAATGAAAATTAAAACATCATATAAAAATATAAAAAATAAAATAGAAGAAATATATAAATTATTAAAAAATTGAATTAAGATTTCAATCTAATATATTATTATATTAAATGATTTTTTGTAAAAAATGTAATAATATGTATTATCTTAAAATTAATAATGATGATGGTAATGATAATTTAGTTCATTATTGCCGTAATTGTGGTAATGAAGATAATAATTTAAATGAAAATATTTGTGTTTATGAAGAAGATTTACAAAAAAGTAATACTAATATGAATTTAATTAATGAATATACAAAATTTGATGTAACATTACCTAGAACAAATACCATACGATGTCCTAATCAAAATTGTGATAGCAATAAAAATGATGATATTAAGAGAGAAATAATTTATATCCGTAATAATGATGATAATATGAATTATATTTATTTATGTGCTGTATGTGATACAACTTGGAAAAATAAATAAGTAATAGTATTATTTTTATTTATTTTTTTATAAATTGAAATAGTTTAAAAGTATATATTTAATTTATAAAGGAATGGATTTAGGAAATAGTAACCAACAACAAAATATAACTGATGATATAATTTGGAATGAAGCTTTAAATATCTTAAATGAAAGTGGTGAAAATGTTGTTAATTTAACATCAAAAATAATTAGAAAAAATATTGAAAAAAAATTAAATATAGATTTAACATCTAAAAAAGATTGGTTACATGATAAAATTAAACTATGGGTTTCAGATTATATAGATAAGAAAGAAGTAAATAACGATGAAGAACTAGATGAAGAACTAGATAAATCTGAAAATGAAAATGAAAATGAAGATGAAGATGAAGATGAAGATGAAGATGAAGATGAAGATGAAGATGAAGATGAAGATGAAGATAATAATAGTAATTTAGACGATGACACCTCTATAAATAGCGATGATACAATAAATGATTTAGATGAAATTAATAATAGTAATAAAAATTCTAGTAAAAATACTAACATTTCACAAATTAATTTAGAAAATATAATTAATACTAGTAATAATATTATTAGTGACGATGATTTATCATCAGATGAAGATGATAATGAGGATTATTTACAAAAACTAGATGATAATAATTCTAATATTTTACATTTTCATCAAGAATCTCTTTCTAATAATTATAATGAAATTTCTAGTTTAACTAAAATTACAAAAGACGAAAATGGTAATATAATTGATCCTTTGCATAAAACAATACCTTTCCTGACTAAATATGAATATACGAGAGTTCTTGGTCAGCGTTCAAAACAAATTGAAGAAGGTGCACAACCTTTTATAAAGTTAAATGAAAATGTTGTAGACCCATATTTAATAGCAAAAAAAGAATTAGAAAATAAAAAAATACCCTTTATTATCAAACGTCCATTACCTTGTTCTGGTTTTGAATATTGGCATTTAGAAGATCTTGAACTATTAATTATATAATTATAAAAATAATTTAATTAAAATAATTAAATAAATTATTTATTAACATTTCCATCTATTTCCACAATCGATGCAAGTTACAAATGTTGTCATCGGTTCATCTGCAGAACGAGTTTGTAATTGATAATAACTGCAACGCTTAGAGCGACACTTTCTACAAGTAAAGTTATCTGTATTTGCATCTATCTTTGGTGCATATAAATTATCATCTCTTTCTTTTTTATTGTTTATTAATATCTTCCATTTATCAGGTTGCATATCTTGATGTGAAAAATAACTTACTTTATGTGCTTTAATTTTTTTATTATTTATAGTATCTAATAATTTTTTATTATTTTCTAAGTTCATCATTATTGAACGTAATCTATCAATATAAATTTGAACAAAATATACATTATCCCATTTTTTTACTATATTAATTTCGTTTGCTTTTTTTATAGAATAATTTACTATTCCTTTTTCTAAATTTATACAAATTTTAATATCAGGTATTAATTTATTTAATTCTTTACAAATATTATCTCTAAACTCATCTGGATTTTTGATTTGTTTCATTTTATATTATCTATGTTGAAATTTTTATATTATTTCAATTTTATATTTTATTTTATTTTTTTATTTTTTACTATTATCTTCATGTTCATTATATGTTTTATCTTCTTTATCATTATCAGTATCATTATCAGTATCATATTCATCAGTATAACAATATTGTTCGTCTTCTATTTCGCTATTAGTATCTTTACTACAATAACTACTATCATCATCACTCTTAGAACTTGTGCTACTTACTACAAAACCATCTTTTAAATAACCATTGCTTTTTAATTCGTCTGGTACGTTTTCGAGTTCATCTTCACTCTCTTCTTCGTTACTATCTAAATCTTCAAAACCGCCAAATAATTTTTCATATATTTTATTCCATTCATTAATTGTTAAATCTACTATATCGTTTTCTTTATTAATATTTATTATTCCACAAGTTCCAAAATACAACGCATTATCTACTGGAGGAGGAAAATCATATTTATTTTCAGTTCCTGCTTTTCCAACATCACGCGCCCATAATTCTATTTTATAATCATTATCTTCTACTTTTAATTCCCATGTAGTTCTTAATTCAAAATTTTCTGTTTTTCTAAAACCACATTTAGCATAAAGATTGTCTCTTGTTATATTTTTTACTTTTGTTTCTTTAATATTACAACCTTTATCAATTAATATTATACTCGTCATTTTGTTTTTAAAAATAATATTTTTATAGGTTTAAATAGTTTGTATAATATATTTAATAATTTAAATTAATTACGTTTTTTATTTGTTTTACTACGTTTTTTATTACGTGATTTATTTCGCGTTTTATTACGTAATTTATTTCGTGATTTATTAAGCGTTTTATTACTTCTTTTATTTATTAATTTACTTGATCCTCCAAATTGTTCTGCAGCCTTAAATCTTTTAGATCTTCGTGGTTCTGATATTTCTGATGTGTTTATATTTATATTTTGTTTATCGATTTTTTGTTTATCGATTTTTTGTTTATCGATTTTTTGTTTATCGATTTTTTGTGTAAGTAAATATCTTATGTATTCTAAAAATTTATTAACTTCTGATACTGATTCAAAATTTTGCGTTTTATTAAAAAAATTTGTTTTTATATCTTGTATAAATTCAATTGCACCATCTTTATCATTATTTAAAAAATCATAAAATAGTTTCTTATCTTCATCTGTAAAGATTTCTTTAGCTATTCCATTTAATAAAATTGAAATTATATACTCCAAATTCCACAAATACCGCTATTATTTAAACCACCATCTTTTGGAGATAAAGATGTTTTTAATCTTTTTATTTTGTTGTCTACAAGAACCTCTAAGATATAAAATTTCTCTTCTTCATTATTTACCCAATTTTTCCCATTTGGTTCAAATACATCAAAACTTTTTCCATTATTTGATATTTGTAAAACAATTGCATGAGAACCGTTGCTCGGGTAAACTGTTATTAGATAAATACCATCTACTACATAATTATCATTCTTAAAACGCAATCTTGATGTATTGCCCGTATGTGTTTCCTTGTTAAGAAAAATTCTTCCATCATTATCATCTTTGGTTAGTGTTTTTAAATTTTTTTCTATACCAGAAATATTAATTTGACAATTCCTTTCAATATTGGCAGCCATTATATATTTATAATATATTTAAATAATGCTTATAATAATTTAATAAATGAACTTATATATTAATATTTTAAATATTAATAATTTGAACAATACTATTGTAAATAATTTAGATGAGTATAAATTAAAAACAAGTAACATATCATTAATATTTTCTGAAAATCTAATTTTACAAAATATAGATAATTGTATTTATAAAATAAATATATTAGACGAACCTGTAAAAACTATTAAGTATGAAAAATATAATATTATATGCGATTCTAGTAGATTTGTGAAAGATGTTGAATATTATCAAATACCATATAATTATGTAACACTTAACACCAAAAAATATTATTATCAACTGAGAAATAATGCTATTGTAAATTTAGTAATTGAAAAAAATGAAAAAAATGATGTAGTATCTTGTCATTTTCATACAAAAGAATCTTTAATAACACATAGTATGATTGAAGACATTAATTCGTTTTTATCTTTATTAAAAATTAATTTATGATTATAAAATGTTTTTCTGGATAATTAAATGGTGTATATTATCTTTTATTGTTATTTTTTTTATACATTATTTTTATGAATTTTTTAAAAATAAATTTACAAAACCTAAAATTTATAATTTAATGAATAATAATATTCCTATTAATGTAAATGATACTACTAATATAAATGATACTAATATAAATGATACTACTAATATAAATGATACTACTAATATAAATGATACTACTAATATAAATGATACTACTAATAT
>MDSW01136140.1_pt1 | contig 10823 bp, 7 predicted proteins | sample 811171 | NCBI WGS metagenome assembly MDSW01 (sample SAMN05326641, study PRJNA326480) | marine metagenome | isolation source: seawater | place: Atlantic Ocean: North West | collected 2012 | reverse complement strand
TAGAGCTGGTTACTCTGATTTCTATAAGAAAGATTTAACAATTGATGTATTAGGACCAGTAGGTGATGTAGTATCAGAATGGATTATAAAAGGTGCATTTATTAAAGATGGATCATTTGCAGACATGAACTGGGATACTGATGGTGAAGCTCAAAACATCGATTTAACAATTGGAATGGATTACTGCGTATTGAATTTCTAAAAAAATTCAAAATATTTTTAAAAATAGCTTGGCTTCGGTCAAGCTTTTTTTTACATTATATATGTATACACAAATAGCGTTATAACTAAATAAAATTTATATGAGCGAATTTAAATTACCTACTGAACAAGTAGAATTACCCTCAAAAGGATTGTTATATTCTGAAGACAATCCATTATCTTCTGGAAAAGTAGAAATAAAATATATGACTGCTAAAGAAGAGGATATTTTAACTAATCAATCATACATTAAAAAAGGAATTGTATTAGATAAATTATTACAATCTCTTATAGTTGATAAAAATATTAAATATGATGATTTAATTGTTGGAGATAAAAATGCTTTATTAATAGCAGCACGTATTTTAGGTTATGGATCTACTTATGAATTTGAATATGAAGGAGAAAAACAAACAGTTGATTTATCAACTCTTGAAAATAAACCATTTGATGAAAGTGTTATTACAAAAGGTAAAAATGAATTTGATTATGAGCTTCCAAAGACTGGAACAAAAATCTCATTTAAAATTCTTGATGGTAGAGATGAAAGATCAATTGAAAGAGAATTACAAGGCCTTAAAAAGATTAATAAAGATGCTAGTCCTGAATTATCAACTCGTTTAAAATATATTATTACAGCCGTTAATGGCAACCCAGATAAGAAAGGAGTCAGGGAGTTTGTAGATAACTTCCTTTTAGCCCAAGATTCCAGGGCGTTAAGGAATTATATTAAATTAGTTCAACCTGATGTTGATCTAACTTTTTTTCCCGACGGCTCAAGCTACGACGTTACAATCCCAATTGGGCTTAGCTTTTTTTGGCCTGACGCTGGATAATGCTTCCAAAATAAGAATAAATTTATTTAATACTATACACGAAATTGTATTTCATGGTAACGGTGGTTACGACTGGGAAACAGTTTACAACATGCCTACATGGTTGTGTACATTCACTTTTAATAAATTAAAAAAGTATTATGACGAACAAGCAGAAGCAACTAAAAAAGCTTCTAAAGGAAATAGTACTCAAATAGATTTAAACCAACCAACTAAAAATGCTCCACCACAAACTATTCAACCTCCCTCTTATGTAACAAAAAGGGCTAAAAAATAGGTATTTTTAATATTTATAATAAAATAATAAAAACCTAATGGCTTTAGATCCAAAACAAATACAACAACTTAGGAAAGATCTTGCTGAGATAAATAAAATTTATTCTAGATTAGGTAAGGATAAAATTGAAATTGATATAAATGCTGCTGGGGTTGAAGATATAGAACTATTAAATCAGTATTTACAAGAAGCTAGAGTAGCAGCAATTGATCTTGATGATGGGTTTGGTGGAATAGCTGAATCTATTAAAAATATAGTTAGAGAATGGAAACCAGGATTTGCCGATCCTGCTAAAGAAGCAACTAAATCATTTTCTAAATTAAAAAGTTTAGCACAAAAACTCTCAGATGATGTAAATGATATAACTAAACTTAGAGAAAAAGACCTTGACCTCATCCTAACTCAAGCTAAACAAGAGAAAAAACGTTTAGAATTAATAAGACAAGAGCTTGAAAGCAAAGAAGAACTATCAGAAGTTGAAGAAGCAATTTTAGCTAATTTAAAATCTGAATATAAAGTTCAAGAAGATATTATAGCTCAAACTAAAAAAAGAATAAAGGAAGAACAAAAAATTACTGAGTTAACAGGTTTAACAGGTCAAGCGTTAGATGGGGCATCAGGGATTTTAAAGAAAATAGGTTTAAATATAGGTTCTGATAAATTTAAAGAATTAGAACAAGGAGCTAGAGACTATGCTGAAGAATTAGCTAATGGGGAGGAAAATCTTTCAGATTCACAAATAAAAGCAAAAGTACTATCTAAAACCCTTACTGATGGTGCTAAAATATTTAGTAAAGAATTAGGGGCTGCCTTTGATGTTGCAGTTTTTAAAGGGTTTAAAAAAGGTTTAAAAGAATTTGGTGCCGCAAGAGAAGATTTAGCTAAAACTTTTGGTTTAGGAAGAAGTGATGCTAATCAGCTAAAAACAGAGTTAAATTTTGCTGCTAATAATAGTGGTGAACTTCACTTTAATATTGCTGATGCTGTAAAAGGAATACAAGAATTTAACGAACAGGTAGGATTATCTATTAAGTTAACAGCTTCAGAATTAAAAACTTTTTCATTATTATCTAATGAATTTGGACTAACTAATGAGCAAGCAGCACAATTTATAAAATCAGCAAAAATAAGAGGTGAAAGCGCTGAAGATTTTACAAATGAATTAAGAGGGCAAATAGCAGTCTTAGCCGAACAAGAAGGAGTAGCAGTAAACCAACAAGCAATATTTGCTGATATAGGTAATATTAGCGCAGCTAATAGATTAACAATGGAAGGTCAAGGTAAATCATTAGCTAACGCAGCTTTCCAATCAGCTAAATTAGGATTAAGCCAACAACAATTAGAAAATACTAGTAATAGTTTATTAGATTTTGAATCTTCTATTGCGGCTGAAATGGAAGCTGAATTAATGACTGGTAAACAGTTAAATTTAGAAGAAGCTAGAAGAGCTGCTTTAATGGGCGATCAAGAAGGATTAGCTAAAGCAATTCAAAATGAAATTGGTACAGCTGCTGAATTTGGTGCGATGAATGTTCTTCAACAAAATTCATTAGCTAAAGCTTTTGGAATGTCAAGAGAGGAATTAGCTAAAACTTTAGAAACTCAAGAGCTTTTAAATGGTGAATCTAAATCAATGACAGAAGCAACAGAAGCTTATAATAAAGCAATGGAAGATGGTGTCATAACAGCTGAAGAACAAAGAAAAATTGGAGCTGAACAATTAACAAATCAACTACATGCTGAAGCAGCATCAAAAAGATTTGAAGATGCAATGATAAAACTTAAAGATCAATTAGTTCCTCTTATTGAAATGTTTGGTAAGTTTTTAGATTTTGTAATGGATGGTATTGAAGGTCTATCATCTATGAAAGGTGTTTTAACATCTATATCAAAAGTAGTTGCAGGAATTGCTGCATTTAGATTATTTGGTAGAATAGGAGGTGCTTTAAAAATATTTAGTAATATTAAAAGTACTTTAAGTGGTATTTCTAAAACTGCATCTAAATTACCTAAAGCATTAGGTGGAACTGGGGGTGCAGTTAAAGAAGGTACTAAAGCAGCAACATCAACAGCTGCTAAATCAACAGCTTCAGCTGGTACTAAAGCAGCAGCAGGAGGAGCAAGTAAAGGATTTTTCGGATCAGTAGGTAAATTCTTTTCAAAATTAAATCCTTTAAATGCTGCTAAAGAGTACTTAAGTAAAAATGTTGGAAGTTTCTTAAAAACGGGAGCTAAAAAAATTCCATTAATTGGAACAGCTATTGAAGGTGTTTTTGCAGCATCTGATATTTCAGCAATGATAGGATCAGGTGAAACTGGAGCAAAATTAAATCAAATGGTAGGAAAAAGAACAGCTGAAGCTATAGGATCTATAGGTGGTTCAATTTTAGGTGGAATTTTAGGTTCATTTATTCCTATCCCAGGTGTAGGTACTCTTTTAGGAGCTTTAGCTGGAGATGCTTTAGGTAGATGGGTTGGTGGAGCTTTAGCAGATGCTATAGGTGCTGAGGGATTAGGATCTGCTGTAATAGATTTATTTGGATCAGGTGATGTAGCGGAAGATTTTATTTCAAGACCAGGACAACCAATACAAAAGTTTAGAGCTGATGATGTTATAGTAGGAGGTACTAATTTAGGTGGTGGTGGTAGTGGAGAAGTAATAACACTACTAGAAAGAATAGCATCAGCTATAGAAAAAGGTGGAGATGTTTACATTGATGGTGCTAAAGCAGGTAGATCAATGGCTTTAGCAACTTCTAAAATTGGTTAATATTTATAATAAAACAATTAAATAATTATATTATGGCAAAACATTCAATAAAAAAAGAATTTGATACTAATGGTTCAACTTTAGGTTACCCTGTATCGCCAGCTAGTCCTCAACCACAAGCTAGTGTTAATGATCCTAATGGAATCCTTCATTTTAAATATTCAAATCAAGGAGATCCTAGTACACCAAACCAAGCTTATGATAATTTTGGAGCAGGAGCTACTGGATATACTGTACCTTCAGTTTCACAATTAGGTGAAGCAGCAAGAGCTTATCAAGAACCAGTAAACAGATTTAAAAATAATACACCAGAAGGAGCTTCATTTTAAACTTAAAGTATGCCTCTAATTAATCTCCAGACAGACTTAAAAAGTTTGCCCTTTGGAAGAGATAGACGTGAAGGTGGTAGTAGTAAACAACCATACATCACTCAAGATATTCCTGAAGGGTTAAACTATGACGATATGCCTGGAAGAGGTATAGGCGATCAATTCTTCGTCCCTACAGGATTTCTAAAACCTAGAGAAACTATAAGAGATGTAAGTAGATTAACCCAAATGTTTATTGATGAGAAATCACCTCGAGGTTTATTATTTATAGCAGAACAAAATTTATTATCTCGTACATCAGTTAAAACACAAGCTGGTGGAGCAGGTTATGGAGGAGCAAAGTCACAACAAACATTAGGTCAAGGAAATTTTAATTTTGCTCAAGGTGAAGATTTATCCCTTTTAGAAAGTATAAATAATTTTATTGGGAATGCTGTAGGCGCTAGTAGTAATTCAGAATTAGTATTAGGTGGTGGAGGTGGAGTTAATCAAGGTATTTATACACCTGCATCAACTTTATTAGGAGCAGCAGGAGTTGGATTTGGTGGTCATCCTAATCTTTTAGGGTTAGATCCAACAGCAAATGAAGATGGTGGTTTATTTCCAGGTGCTGGAATAACTACTTACTATGGCATTACAAAAGGTCAAAGAGAGGCAGATAATGATAAACAAAATAGATTAAAAAAATTATTTGAATTTCATTTAGATTCAGGGTTTCCTAATACTGCTACAAATGTATATTCTTACCCTGGTGGACCAGGATCTATATTAGGTATAGGTAATACAAATCTTCGATTTGCAGATCAAGGAACAGGAGAAAGAAACGTAAATTTTAATCTTCAAGGAGGGGGACTAAAAAGTTATTTAACAAGCAGATTTAATAATAGAACTACAGGTTCATTTATTAACCCAGCAGTATCAGGAGCATTTGCTGAATTTGTTAAATTTGGGGGTGTTACTGGATCAGTTGATCTTGAAGATGGAATAAGTGGAAGTGTAACATCAGGTGGTGGTTACACATGGAATTTAAAAGGTTTTTACCCTAGTGTTTATAAAACATCAGGTTCACTTACCCCTAAAGGTAACATAAACACATATCTAACACCTACTAGTCAATTTACTATAAATTCTGCTGTAACAAAAAGTGCTTATATTCCTAAATCAGAGGCAGAACCAGGACAAAGTACTTATGATATAAAAGGAGTTATTAGACCTAATGCATCTTCATTATATTCATCTTCTATTAATGATTCTGCTAATCTTTTTACAGCAACAAATGGAAATGATGCAATTTCAACAGATGGTCAATTCCCAACACAAAACTTTGTTACCTCAGTAAATTCAATTGATGAAAATGGAAAATTAAAAACCAACACTAATGTTTTATATGATGGGGAAGATACATTAGATGGATTTAGATCACTTACATATGATCAAAATCAATTAGCAAATAAAGAAAATGTAAGTAAGGGTCAACCAATTGATTTTCCTCAAGATTTTAGAAAAGAATTATACACATATCCATCTACAGGAAGTTCAGCTGAAAAAAATAATAGATCAACTATTTTATCTCTATCACCAGACTATCAAACTAAAAACATGGATAGAAGATTAAATATGGGTCAACCAGGAAGATCTAACACAGGTACAGAACAAGGATTTATTAAAAATGTTTGGGATTATGGTTTGGATGCTACACAATTAGAGGCGTTAGATAAAATTACAGCTATGCCTATGTATACTAGCACAGGTCCTAGAAGTGAATTAGCTATAAACGATTTAGTTAAATTTAGAATAGCCGCTATTAATAATGATGGTGCTAATAGGGAAGCAGTTTACATGCATTTTAGAGCTCATTTAGATTCATTTAGTGATTCATATAATGCAAGTTGGAATGAAGTTAACTATGTAGGTAGAGGTGATACTTTATATAATTATGGAGGATTTGGTAGATCAATAAGTTTATCATTTACTTGTTTTGCCCAGTCAAAAGCAGAACTTATCCCAATGCATAAAAAATTAAATTATTTAGCTTCAACTTTAGCTCCAGATTATACACAAGCTGGATTTATGAGAGGAAATTTAGTAAGACTAACAGTAGGAGGTTATTTATATGAACAACCAGGATTTATAACTCAATTAACTTACGATGTTCCACAAGAATCACCTTGGGAGATAGGTATAAATGCTGAGGGTGGGGTTGATTCATCTGTAAAAGAACTTCCACATATGATTAAAGTAAGCGGGTTTTCGTTCACTCCTATTCATACATTCCTACCACAGAAACCAAATCAAGCAAATGATCCATCTAGTAGATTTATTGCATTAGCAAATGCTGTTGATTCTAGTGGAAATTATGCAGATAATTATAGAGAATATCAAGCAACAGGAGATGGAGATAATAATAATGGAAATAATATACCAGGAGAAGGTACAGGAGAATAATGAATAGATATGCTAACATAGAAGTATTAAGAAACGAAAATCAATTCGTAGGTACACTAGGTACAGAATATTATAAAAATGTTACATACCCAGAAGTACCAGCAAATGAAAATGATATTTGGGTTGAAACTGAATTTGGTGATAGATTAGATTTATTAGCAAATCAATTTTATAAAGATGTCACATTGTATTGGGTGATTGCTATTGCAAATCCAAATATTGTAAATATGGGTTCTTTATTTATAGCAGAAGGTTCACAAATTAGAATTCCAGTTAATGTACAAGCAATTGTAGATAGTTATAATTTATTAAATCAGTAATGTTATGGCTAATAATTTTTTAGGTTTACCATTTGATTCATGGGTTAAAAAACAAATAGATACAAGACAAGAAGCTTTAGGTAAAAGTAGTAACATTGATGAAAAATTTCTTAGATTTTATACAAATAAAACCCCATTTTTAAGATTAGCAAGTTCAGTAAATTTAACAAATAAAGGATCACAAGGAGCCGAATTAAAAGATTCTGTATTAAAAAAATTAATTAAAGCAGGTGTACCTTCCGAATTGATATCTGGTGATAAATTAGCAAAAAACTTTATACTACAAGGTGGTGTTGTATCAGCTACAAATATAAAAGATGGAGAATTTTCAGGTTTACAAAAAGGGTTAAATGATCAAACAAACGTATTTAATGGAGCTTATGGATGGGGAGGTATATCAGAAAGAGGTTATGTACCTATGCCTGGATTAACTAATGCTGATATAACTTATTATAATAATGGTGCTTTAAGTAAAACTATAATTAATATTCAATGTTATTCAAAAGCACAATTTCAATTACTTGATGTATTGTATTTAAGACCAGGTTACACATTATTATTAGAATTTGGTTGGAGTCAATATCTTAGTAATGATGGTGAATTAGAGTCAATGGATCAATTTTATACAGGTCCTATGAGTGCTTTACTTAATGGAGGGGTTAGTCAATATGAATTATATGAAAAAATAAATGCTGAAAGAGAAGCACATGATGGAAATTATGATGCTATATATGGTAAAATAACCAAATTTAATTGGCAGTTTAACCCTGATGGCAGTTATGATTGTCAAGTAGAATTAACTTCTGTAGGTGATGTTATAGAGTCATTAAAAGTTAATATTACAGATCCTAATAAAGATAAAACAAGTGAAGGTGAAGAAGCAGATGAAGAAAACGAACAACCACCATTAATTGCTAATAAAGATAAATCAATTTTAAATAAAGAATTATTTAACATATATGAACAAGCAAAACAAGCAGCCGCAGAAGCACCCTCACTTTTAGATTATGGTTTAAATTCTTTATTAGATGCATCAGGAAATAAAAAATCACCTCTTTATGGAGGGGCTTTATTATCTGTTCCTGTAGAAGCCACAGATGATGATACTAATGTAACCCCTCAAGTTTATATGAAGTATGGGGCATTAATGGCTTTTATCCAATCAAAATTATTATTATACAGTAAAACAACAAAAACACCAGTTATTACGTTTGATATGGATCTTGATGATCTAGATAATGATGATAATGTAATTTTAACATTCCCAGGACAGTTTTCAGGGGATCCTAGAGTATGTTTAATACCATATTCAAATGTAGCTTTACCTGCTATAGACATTCCAAATTATCCTATTAATGAAATATTAAAAGAAACTAGTTTTGCTTATAAACAAAATATTTACTTAGGAAGATTATCTAATATAATGGTTAATATTAACTTTATAGAAGGAACTTTAAATGCTATGTCCACAAATGAAGATGGTGATATTAAATTAATTGATTTTTTACAAAGTTTAAATAAAGGTATAATTGAAGCATTAGGAGGAGTTAATAAGTTTAGTTGTAGATTATCAGATGATGGTTTAAAAATAAGATTTATAGAAGATATACCTCAAAGATTTACAGACCCACCAGCATTAGGAACATACACAAGATTTAATGTTTTTGGGGTAAAACCAGAGGTTAATGGTAGTTTTATTAAAAGTATTAATTTAACAGCTGATTTATCAAATGATTTTGCTACTATGATTTCAATAGGGGCTCAAGCTAACTCAAACCAAGTATCTGGAAACGCAACTGCTTTTTCAAATTATAATGCTGGGTTAAAAGATAGAATTATTCCTGAAAAAGAATCATCTCCATCAAATAAAGAAACAGGAGGAGAAGAAAAATCACCACAAGAACAAGCTAAAGAAAACTTTAGTACTAATATTGTAGGTGATGGAATTACTTTATTTGAAGGAATATATAGTAATTTAAATTTTGTTGATGAAAATTGTGTATCTTTAAAATCACATAATATTACTCATGCTGATTTATTATTAGGAATTTTAACAGATGCCACAGCTGCTGAAGAATCACAATTAGATTCTCCATTCTTTTTACCATTTAATTTAAGTTTAGAAATGGATGGTATATCTGGTATTAAATTATTTCAAAAGTTTTTAATAACTGAAGATATTTTACCTCCTTCATATCAAGGAGATAGTGTAGACTTACAAGTAACATCAGTAAATCAAAGTATTAATTCAGATGAATGGACGACTAAATTAGAAACTTTATCAGTTCCAGCAAATAAATCAAAAGCAGCACCTAAAAGACCAGCACAACAAAAATCAGTAGTGGTAGCACAAAATTACTCAGCTGGTTCAGCTAAACCTATCCCACCAACATCAGACGTTGAACCACCAGCTTCATTAAATCCAACATCAGCTACAAGATTTAATGCAATGCAAAAATCATATAATTCAGTATTTTCAAGGGATGGAGCTGTAAGCGGAATGTGTGCTCAATGGTCTTATAATTTAGCAAGAGCTTATACTAAATTCTTAAAAAATGAATCAGCTGATATTGGTAGAAAATTAGCAGCTGGAGGTAATGCCAATCAAAATAATGAATTCTTTAATAACTTAACGAAATTAGGTTATACAAAATCTGTAGCTACAGGTTTAACACGTAAAAGATGTATAGAAAAAATAGCAACTCAAACATGGGGATATGGAGATGTATGTGTTTATTATGCTAATGATAAACCTACATCAGGTAAAATATCTCATTATCAATATGGTCATGCCCAAATTTACGTAGGTGAAATTAATTCAACAGGATGGGCAACATCAACTCAAACCAATTATGGAACCGATATGGTTTATAAAGGAAGAAAAAGTAATAATTGGGATTTATTAACATTTAGAGCCCCTGCATCGTAATGTATATACCAAAGAATAGAATATTAACCAATCAGTATACTAGCGATAATAAGCTACAAATAAAAGAAACTGGAGAGTTTTATAGAGGATATTACTATAAAACATTTGAAGGTAAATTCTTCTCAGGTAAAACACCTAATGATTTACCTAATGTAGAGTTAATTCCTGTAGAAGATGTAGGTGTAACATTTAAACCTGATCAAGTTCAAAATGAAATAGCATATGGAGATTTTCCAACTATATTTGATGAAATAGATACTCCGGGGTATGATGAAGGTATGGTAGTAGATTATGCTAGATTACAAGGTATCAATTTAAACCAATCAACAAGAACATTACTACCAACTCAGGCTTATCCCCAACCTAATATAGATGATTATGAATTAGGACAATTTACAAGGTATTTTTGTGTAAAAGTAAATCAAGATATTTATTTAGAATTAAATAAAGAGGTATATGATAAATTAAAAAGCCAAGATGATTCATATTTATGGCAACTTTATCAAACATTTAAAATTCAATGGACTATAACAGGTATTGAAGAAGAAGTACAAAAAACTAATAATAATATAGTTTTAATTCAAGAAAGAAGAATGAAAAGACAAGGGTTTGGTAGGTTTTTAAAATTTAACTTTTTAAAGTTTTATTTATCTACTGAATAAGTTTGGATTAATAAATTTATCTTCATACATTAATCAAAAATAAAGTTATGTTTT
>MDSW01087621.1_pt1 | contig 10823 bp, 7 predicted proteins | sample 811171 | NCBI WGS metagenome assembly MDSW01 (sample SAMN05326641, study PRJNA326480) | marine metagenome | isolation source: seawater | place: Atlantic Ocean: North West | collected 2012 | reverse complement strand
CGTTAGTCCCAGGAATGGTATCTCCCAGCTCTCCCATCCTATCGGGCCCATGTAGACTCTAGCGGATATGGCTATCACTGCGGGGAGGAAGATGGCCAGCATCTCGTTGAGGACGATAAGCCAGAACCTCTCGACGTTAAGCCTCTTGATCCGATCCAAGGCCCATCTGGCGTGCTTCCCCCTGTCCTCCTTCGGCATCAGCTTGTTCGAGAGGTCCACCAGTGGGGGGGCCACGAAGATCAACCTCATCAAGAACGGGAGTACGATGATGATCGTGTATGCCTCGAACGGGCTGACAGGGGGGACTGACGGAACGAGCGTCTCCGACATGGACCTCTTGGGAAGACGGTGAGCAATCAACCTCACTGCATCCCGTAGAAGAAAAAAAGCAGTAGAGATGATATAGAACTTCATACAGGGAGACGATCTAGTAATTTACTAGTCTAGAGAAGAACAATACTATCCATATTCTGAAAAATCCAGATAGGGTGATTTGCGATGCAACATAATCCATCGAATTATCGATATGAGACGTTAAAGTGTGTACCGTGATCGCAATAGTATGAGTGAGGATACGCACGAAGAGAAACTGAATAGAATCCTAGGACCATTGTCTAGAATTACAATAGAAGCCTACCAGAGATTCGCAAACGAGGCCAAATCGATAGAGGTCAGCAAGTCCGAGGATGGCAAAGGCCTTTCAACCGGTGCAGACATAGACTACCATCTTGTCAACGGATTCCTACCAGACGAACTGGGTGGCGATTTCGAGAGGTACCAAAGGGGAGAGGCAGATGTCAAAATCTCCGGCGAGCCAGCCTCTTTCAAGACCCTGAGGCGTAAGGGCGACACAGCCCTTAGTTGGAGTAAGAACCCGGATAGTAAGAGAGATGGGACTCCCAGTATAGATCGGAAATTTCTGGAAAATCCGCTTCCTATGATCATGTACGTCCGTGAGAGTAGCCAGTGGTGGAAGGGAAGGCCGGTTACTCCAGCCCACGATTCAATGGTGTGGAATAGACCGCTGAAATCAGGTTTCTACCTGGTAAACATGGAGAAAGCCTCAGAATACATCAGTCTGAAGCAGAATAACAAGTCGAACGCGATTATCGACTCCCAGGACATGTACAGGATGCTCGTGGAGGCCGTCGAGGAAGGAAAATTCGTAGAGATTCCAGAACCAAACAAAGTGGGAGCCCTGCGGTACAGTTTCGAATACGATGATGAATGATCGGAAGAAACGGCATTCCAATCCTCCCTCGGGCCAGACCGCCCTCTTGTTTCCATCTAGGTTATGTACCGCCAGAGTACGACTCCCGCAATGAGATTCGTAGACCTCTTCTGCGGGATCGGTGGCTTCCACTCCGCGCTGGACAGACTGGGGCATGAGTGCGTTTTCGCCACGGACATCGACAAGAGCGCTGCGGAGGTCTACGAATCGAACTGGGGGAAGCCCGGGGGTTTCGACGTCCACTGCGACATCAGGGAGATGATCGACGAGATCCCTGAGATGGACATAATCTGCGCGGGGTTCCCATGCCAGCCGTTCAGCAAATCGGGCTCCCAGAGCGGCTTCGAGGACCAGACCAGAGGTACTCTGTTCCACGACATCTGCACCCTGGCCGAGAAGCACAGGCCCGCAGTGATGTTCCTGGAGAACGTCCCCAACCTCGTAAGGCACGACAGCGGGAACACGATGAGCGTAATCGAGTCGAGGATAGAGGAGATGGGGTACAGCCACTGGTGGGAGATACTCTCCCCTCACAACTTCGGGACCGCGCAGATCAGGACCAGGGTGTACATCGTGTGCATCAGGGACGACCTCGTTACGGACTTCGAGTTCTCTTTCCCGAAGGGGAAGCACCACGACCTGGACGTGCGAACCGTACTGGACGAAAGCGTCGACGACAAGTACAGCCTGACCCCAGTCGAGGTCGGATGGATAGAGATGTGGGAGGACTTCCTCAAGAACGTGAACAAAGACACGAAGCTCCCCGGTCACCCGATCTGGGCGGACTGCTTCACGGGCACAGAGCCGTTGCCCGGTGACCTTTCCGCCCGCACGAAGGCAGAACTCTGCGATATAGGCAGAGAGTGGTCTGGCTACGGCTGGGTCAAGCCCGTGAGCATGGGGATGAGGAAGGACGAGATGGTGAAGAGGATCAACCTGCCCCTGTGGAAGCAGGACTTCATCCGCAAGAACCGCGCCCTCTACGCGGGCAATCGGCGGTTCATCGACGGTTGGCTTGAGAGGTGGCGGGTCCTGGAAGCGGACCAGTCGGGCAACCCCGAGGTACCCGTCAGCAGGACGAAGTACGAGTGGCAGGCCGGCCCCACCAGCAGGTCGAACTGGGACAATATCATGCAGTTCAGGCCCTCTGGAATACGGATCAAGAGGGGGGACTACTTCCCCGCGCTAGTCGCCATGGCCCAGATCCCGGTGATAGGCTGGCTTCGGAGGAGGATAACGCCCCGCGAGTGCGCGAGGATCCAGGACTTCGACGTGGACGGCCTCCACGGCGAGCCCTTCGTGCTGGACGAGTCCGACGCGCAGGCCTACAAGCAGCTGGGCAACGCGGTCAACGTGAACCTGGTGAGGATGATCCAGGAGAGGATAGACATGTACCTGGAGGGGAAGAGCCCGGAGCCCCAGAAGACCCTGTCGCAGTTCCAATAGGTTCCAGCAGGCATCCTGAAACGATGCCATCCAAAATGTTGAGTTCAGTAGTCAGGTTTATATCGGTGCGTTTTCTACACTACCCGCCATGAGGGAAGACTGCTTCGGAAACCCACAGACGGAGAGGTGCTTCGTCTACCACATGACCGCAGTGGGATTCAGGATGCCGCACGGCTATTTCGGAAAAGCCGCGTCTAAAGACGCAAGCCCCAACAAAACGCTTCGACGGCATATCGATGAAGCGACTGGCCGTCTTGACAGTTACAAGAAGGACAAGAAGAGCGTTACCAGGAAGCAACGAGTGATACTCGACAGGGTGGATCATCCGGTGCACGGTGCCGAATGGAGGCTCGGGATGAGGCTAAAAATCCTCGAATGCTTCTCGGATGAAGGAGAATGCATAGAGAGGGAGAGGGAACTGATTGCCGAGCACAAGGAAAAATGGGGCGATGATTGCTGGAACGACAGGTGGGGGGACCTAGTTTATGAGGAGCCTAGCGATTTGACCAAGGTACTCGAGGTCAGGGGCAAAGAAATGCGTTTCAAGAGCCTCGACGACATCCAGAGGCAGCTCGAGGTCAGTGGAGTGAAGCGAGCGATGAAGCGTCTCCCTGACACGGAAGACGGCCTCGTCAAGGCGTGCGAGACCGCGCTCGAGAACTCAGAGACGCAAGGCAAGATGTTCGCAATAGAGGGATCCGTGGACCGCCCATTCAGACTGAAGGAACTCGGGGGAGGAGGTAGCCACGAGGACCTAAATCCACACGGCGTGCCAATTACTTCTCTGGAGAAGAGGGTCGGGAAATACCCAAAAAAGGACATAGGGGGCCAATTGAACCAGTGGAAGAGACAGGTGATACACCTGCTGCCACTGGATTTCGTGGCCCCCCCTCCTGATCGTAAAGAGCACGAGGTAGACCATACCCTGCCCGACGGAAGGAGATTGAGGGCGCGAGGGAGAACGGTTGACTTCCACAGGCAGGCGTCTAAGTGGGGGGACGTCTGCTACAACGGGGGCCCTGTTCGCGGGCTGACCTCCTTCCAGTCAATGGCGAATCGCGACGACAATAGGTACACGGTCGAGCAGTCGCTAGGCCTGACGCCGCCCCCTAGATGGGAGCGTGTATTCGAGATGGCAGGAAGAGAGGGCTGGGAGTTCGTCCCCCCGCTGGAAAGGGGGGATTGGCTATCAGAGCACCGGGCACTAGAGCCGGAGAAGTGGGTCTGCCCCGAGTACGGGAAGGTCTTCAGGGGAAAGGGGGCGTTTGTAGGATACGTACGGGAGAACAGCCGAGGGACACTGGACGAGAGGACGGTGACGAGGGCGCTGGAAAACGGAGTGTCTCTCGCTGAGATACTCAGTAGCAGGGGCATCAAGCCAAAATGAGTCTACCAACTCAACTAAAACCCATTTATCAAAAATAGGTAATCATTAAATACTCCCCATTTCAGACCTATTTTATGAATTCTGATTTTAGTCAGCCCAGATGGGCACTATTCATGATAGTTGGAATGCTGGTCTCCAGTGGAGCATCAGCCGTAGTCTGCAATGGAGTCGATAGCGCTCCATCGTCAGTCTCCGAGAAGAACGAGTCAAATGCTATCGGATCGGAAACGGCTTGGCTGAACCCAGACGAAACTAGATTGAACGGCCTATACAATCTAACAGTTAGAAGTCGTTCGAAGAGACGCGAACAAATGGGCATTATCCCCCCTCCAAGGTCGAAAACAGGCACCATCCTCTGCTTGGTAATTATGATCTTCATCATGGCCATTGTAGACCCGATGCTTGGTACATTGGGACTAATTGGCGCCATTGCATCAAGGCCAAGTGACAGCGATGAAAGACAGAGGGACCTTCTCAAGAGATACTATACTCTCCAAGGAAGGGTGAGTCTGGCAGATGGTGTGGATAAACTCCCACAGATGTTTGTCGAGGATATTATCAGAAGGCATGGTGTGCTGAATGAAGGGGCTGTCCTGGACCTGGACGAAGAAGAACGGCAGTCCCTACAATCTAGTATAACCACAGAGAGGATCCGTCGACTAGGTTCGATACAACTGGGTTCACATGAGCCGTTTATGGAGAGGCGTATCAGCCAAATCGAGTCGCGTATTGATGAACTAGGAATTCGGAAAAAGTTGCTGAATTTGGCGGCTTCTCCGTACAGTCATGAGAGGGAGAAGAGTCTGGAAGAGTGTGTGAGGATAGTGGCAAAAATGACCCTTGAGAATGAAAAAGGAATGGATTGGGACGTTGTTTACAATACAGTAATAGCGATCGGCGATCCACAAATGGGCAAAACGATCCTTTTCCTGATGCTCTCCATCCTATCTGGTGAATTAGGGAGGTCATTACTAGAAAGATTGTCTGTCATCGTAATAATCAGTGGCAGGCCAAAGGAGCCAAGGACACAGACGCTTGTAGCCTCTGAGGTCCTCAACAGATGGTCAGGAAATGTCAGATTCAGAGTGATGTCGGAGGGCCTCAATGATATCAGTGCAAAGAACGTGGGATACCACCAAAAGATTCTGTTGAGAGCCTGGGAAAGCGGAGATATTCCTGTGATAGTGGTCAAGAAGGACACAAAGGTTCTGGAGGCCACAAAAATGATGTTGTCCAGTGAGGAAGTACAAGGATTCGCAACTAATAATTTTGGGGGCTTGAATGGATTGCTGATCCACGATGAGGCTGACGAGGCAGCAGTTCCTCAGAGGACATTGGGGGGTTTGGCAAATCATAGCGCTGGAATCCATGGTCAGGTTTTGAGGATCAAAGAGATCCTCCAAGGACCGTATGTCGCATTCACTGCCACGGAAGATGCAATTTTCTCAATGGACCCTGAATCTGGGCTTTTTCCCAAGAGGCTGGTTATGCTAACCCCGGGACAGCTTTACGTAGGCCCTGAATTCTGGATGCTGGAATCGGGAGTATCGATGAATTACGATTGTGCACAGGATGATTTCCAATATGACAAGGAGACTCTTGCTGGTTGTAATTGGAATACAACTCCTAGGTCGGTGAAGTTATTCTTGTTAGAGCATGTTGTCTCCACAGCAGTAAAGCGTCACCATAACGATGATGCTGTTTCAAAGGCACTAGCGAATGTTTCCAACAAGAAAAATGTGCAATACGAATTCGAACGCGTTGTGAATCTCTCAATGCAGGAAATCCGAGAGGGCTTGGAAGAAATTTCCATTCAAGGCTCTGCTAAAGATGAAGATGTCACTGAATGTTTTCTTGAAGTTATGCGGAATATGACAGATAGGCTTACCTCGGCTAAAATGGAACTCCCGTATATTAGCGACATCCTTGCAGAGACATCAGACAGAGGGAACGCTAGAGAACTGGCTCATCAGAGGGTTGCGAAAGACGCCCTGAGGGTGTTGGATCGGACCCAGACTCTAGTCCTCAATGAGGATACAGATAGTAGTTGGGACGACAATTGCACTGATTTCATTGTTATCACCGGTAACAAAGGAGGTCGTGCTGTAGTCTTCAAAGGGCTGACTTCAATGTTCATGCCGCTAGACCCGTGCGAGATCGTTGAGGACACCAATATCCAGCGACTCAGGTGCTGTGGATATCGTGATCCGACCTCAGATTTGCCCTTCATGAGCCTCTTCCTCAGACCTGGGGTTAGGAAACAGTTCGTCAAGATAGTTCGAAACAGAATCGGCAGGAGGGCAGAGATGCACATTAATGACTTGGCCAATAACGATATGACAGTGACTGTAATTCCCTTCGACTCGGCAACTAGGACCAATCCAACTGGTCTGTCGAGAAGGGGCCTATTGGAAAGCCTCGATAGTCGCCACACAAATACAACGATAGTGAGGCATGACGGGCACCCAGTGGATTCCGAGGGTAATGGAGCGCCCGCCTCAACAAGCAAGTTTAGTGGTGATTTGGTCGAGTTGCTAAAATGGCTAAGGGATAACAGCGCGAGTCAAGCGGCCTGCATCCCTGAATCCCTTGGACGCGGAGTGGTCTTCTTTGATGTGAAACTTGAAGCATTAGATCGGTTGGGAGATTATTGTGACTCACCGAACGTCGTTCCCTCTTTGCAGAAATTAAGAGATACCCACGAATCCGAAGGAGTCCGTATCAACGTAGTCTTCAGAGTTAATGATAGTGGTCGCGATGAGGATAGACTTCATGAAGAAGTCAAAGCCATCCTGGTAGAATTGGGATGGGATTCTGGCAGCGATCCGTACATGCTCAGGCGTTCCGTACAGACAGATGATGAGGGGAGGCCTGAGATCCACCTCTTCGGCAACAGGGGCTTCGTTCGGGTAAAGCAATTAGTTGGAGGCGCGATTCACGAAGAGGACGAGGCGAACGGAGGCTTGGGACATGACCATCACCTAGATGGTGTCGGAGAGAAGAATGGATCCAGGTTTCCCAATGATCCGAGTATTTTCGTGTTCGGCACTTACAAACTTGTGAATGGGCATGCGAGTTCCAACCAAGCAGTACCATTATTCAGATCCATTCTGCTTTCTGCGAGGACACCGGATCGGATTGCGATCGCTCAGAGGTCTAGGGTGAACACAGGTGTGCAGGATAAGGCCAATGAAGCAAGGAATATGATTCCTAGACAGGATGGTGAGGAAGAATGAGCTTGATGAAGAGGCGTATGTTCAGGGTCCCAGCGGCGGGAACTACGTGGCAGATCGCAAATCGAACCTACCTCGCAACTAACGCTATCGGAGAAACCAGCATAATTTTGGATGCAGACGGGGCCCCAGACCCAAGGTTCGAGACTCAAGGCTTGGACTCAAGCGGGCTCAATGTGGGGATTTCGGAAGAAATCGTGCACTTCCCTGGAATAAGTCATCCCCCGATCCGTAGAGCCGTGATCATTGGGTCGGACGACACGGAGACATTACTGGAAATTGCTGGAGGGATAGCACTGTTAGGCAATCCAACGGACTATGACGGGATAATCGACAGGATAAACAGTACATTGGAGACCCTATCTCCCGAGACAGTGGCCGAAGAGGCCGTATCATTTCAGGAGTACTTGGGTTTAGTCGGAGAATTGTACACACTTAGGGACGCTCTCCGTTTCTGCAATACCTCTGAGGAGAAGGAGCATGTCTTCAGATCGGCTGCCTTCTTGCGAGGGCATATTCACGATTGGGAGCCCCAAGTTGGATCGGTAAGTGACGTCAAGTCAACCATTAAGTCTGATCATTTGGAGGTACATATCAACTCCAGAGAGCAACTAGAGACGAACGATCCAGAAGCGAGTATGATACTGCTGTCATTCCGTGGTGCAGGCGAGAACTCACAGGGAGCCTTCACTCTGAGGTCCATCGTTGAGGAAATCGAGGAAATGCTGGAAGGCATGCAAAGGAATCAGTTCAACAACTCTCTCATGGTAAGAGAAATACTAGATTCCGGATTCTCCGACAAGTACCTAGCTCTGAACACCGTTCGACCCCCATGCATCATTCTAATACACCAGATACCAGACAGGAGTCACATGCTAGCAATGGAATGGGACTTGCATCCGACGCTTGGAAAGCCCGTCCGCCTTACTGGGCACCATTCCCTAGATGAGGATGCGTACATAGAAACCATTCGAAGAATGAAGAGGGGGACTCGGGAAATACCGGCGAATGGGAAGGGACAGTGAATGGAGACAGATGAAAGGACTACTGATGATCTGATTTCAGAGGCCCTGGATAAGACTGGCTTGGCCGGTGATCCTCACCTAATCAGTCCGAAGGATGCCAACAAGATAGGGGTTCTTCGTACCTTGTTTGTCACATTAGAGAATGATTTTGTCTCCGAGCGAGATTGGTATGTCAACCCGAGTCGCGATGTATGGGAAGAGGAAAAATCAGGCTTGTATGAGTTGTTCGCAAATTGCTTGTTTACTGAACCTTACAGAGGTCAATTCAGAATCGACCCTAGGATGTTCTACAACGCAAACTCCGGGACAGCGGGGAGGTTTTTCTGGGAAGCTGTTTGCCGGGTTCTCGAGGAACCTGAGGAACCTGAGCCTAATGTACTTCGATTCAAACTTGTAATACAGCCATGGAACACTCTTGTGAGGAAGAACAGCGAAGGGAACTTCACGCTCGAACTGGGGGGAAATTTTCCAAATTGGACAATGAAAGTACCTGGAGAACAGCGCACAATTCGCTGGAGTCCCAGCAAAAATAACGATTTCATCCAATCTCTGAATCTCGGAATGCCCATCCCATCGATTACCGTGTTCATGAACGAGGAAAGGGGAGTTTACGAGATTTTGGACGGACAACAAAGGCTCGAGGCGACGATATCCTCTCTAGACGAAATAGAACGACTTCCTGATGAAGTAGTGGTAGGGGTCTATGTCGTCAGGGCAGAGGAAGCATCTGAGGACAAGGTCAGAGAAGCGCTGGTTAATCTCTATTGGCGACTGAATACCGGAGGGGTTAACCTGAAGCCGATCGAGGCAAGAGTTGGTTTGTACTACCACAAAAAGTTGCTACAGGAACTAATTTCACTGTGCAAGGAAATCCTATCTTCTGAAGACGGTGATGCAGACTGGAAACTATACATCAGACAAATCTACGACAAGAAGAAACTGAAGAAGAATAACCTGAGGTCAGAAGCACTCAATGCTAACGAAATAGATCTAGTCGATCTTCTTTTGAGGCCAATAGTTTACGGCCAAAAGGACGGTTCAGGGCAGGATTTTGAGTACATAGGACTGAGCACCATGAAAGGAGTCGAAAGACTTCTGTCAGGCCCTCGAAAGATCGAGGATGACATGGTAACCAGTACTTTGGAGAGGTTGAGACGCTCCTTCGAAATGGCATTTAGAACATTCAATGACGATGACTGCGGATATCTCAGGATGGCGGCTACTAAAGACTCCTCAGGCGAGGTGGGTTGGCAGAAGAAAGGCAGACTTGACAAGACTGGTGCTGCACTGCAGGTTGGTGCATTCTATTCTAACCCAAATTTCCGGATTATTAATGACGATGCTCTTCAGAGTCTGAGGACAGATTGGCTAGATTTCAACAGAAGGGAATACCTAGGGGACGACGGAAAACCTCGCCGCCAAAACTCTGGAAACCTCTGGAAATGGCAAACTAAGTGGGTCGAAGACGTACGAACTTCCTTGGAAGGATTAGTGAAAGAAGGAGGGGTTGAAATGCTCGTCGAGGGATCTGCACCTACCGAGAGCGAGGTAGACGAGTTGAGGCAGGCACTGAATAGGACAAATGACGCGGTAGTAATCCGACTTCTGGAAAGTAGAATAGAGGAGTTAGAAGAGAGTCTGAATACCCAGAAATAGATTCAAACTATCCCAAGCTTGTCATTAAATTCGGCCCCTTCGAGCATCTCAGTTGGCTCTTCGCCTACGACAAATGCAGTCGCCCTTCCTGTGAGCCTCCCCACTGATCCGTCCCAACTGACGAACGAACCCTCCCACATCCCTAGCACCGGCGTGTCGTGGTGCTGGTGGAACTCCGAGATTCTCTGGGCCCTCGACTCCCCGTAGTGCTTGGACACCTCTTCGCCATCCATGAACAGGACCTTGCCTGGGTGGTAGTGCGGGTTGACCTGGAATGGCACGATCCCAAACGACTCGAACGACGGGGGTAGGACGATCGGCATGTCGTTCGTCGTCATCATGGTGGGGCACGCCACGTTGGAACCCGCGCTCACGCCCAGGTAAGGGGCTCCAGCCAGGGACCTGTCCCTGATCGGGCCCACCAGGCCCCTCTCGTGGAGGTCTCTGATGAGGAGGAACGAGTTCCCCCCTCCGACGTAGATCCCGTCGGCCTCGCGGATGGCCGATTGCTCGTCCTCGAATGTGTGTATCCCGACAAGAGTAGGCCCGTCCGGGCCCATGAAGTCCTGCATCCTGGAAGTGTAGGTGTCATGGTCGTTCGATGCGTAGGGCACGAAGAGGACGGTCTCGCAGTCGGAGAAGTGGTCACCAACAAGGGTCCTGTACGTCTCCCTCCTGTCCTCTGTGGAGATTCCGCCGCTGCCGAGTAGCACCCTGACCGAAGGCTCTGGCATGCGATGCGCTGAGGCTTTCGAGTATTGAATTATTCACAGTGACTCATCGAGCCTCTGCGCGACCGTCCTGAGTCTCCTGAGCGTTCTCTCTGCCCTATGCATGACCTTGGT
>MDSW01133796.1_pt1 | contig 10825 bp, 11 predicted proteins | sample 811171 | NCBI WGS metagenome assembly MDSW01 (sample SAMN05326641, study PRJNA326480) | marine metagenome | isolation source: seawater | place: Atlantic Ocean: North West | collected 2012 | reverse complement strand
ATATATGAGGAGTACCCTCAATTGTATATAAAGAAATTTTTCAGATATAAAGATAAAAAAATAATGTTTTATTATATGAAAAAAAAAACTTCACCAGTAAAACCAAGAGGTTACTACTTCAAAGTTATGAAAAATGGTTATCGTCAAAATAATTTTAAATTTATAAATATTTAATTAAAACTTTACTTGCCATTTCAGCTGATGGAATCGGACTCTTTAGTTTCTCAAGAATAAATTGAGTTTTATTTATTTGTTCTTTAATTGTATTTGGGTTGTTAATGAAGTAACTGACAGATTTATAAATATTTTTAGCATTACATTTTGATTGAAGTAATTCTGGAATTATTTCCTCATTTGCAGCAATATTAATTATGTTTGCAAATTTTACTTTTACCAATGATCTTACAATAAGGTAGTTAATAAAATTCATCTTGTATAAAATAATTGAAGGGATTTTTGATTTACAAATTTCTAAAGACACGGTTCCAGATTTTGCTACTGCAAAAACAGACTTCTTTAAAGTATGGGACTTTATTTTATCGTCACTAATAATTTCACAATTTTTTAGGTCTTTTGATTTTATATGATTTTGAATTAATTGAGAATGTTGTTTTGTTGAATGGAATATATAAATGAAATCTTTATAATCTTTATTCATTAATTTTATAAAATCCAATAAGATCGGCATCAGAACTTCTAGTTCGGAACTTCTGCTTCCTGGGAAAACAGAGATGAGTGCCTTATTTTTTTCAAAAATTTGATTTATATCAATTTTACCTTCTGAAAGCTCATCTAATAATGGGTGGCCAACAAATTCATTACTCATATTTTCTTTATCAAAATAAAATTTTTCAAAATTAAATAACAGCAAAATATGATCTATAAATTTTTTAATTTTTTTAACTCTGCCCTCTCTCCAAACCCAAACTTGCGGTGCAACATAATGAATAGTTTTTATATTTGAATTGATTTTTTTTACTCGTTCTGCAACTCTTAAAGTAAAATCTGGACTATCGACAGTAAATAAAATATCTGGATTAAATTCTTTAATTGCTTTGACAGTCTCATTAATTTTTTTATTAATTTTAAAAATATTAAAGATTACATTAGTAAAGCCGATGTAGGTAATCTCTTTTAAATCGTAAATTGATTTTATTCCTAAAGATTTTAAATTTTCGCCACCGACACTAAGATATTCTATATTTGAATTACTTTTATGCAGTTCTTTAATTACCTTTGAGGCTAATTTGTCACCAGATGGTTCACCTGTTAAAATAAATATTTTTTTCATTTATGCATTCTCCAAATTTCACCCTTATCAGATAAGAGGTAAAGATCACCCGTCTTATGAATTTTAATATCTCTTATTCTTCCGATATCTCCTTTGAATATAGTTTTTTCACTAATGAAATTTTGATTATTAAATTTAATTTTTCTTAAAGACTGATCTTTGAGTGATGTAATTAATGCATCTCCGTCCCATTCTTTAAAAGTTTTTCCTTTATAGATCACCATAGCGCTTACAGCTATTGATGGTACCCAATACTTAATGGCTTTAGTAAAACCAGGTTTCCATTTTGGTCCTATTTTTGTTCCAGAATAATTAGTCCCACCCCATCCTAAAATCTTCCAACCATAATTTTCTCCGATATTAGCCGTTCCGAACCAATCTCCTCCTCTTGCTCCATGGTTGGTTAAATATATTTTGTTATCAAAAGGAGAGAGAGAAATGCCTTGAGGATTTCGTAAACCTATCTGATAAATTTCAGGAAGCCAGTTTTTTCTATTTGTAAATTTAGGATTGTCTTTTGGAATAGATCCATCTAAATTAATTCTAATAATACTTCCAGGATGTTTGGTATAATCTTGGGCTATCATACCTTGGCCTCTTTCTCCAGCTGTAATATACAAATGATTTTTTTTAATAATTATTCTAGATCCAAAATGGTAGCCAGAATTTATAGGAGGTTCAGCTTGAAAAATATTTTTAAAATTCAAATTTTTTTTGTTAAATTCTGCCTTTGCTACCGAAGTACTGGAATTTCCTGAAGATCTGTCTTCCGAATAGGATACAAAAATTATATTATCTTTATAAATAATGTCTAACAAACCGCCTTGTCCATCTTCCAAAATATTTAGATTATGTTTAACATCTGAAATTATTTTTTCTTTCAAGTTGATAAGTTTTATATAACCAGGTTTTTCTGTGATGATTAAATTATTTTGATCTATAAAAGATAAACTCCAAGGTCTTTCTAAACCGGTTAAAATTTTTTCTAATTTAAAACCTTCAGCATTAAGATTTGTAAAAAAAAATACTAGGATAATTGCTATTTTCCTCATTTAACTAATATAAACATTTTGTTTTTATTTGCGAATTCAACACTTTGTCTTCTATTTAAGAAAATATTTTTCTTATGTCGTAAAACAATGCCTTTTAGACCAGCTTTTTTACATTGTTTTAAAGTTTCTAATCCAACTGTTGGAAGGTCTACTCTCAAATCTTGTTTTTTTTTTGGAAACTTTATCAATATTCCATAATTTAATTTATTAAATCTTTTCACTTTTTTGATCATTTTTTGAGTTCCTTTAATCCCCTCTAAAGCTATAACTTTTTTATTTCTTACAATTACTCCTTGAACATGTGAATAATCTCCTGACTTTTTCAAAGCAGATATTCCACGATCTATATCTTTTTTATCGGAAAAATTTGGTTTATAATTAGTATAACTCCCTTTCGACAAACTTATTTCAGGTGTAAATTTATTAGAGCTTACAGTTTGAATTTTTTCATTTTTTAATATTCTAATAATTTGTTTTAAAATTGCCGCATCACCCAGTTTTGAGCTTTTTAATATTTTAGGCAAATAATATAGACCTTTGTAATCTAATTTTAACGATCCAAAATTTGGTTTAGTAACTTTTCCAGCAAATAAAACTTCCTTACATTTATTAGATTTTAAAATTGAAATTATTTTTCCGAACTGGCCGATAGATACTGGGTAAGAATTTTTATCTTTTTTAAATATTTTTTTTTGAGTAAGATCAATTATAAGATATTTAAATTTTTTTTTGACTTTTCTTAGTATATATTTTGGAAAATCTGTTTCCCCAAAAATCAGCCCAATCATAAATTTTTCAATTTTGCGGCAAACAAATCGGCCTTTTTTTATCTTTTTCTATAAATTTTATTACTTCGATAACAAGTTCGTTATCTTTATACTCTCCATTAATTTTATTCAAATTTTCATACAAATTTTTCGATGAAAAAATTTCTTTATATGCTTTGTCTAGAGAAATAATTTTTTTATTATCGTACTTTTTTCTTCTCAATCCTATTAGATTTAAACCTTGCAAATAATTTCTATTACCTATCGAAAGTCCAAACGGAATAACATCTTTTAGTACCCCGGTCATTCCACCTATCATAGCTAATCTTCCAATTCTTGTAAATTGTTGAACTGCAGAATTACCTCCGATTATTACAGAGTCCTCAATTATAGCGTGACCTCCAATTGGAACATTATTAGCAATTATAACATTATTTCCTATAATACAATCGTGGGCTATATGAGATGAGATCATCAATAAACAATTATTTCCAATTAAAGTTTTTGAACCACCACCTTTAGTGCCAGGATTAATAGTTACATACTCTCTAATGATATTATTTTGGCCAATCGATAAACTATTTTTTTCATTATTGTATTTTAGATCCTGAGGTTGTGTCCCAATACTCGCGAATGGAAAAATTCTTGTACCGCTGCCTACAAATGTGTTGCCCTCTATGTGTACGTTTGAGACTAATTCTACATTTTCTGCGAGTTCTACATTAGGTCCAATATAGCAGAATGGTCCTATATTAACATTTTTTGAAACTTTTGCATCTTTATCAATTATACTTGAACTATGTATCATTATTTTCTATCAACTATTGTGGCTGACCACTCAGCATCTGCCATTCTTTTTCCGTCAACTTTTGCGGTCCCTTTATATTTCCAAACTCTTCCGTGAGATCTAACAGCCTCTATTTCTAAATGTAATTCACAGTCTGGAATAACTGGATTTCTAAATCTAGCTTTATCTACTGCCATTAAAAATACTAACTTATTTTCATATTCTTTTGGGTCAATTCCGTGTGCCGTTAGAGCTGCAGCAGCTTGACCAAAAGCTTCAACTATTAAAACTCCAGGCATTACTGGCTGTTCAGGGAAATGTCCTTGAACGTAAAATCCATTTTTTTTAACATACATAATTGCAGTGGCTGACTTCAAAGGAACAATTTTTGTAAGTTTATCAATTAATAACATTGGCTCCCTATGGGGAAGCAAACTTTCGATAGTCTTCTTATCTATTTCCTTTTCACTCATTTATTTTTTTTTAAAAAATCTTTAAGTTTTACTGCAGGGTATCCCATTACAATTTGATTATCTTCAATATTTTTTACTACACCGCTCCCACCACCAATTTTAACATAATTTCCTACTTTTAAATGCCCTGAGACACCAGCTTGGCCACCAATAGAAACATGATCACCAATATAAGTACTACCTGCAAAACCTACTTGTCCAGCAATCATGCAATTTGCACCAATTTTTACATTATGTGCAATATGAACTTGGTTATCAATATAAGTATTTTGACCAATTGTAGTATCATCAACCGAACCACGATCTATTGTGCATCCCGTAGCGATCTCAACATCATTTTCAATAATAACTTTTCCAATGTGAGGAAATTTTATATTTTTATTTTTAACTGGTATGAAACCAAATCCTTTTTGACCAATTTTTGTGTTGTCTTGAATCATTACTCTGTCTCCAATTATTGTATTTTTAATAATTACACTGGATCCAATTACACAATTTTTACCGATAACGACATCATGTTCAATTATAGTATTAGATCCAACTATAGTATTTTTGCCTATTTTGACGTTTTTACCAACTAAAACATTATTACCAAATTTAACAAATTTAATTTTTTTTCCAGGTTTTTTTAATGATAAATCCGGATAATCAATATCAGCAAAAGGATATATTTTCTTAATTGCTAAAGCCAATTCGAGCAGAACATTCTTTACGATAATAACTTCTGTAGTTTTAGGTAAATGCTGTCTTAGTTGCTCTGTTGTAATACAAAATCCACCCCGTGTTTTAATTGCATCAGGTTTGTATTTCAGGGAGTCAAAAAATGTTAAATCATTTTTATTCGCTAAATGTAATGGTTTTACGTTATTTATAAATAAATTTTTATCAAAATTTATTTTTTGAAATATATTGTTTATTTTAATTTTTTTTTTTTTAAAAAATGAATTTAAATTCATTTTAATTTAATCAAGTTTAATTGACTTTAAATTCTTGTTTAGAATTGACATTATATCTTTTGTTATATTTAAATTTTCATCTGCCATGAGAAGACTTTTTCTATCAACCACCATTCTAATTTTTTTTTCTTTCATATAATCTTTGATAATAGGATTTAAACTTTTTAAAAGTTCTTTTCTTGCTTTGGATCTTTGTTTAGCCACAGATTCTAATAAAATATTTCTTTCTTTTTGTAGCGATGAAACTTTTTCTCTTAAACTGCTCACTTCTTTTTTATATTCCTCTGCAGAAATAATTTTCTTTTGTTGAATAATTTTTTTTTCTTCTTCAAGTAATTTTTTTTCTTTATTTTGTAAGTTTTTAACTCCTTTCTCTAATTTACTTTTTAAAAATTTTTGAGCTTTTTTTCCAGCATCGCTTTCATTTAAAATATATTTAAAGTCTAACCAATGAGGTATTTCAGCTATCAAATTTTTTTGTGGAATAAAAAAGATAAATAATATGAAAAAAATTTTTTTAGAATTTAACATTTTTAAAATGTAGTTCCTAAATTAAAACTGAAGCTTTCTGTTTTATCTGTACTTGCTTTAGAAAGGTTTTGTGATATCACAAAGTTTAATGGCCCTATAGGAGACATCCAGTTTACTGCAACTCCTGTAGATGATCTTATTTTGTTACTTTCGTCAATGCTACTATCATAATCTACACCCCATACATTTCCAAAATCTAGAAATAAGCTTAAATCAGTATTACTATTTTCTGGTAATAAATTTGGCATATTAGTTTCGAAATTAAGAGCAGCTGCATAATTTCCACCTATATGATCGTTTCCATCTCGGGGACCAATTTTATTTTTTTCAAAACCTCTTAATCTTTTACTTGATAAACCTCTTCTTTTGCTCAATCTTACGTTATCAGACCCAAGACCATTTATTGCTGAAACATAAAACTTACCTGCTCCGACAAAATCTTCGCTAAAAGATTTGTAAGTACTTGCAGAAAAAGTATTACCAATAAAAGATTTATCTGCATAAAATGGTAGTGTTTGATTAAAACTAATTATTGAACCACTAGTAGGCATGAATGCTCTATTTCTTTGATCAAATGTAAAACCATAATTTCCTGCTACCTCACTAAAATTGCCACTTTGTTTTTTTAAGGAAGCTGATGCATTATCTGTTGTCTTCAAATCATCATAACTCGCTGACAATCCTAACGAGGCAATTATATCCCTGTATTGTTCGAAAGAAGTTCCAATTCCAGCAGTAAGCACTGAGTTTTCATAACCTTGTTCTGGTTTATCATTACTAGTACTAGATAATGAGTAATTAAGAGTATTACCAAGAAAATCATAATTTGGATTAACATATCTTAATGTTCCAGTTAAAGATTCCTCGTCAATTTCTATATCAAATGCTACTGTATTACCTTCTCCCATCCAATTATTTTCTTTAATTGTAAAAGCGAAAGTTCCTCCGCTAGTTCCAACTCCTGCACCAGCGCTTATTTCACCGGTTGGTCTTTCATCTACAGAGATATCGATTATCTTTAAATTACTTTCACTTCCATCTTTGACTTCATAATTTACATCTTTAAAAATATTTCTAGCTTTAATTTCTGCGATAGATTTGTCTAAATTTAATTTTGTAAAAGGGTCTCCTTCATCTAAAATTAATTCGCCTCTAATTACATCTTCATTTGTAATTGTATTTCCCGTTATATTAATCCGCTCAACTAAAGTTTTTTTTCCTTCAAAAACATTGAAGACTATAACAATTGACTCATCTTCAATAATTTCTTGAACATTGTGCTCTACAAATTGTAAATTATTATTATCAATGATTTCATCTAATTCTTCTAGAATTTTTTTAATTTTAAATGGTGAATAATATTTGCCAATATGTTTTTTATAAGTTTTATTTAAAGGAAAGAATATTTCTTTGCTAAAAACTTTATCCACGTTTGTTGAAATCTTTTTGATTGTATACCTATTACCTTCATCTATTGAATATACCAGCTCGGCTCTACCAGCCTTATTTATCTGAGCTAAATTTGAACTAACTTTGACATCGTAATATCCTAAAGATTTATAATAGTTTTTAAGGAGCCTTAAATCTAATTGGATGAGGTTTTCACTTAAATTGGTATTTCTCGAAATCACTTTCCAAAATTTGTCTTCTTCACTTGCAATTACATCTCGTAATCTTTTACTTCTTACATTATCATTCCCAATAAAAGAGATTGAGGAAATCTTTGTCTGTTCCCCTCGCTCAATTTCAATTAACAGATCAAAATTGGTCTCATCAATTTTTCTTAGTTTTGTCTCTACTTTTACAAAGTTATAACCTAGTGATGAATATAAAAATTTAATTAAATCAATATCTTTAGATAAATTTGATTTTATTAATGATCTTTTTTCTTTTGATTTAATTACTTCAATTATTCGTTCTTTATATTTTTTACTTTTTTCACCTACAATTATTAATTGATTAATTATTGGATATTCTTTTAAGTCGATAGTCAAAATATTGTCATTAAACGAAACTTTCACATCTTCAAAAAATTCAGTTTCGTAAAGATTTTTAAGAATTAAATTTAAATCATTTTCTTTTAATTCTTGATTTGTTTTAACATCACCATAAATTTTTATTGTTTCATTCGAAACTCTCTCGTTCCCATTTATAATTATCTGTTTAACTATCTCAGCTTTAGAAATCGAAAAACTTAATAATAAAACTGATGCTAAAATTATAATTTTTTTCATAATTTAGAAATTTTTTCCATAGTTTTAGCTCTAGCCCAAGAGTCTATTTTATTTATTTGAGTTATATTTTTAGGGTTTCTTATAGCATATTTTTTATAATTTCTATCGTTCAGAATGGTCATTATGATTTTGAAAATACTCAAAAAAGGTATCTTTTTCTCAAGAAATTGATCAACTAATATTTCATTAGATGCATTAATAATTATTGATGTCGATGGGTGCTCGTTTGCCCTCTTTTTAAGCTTAATTATGGGAAAAATTTTTTTATTTATCTTTTTAAAAATCAAATTTTCAAACAGATTATTTTTTTTTGGTTTTTGAAAGTCTTTAATAAACAACTTACCGTCATAAATAGCATTTGCTAATGGTATTATCATTGAGGTTTCATGATAAATAAATTTTATAAGACCATTTTTTAATTCTAAAATCGCATGAACTAGTGAATTTGGGTGTAGAAGGATATCTATTTGATCATTTGATAAATTAAAAAGTTTTTGAGCTTCAATTAATTCTAGAATTTTATTCATCAAGGTAGCCGAGTCTACCGAAATTTTTTTTCCCATTTTCCATTTGGGATGCTTTATTGCCTGTTCTGGTTTAATCTTTTTAAGTTGACTTATTTTATAATTTAAAAATGGCCCCCCTGAGGCTGTGATATAAATTTTTTTAATCTCATTCAATTTATGATTTTCAAGCAACTTCATTATTGAAAAATGTTCAGAATCAACAGGAATAATTTTTGACTTATATTTTAAAGCATTTTTTTTTAGAAGTTCCCATCCACATATAATTGACTCTTTATTCGCTATCAAAATTTTTTTGCTTTGTTTAATCATTTGTAGTGTCGGTGGTAATCCTGCAATTCCTGGTATTGCTGAAATTGTAATATCAGATTTTTTTTTTAATCTTTTGAATTCAAAATCATTTAATATTTTTGTTTTTTTATTTTTAAATTTAATTTTAATTTTTTTAAAGATTTCTTTATCTGTAATTACAAAATAATTTGGATTATATTTTTTTATTTGTTTTGATATAAGCCTATAATTCTTATTAGCAGATAGTAAATTAACATTAAAATTTTTTCTTTGTTTGTTAATTATAAATAGTGAATTAAGACCTATTGAGCCAGTAGATCCAAGTATTGAAATAGAAATTTTCATTTAGTATATCAATATAAATAAAATAAAACCTAAAGGCGTCCCTAATAGAATACCGTCAATTCTATCTAAAACTCCCCCGTGGCCTGGAAAAAAATTTCCTGTATCTTTAATTTTCGCTTTTCTTTTTAAAAAAGAAAAAATTAAATCACCTAATTGACAAGATACTGAAGTAATTAAACTTATAATTATAACATTAATTGTAAAACTACTTGTATAATAATAAATCATTAATAATATAATAATCGTTGTAAACACTAGCGAACCAATTGATCCAGAAATAGTTTTATTTGGACTAACTTTTGTCAGTTTTGGGCCTTTAAATATTTTTCCTATGACAAACCCACCTATATCAGAAGCTATACATCCGCATAAAAGTATAAATAAAACTATCTTAAATTGTATAATATTTGAAAGTACAAAAAAAAATATGCAAAATATTGAAATATAAAATACGAAAAAAGAATTTAAAAAAATTAAGAAATATTTATTTTTTAATATTTTTTTAATTATTCCAAAAAATTCAATTATCGATAAAACACCCAAAACAATCAAGCTATAGAGTAAAAAAAATTTTGAATAAAATATTGTTATTATAAGTGCTATTAGAACTATTGAAGTATACAATCTTTGTTTTAAATTTCTAGTAATCATATGGCTCCAAAATTTCTTTTAGTCTTTTTAAATTTATTTATTATTTTTAATAGATCATTTTTTGTAAAATCAGGCCACAGTTTTTTCAAAAAAAATAGCTCTGCATAGGCTAATTGCCAAAGCAAAAAATTGCTTAATCTTTGATGTCCTCCTGTCCTGATTAAAATATCTGGATGCGGAAGATTTTTTGTGTAAAGACTTTTTTCAAGATTTAAAATGTTAATTTTATTTTTATTTTTTTTAGCAGAATTAATTATTTCAATTTTCGATCCATAATTAATTGCGAGATTTACTATAATTTTTTTATTTCTACTCGTTAGGTGCATACTTTCTTTTAGAGTATTTTTTAAATTTTTAGGTAATTTATCTATTTCACCAAGAATATTTATTTTAATACCTTGTTTAATTACATTTTGAATTTCATTTAAGAAATAATTTTGTATCAATTTAAATAGAAAAGATATTTCTGTAGCTGGGCGTTTCCAATTCTCCGAAGAGAAGACATAAAATGTTACTATAGGAACTTTAAATTCAATTGAACTTCTTACAATTTTTTTAACTGTTTCTACACCCTTTAGATGACCGAAATTTCTTCCTTTATTTTTTTGTTTACCCCACCTTCCATTGCCATCCATAATGAAGGCAATATGGCTGAGTTTATTCATATTTGAATGATCTCTTTTTCTTTGTTAGATAAAATTTTCTCAATATTTTCAATATTGGTGTCTGTTAATTTTTGGATATTTTTTTCAAAATTTTTATTTTGATCCTCTGTTATTTGTTTTTCTTTAAGTTTTTTTTTTAGATCTTCATTAGCTTCTCTTCTAATATTTCTGATAGCAACTTTGCCTTTTTCACCCATATTTTTTAAAACTTTAATTAATTCTTTTCTTCTTTCCTCTGTAAGATCAGGAATTCTAAGT
>MDSW01019128.1_pt1 | contig 10826 bp, 14 predicted proteins | sample 811171 | NCBI WGS metagenome assembly MDSW01 (sample SAMN05326641, study PRJNA326480) | marine metagenome | isolation source: seawater | place: Atlantic Ocean: North West | collected 2012 | reverse complement strand
ATGTAAAAATTATTACAATAAGAGAGCCAAACATTAGGTTAATTTGAAATTTTGCATTAGACTGCAACATTAAATACCCTAATCCAGCTCCAGACCCAACCCATTCTCCAACTATTGCACCTATTGGAGCAACTGCTGCAGCTACTCTTAAGCCTGAGCCTAAATTTGGTAATGCTGCAGGTATATGTACATATCTTAGAATTAAATATTTAGATAAGATTGTTTGGCTCGACATTATATTAGCTAATTGCACCCAATCCTTTTTTGTTTTTTTTAAACCATCAAGGAAATTTGCCGTTACAGGAAAGAATATAATTAATATTGCCATAGCAACTTTTGATGAAATTCCATATCCAAGCCAAAGAACCAATAGTGGAGCAATTGCAAAAACAGGGACAGCTTGACTAGCGACTAAAAGAGGTAATAGCCATATTCTTGCTGGTTTAAATAAAAATATTGTTAAAGCACCAATAATTCCTAATAATGTTCCTAAAACAATTCCAAGAACTATCTCTAATAATGTGACTTTAAAATGACTGAAAATTAATTGATATTTTAACTTTATCTCAATAAAAACTTCTATAGGTGCCGGCAAAATATATTTAGGCACTCCTGTTAAAAATATAACTAATTGCCAAATAAGAATTAATATAAAAAAAATAATTATAAATGAGGCTAAAGATTTAACTATATTTAATTTAAGAATCATTTTTATATAATTTCATATGTCTAAGGTGTTCAAAATTTTTTTATATAGATCAATTATTATATCTTTTTTTTTGTAATACATAATTTCGTCATAGCTAAATATCATATCAATTTTTGCTGGTTTGCCTTTAAGAATTACTATTTGATCTGATAATTCAATCGCTTCCATTATATCATGGGTTATAAGTATTAAAGTTTTATTTCTAACTAGATATTTAGTTAGTTTAATAAGTTTACTTTTGGTATTTGTATCTAAGGCAGTAAATGGTTCATCCATAATTACTATCGGTTTGTCTTCAAAAAAGGTTCTTGCTAATGCCGTTCTTTGCTTTATACCACCTGATACTTCTTTAGGTAAATTGTTTAAAAATTTATTAATTCCAAGAATATTAGTTAAGTAGTCAAGTTTCTTATATGAGTAATTTTCTCTTCTTAGTTTGAAACCTATTGTGATGTTATTTTTGATTTTTAACCAAGGTAATAGTTGATTAAATTGATCCATATATGAGATCGATTTATGTATATTATTATTTTTATCATCTGAAATTATACCTGAGTATGGTTTTTCTATTCCTGATATCAATTTGATTAAGGTACTTTTACCAATTCCATTATTTCCAAGGATTGAAGTATTAATCTTAGGTGGAAATTTTATTGAGAAATCATTAAACAGAATGCTGCTGTCATATTTAAAAACTAAACTATCAATATTTATCCCTATTGGAGGATGATAGTTATTTTCTTCTTCAATTTCATTTCCCATATTAGCGTTCCTCCGCCGGTATTAACCGGATCAGGTATAGGAGTCGTTCCAAGGAAACCTCTCAGCATTTAAGCTCCTCCCGCAAAAAAAATAAATATAGAGTTGTTTTAATGTATTTTGCAATATAAGAATTATAGCTATGAAAAATAAATTTGAAATTTATAGAATATCCTTATTTTTACTGCTAATTTGTTCATTTTTAGCTTATACAAATGATTCTATTTCACAAAAGATAGAAAACCAAAAATCTATATATATTGATAAGGATAAATTATATATAATTAATCAAAAAGAGCAAGTTGCTGAGTTTTTCGTTGAAGTAGCTGATACAAAAGAAAAAAGGGAGAGAGGTTTAATGTATAGAGATTCATTAAACCTAAAAGAAGGAATGCTTTTTGATTTTAAAGTTCCAAAAAAAGTCTCTTTTTGGATGAAGAATACATATATTCCACTTGATATTATATTTATTAATAAGAATGGTTATATAGTAAAAACTTATGAAAATGCAGTTCCACTTTCAATTGAATCAATTGAATCTAAATATATAGTTAGGGCTGTTTTAGAAATAAACTCTGGTTTAATAAAAAAATTTAATATTAACACAGGTGATAGAGTGGTATATAAAATATTTGAATGAAATTAGGTTAATATATGAATAGTGAATTAACTTTAGACATACCATCAGGGTTTAAATTAATTGAAAACAGATCTGCTTTTGGGAACTTAATTGGACCAGTTTATTACAAGGCTTTAAGTAATTCAGGAATTTTTGGTTTTAGAGCTCAAGAAAAGCATATTAATTTAGGTGGTTATGTTCATGGTGGAATGTTATCGTCTTTCGCTGATATAGTAATGGGTCAATTTGCAAATAGAAATTATGACTTTTTAACTGTAACAATAAATATGAGTCTTGATTTTATTTCTTTAGCAAAAAAAGATGAATGGATTACAGGAGTGAGCAAATCAATTAAGGAGGATAAAAAATTTGTCTTTTTAGAGGTTCAGGTAGAATCAAATAAAAAAACTATACTTTTTGGAACCGGCGTGTTTAAAATTATTAAATTAAAATACAGAACCAAATAATTTTTAAAAGGAATAGGTATGAGTAAAACAAATCATTTGAATAGAAGTTTTTTATTTGTTCCTGGTGATAGACCAGAGCGGTTTGATAAGGCTATAACTAGTGGTTGTGATGTGGTGATAATTGATTTAGAAGATGCTGTATCGCCATCTAATAAAGACTTAGCGAGAAGTGAAGTTATTAAATATCTTAACGATACAACAAATAATCAAGTCAGATGTTTTGTAAGAATTAATTCAATAAAAACATACGATGGTTTGAGAGATATAATTGCCTTTATTGATAATGAATGTTTGCCTGATGGGATAGTTTTACCAATGGTTGATTCAGCTGAGGAAGTTATTATTTTAGAGAAAATTATTCAAGAACATAAACATGATATGTCACTTTTTGTAGTAATAGAAACACCTAAAGGCCTCTCAAATATAGATTCAATATTAAGCGTATCTAATATAGTTGAATTTGTTGGTTTTGGTTCCGCTGATTATACTGCTCAAACAGGCTCAAGTTTATCATGGGACTCATTGTTGTATGCAAGAAGCAAAATAGTTAATTCTGCTGGAATTGCCGGGGTGATTGCAATTGATGGTGTATGGCCAGATATAAATAATCAAAAGGGTCTTTTAGATGAAACAAAGAGAATAGTTGATATTGGTTTTAAAGGTAAGATAGCAATTCATCCAAAACAGATTTCTGGAATTCATGAGGCTTTTGCTCCAAACGAAGAACAAATAAATTTTGCAAAAGAAGTTATTGATGCATATGAAGCTGCAAAGGGTGGTGTAATATCAGTAAGAGGAAAAATGATTGATGAACCTCTTGTAATTTCAGCAAAAAGAGTTTTATCTTTATCTAGTCGAAATTAATTAAAACTATAGGATATAATAATGTCATACACTGCTAAAGAGGTTGGGCCAAATAGGTTTAGAGAGACAATTGGAAGGTTTTATGAAGATTTTGAAGTTGGTCATATTTTTGAACATAGGCCAGGGAGAACAATTACTGAAACCGACAATATTTGGTTTACAAATTTAACTATGAATACGCATCCAATTCACTTTGATGTAGCTTATGCCAGTAAAACTGAATTTAAAAAACCTCTTGTCAATTCTGCATTAACATTATCGATGGTAGCAGGTATGAGCGTTAGCGATACAAGTCAAAAAGCTATAGCAAATTTAGGTTGGGATAATATTAAATTGGTTGCACCAGTTTTCGTTGGTGATACGCTCTATGCAGAAAGTGAAGTTTTATCAAAAAGGGAGTCCAAATCTAGAAAAGGTCAAGGAATTATTAAAATAAAAACTACAGGTAAAAAAGATGATAATACAGTTTTTATGACCTATGAGAGAGCTTTTCTCATACCAAAGAAAGGTTTCAGTATTGATGAATTAGCAAACTATTAATGTAAATTTTGTTGTTATTAATTAAATTTATCTTAATCTAATATTTTTACCAAAACCTTAACTTAAGCTGATCTTGAAGAAAATCTAATTAATTATAATAAAATTATAATTAATCATTAAATTGTTTAAAGTTGAAATAATTTTTTCATTTCCGATGAAAGAGAACTAGCGCCACCTAAGGACCATCCCCCATCAACTGGAATTACTGTTCCAGAAATATAGCTAGCATAATCAGAGCTTAAAAACATAGCGGTGTTAGCTATATCTAATTTTGTACCAATCCTTTTTATAGGAACAGAATCAGATGTTGCTCTTAAAATTTCTTCGGTAGGGGCAAGTCTTTTCATGCCCTCAGTTTCAGAAATAGGTCCAGGAGCTATAGAGTTAACCCTTATTCCATCTTTACCCCATTCCATTGCTAAAACTTTTGTTACCATATCAACACCAGATTTTGCCGCACAAACATGAATTTGTAATTCTAGAGGAATATACGCTTGAGGTGCTGAAATATTGATTACAGATGCACCAGGTTTTCTAAGAAAAGGGTAAGCTGAACGCATAACGTGAAATGTACCTATTAAGTCAATATCAACAACTGCTTTGAAGCCATTTGAACTTATTCCCATAGCTGGTGCCGGAAAATTACCCGCTGCACCTGAAATTAATACATCAATTTCGCCTAGTTTTTTATTGAAATTTTTAAATATTTCTTCAACAGTTTTATATTCTCTTACATCACCTGCGAAACCAATTGCTGGGTGTTTATATTTTGATAATAGATCAATAGCATCATCAACTTTTTTTTGAGAACGACTTGCAACTGCTAGTTTTGCACCAGATTGAGCAAATTTTTCAGCTATACCTAAATTGATACCACTCGTTCCACCAAAAACAACTACACATTTATCTTCAAAATTAATTTCCATAGATTTCCTTTATCAACTTGAGAAACTTTAAATGAGTTAGGTTTTATTAATCTCTTGTAAAAAATGTAGATTTACCAAGCATTGGCATTCCGACATATCCTCTTACTTCTAACCTTCCATTTTTTAATTTCATAAGAGCTGTATAAGTTTTTCCATCCCTACCATTATATACTGTTCCATCCCCCCATTTTCCTTTTCCTTTCTTTTTTAATCCATCAAGAAATTGCATTCCAAGTATAGGTCTTGTTCTTAAACTTTCATTTTCATTTATTTTATCTAATTTTGGTTTCCCAGTTTCAGGATCAATGGGTTCTTTAAGTGAGAATACTTTTGCACAAATTGCTTCGCCACATTGATAAAATTCATAAACAGCATCTCTTTCTTCTGGAATCCATTTGCCTAAAATATCACTATCCGCATTTGCATTAAAGCTTAAAAACAAAGAAAAAAATGCCACTAAACCAAAAAGTTTAAATATTTGTCTCATTGAGTCACCCTCTAAAATTATTTGTATGTACTGCAATAAAATATATAATAAGTTAAGATTAATTTTAAAGCAAATTTTATGATTATATATCTAAATTCTTTAACACAGAGATAGGGTAATGAATAAAATCAAACCAGAACAACTTGAGGAAATGATTGGTAAAGATCTAGGTTTCTCTAATTGGTATCAGATTGATCAAGGTCTGATAAATAATTTTGCTAAGTGCACTGGTGATGAACAGTTTATACATATAGATGAAAAAAGATCTAGATTGGAAAGCCCTTTTGGTGGAACCATAGCACACGGTTTTTTATCTCTGTCACTTCTAACCAAGCTTGCAAATGAGTCAAATTTTGAAATTGAGAATACTAAAATAGTAATAAATTATGGCTTTGACAAAATTAGATTTATCCAACCGGTAAGGTCAGAAAAAAAAATTAGAGCTAAATTTTCTCTTTTAGATGTATCTAAACGAAAACAGAATGAAATATTAGTTAAATATGGTGTAACAGTTGAATTAGAAAATGAAAATGAACAGAAACAGAAACCAGTTCTATTTGCTGAGTGGTTAACTTTGTTAGTATTATTTTAGGAAGGTATATATGAAAAATCTTTTTTCAGTTAAAGGTAAAGTAGCTATGGTGACTGGTGGTTCTAGAGGTATTGGCAGAATGATAGCCGAAGGTTTAATTTTAAATGGAGTTAAAGTATTCATAGTATCTCGAAAAAAAGAAGCATGTGTTAGTGCGGCTAAGGATATAGAAAATAAGTGTGGAGGAGAGTGTCATCCAATTATAGCAGACTTATCTAAAGTTGAGGAAATAGAATATGTTACAAAACAATTTTTATCTAAAGAAAGCCATTTAGACTTTTTAATAAATAATGCAGGTGCATCTTGGGGTTCATCAATTGAAGATTTTCCTGAAAATGGTTGGGATAAGGTTTTGGATATAAATATAAAAGGTATGTTTTTTTTAACGCAAAAGTTTATTCCAATATTAAAAGTCAATGCATCAAATAATGATCCTTCAAGAGTAATAAATATTGGGTCTATAGATGGAATAATTAATTCAAAATTTGAAAATATTTCTTACAGTGTTTCTAAAGCAGGTGTTCATCACTTAACAAAAATTCTTGCTAAAGAATTAGTAAATAGAAATATTAATGTTAATGGAATTGCTCCTGGGCCTTTCCCATCATGGATGTTATCTACTGGTGTAGGTTTTGGAGGAAAAGTTGAGGGTGTTGACTGGTCAGTAATTGAAAGCAAAATACCAAGATCAAGGGTTGGCTCTATTGAAGATATAGTAGGAACCACTATTTACCTATGTTCAAGGGCAGGGTCGTATGTGGTTGGAGAAACAATAGTATGTGATGGTGGTTTGGTTGCATGTTCATAGTAAAGGAATTTTTATTTAATTTGCTGAAGTATACATTTATATTTTAGTGGATTTGTTCCTGTAAATTGAATAATTCTATTATGTTTTTTGGAGTATCTTGTCCTTTGGGTCGCTTTAAATCCATCAGAACTTATTTTAACAATAAACTCTATCAATTCCTCATTCCCAAAAATTGTTTTTTGTTTAATTTTTTTATTTATCTTTATCCAAGACATTCCTGAGATCATATTGCCCCCAGAGTATAGCTTAGCATCACCTGTTAAAGTTGTTTTAAGTTTCATATCATTCAAAAAAGAAAGAATTTTATTACTATCAACAACTAACTTTGCTTCATCGCTATTTTTGCCAGGTTTAAATATATTAAAAAGGCCATGGACCATGGCAAAATTTTTATCAGTTATATAATATCCTCCAGTAAATTTTAGCCTTGACCCAGAAATATTCCATTTAATTTGGTCCTTATTTTCGTGAGATAAATCAACGATCCAATTTTCCATAAAATTTCGTCCACAATCGTATATTAAGTGCTCACCATCAGAATACTCACTTGATATGGATGTATTTGAAAAAAAAGGAACACAGATTATAATTACTTGGTAAAATATAATTTTTTTTATTTTCTTAATAATTAACATCTGTCAAGTCCTAGTTTTAAAGTTTTTTTAATGCATATTTTAAAGTATATTATTCAAGGGCTAGTGATTCTAGTAATTTTTGGAGTTTCTTTTGCTCAAGCGAAAACTTTAACTATTTATTGTGGTAAGCCAAGTTATTTTAAATGGAGTGAGAATAAAACTAAATGGAAAAATCAGAAAAACCCTATCTATCGAGATATGACAATACAGATAAATTTTGATTTGCTTAGATCAAGAGTAAAATTCCAGAAAAAGTGGTACTCCTGGGCTTTTTCAACTTTTGAAAAAGACACAATTAAATGGCGGTATAGTCAAAAATTTAGTTACAATTACAATATTTCAAAAAACCAACTTATTGAAAAACAAGATATGCTATTTTTAAAATATATTAATTGTAGGTTAATTAGATAAGTGCGGTCTTATTTCTTCACCAAATACTTTTATACCAGAAACATAATCGTTCCAAGAAAACATAAAGCCATCTGTGCCTGTTCTTTCTATAATAGAATCTAATTTCTCAGCAACAGTCTTTGGGGTGCCATAAATTACTGGAGCAGAAGTAAACGCCATATTTCCATCTTCTAGTGATTGATTAAGTGCTGCTTGCATTGCTGCGCTAGTACCTTCTTTGTTAGAATCAAGCATAGAGCTTGATATCATAGTTTCGATCGCTTCTTTATCAGCTTTTTCAATTATATGTTGTCCAATATTTTTAGCTTCACTATCTGTTTTAGCTGTAATTATGTGAGCATACAAATAAGAACCAAATTTTTTTTCACTTTTTTTATTTTCTTCAAGATAATTGATTACTTTTGGATGTCCAAACATAAATCGTTGATTTGCAAATTGATTACAAAACTTTATTCCTGCAGGTGATTGTCCTGCGCTAATTATCGGAATATCGTATTTAGGAATTGGAAGGCAACTACACTCTTCTAAATTCCAATATTTACTTTTTCTATCACACTTTCCTGTTTCCCAGAGTTCCTTAAGTATTGATACATATTCTCCAGCAAACTCATACCGATCTTGGTAATGCTCTTGACCTGGCCACAGATCCATTGAGCTATACTCTTTTTTATTCCAACCTGTTACGATATTCAAACCTATTCTACCTTTACTAAGATTAGCCAAAGTAGCCGTCATTCTTGCTGTATAAGCTGGGTGTAATGCTAGAAGACCTACAGTTGGTATAAATCTTAGCTTATTAGTTATGGCTGCCAGGGCGCCTGTTAGTGTAAATGGGTCTAGACACTCGTCCCAGAATCCAGTTTTCCCTCCAAAACCCTTAAACTTAATCATTGGTAATGCATATGAAAAATAATTCTTTTCAGCTTCTTCAACAATTTGCTTATGGTGTTCAAAAGTCGGAGGGTAAGGTTTTACTCCCTCTGAGATAACATACCCATTGCTTCCATTAGGTAGAAAAATTCCATATTCAGTCATTTGATCCTCCCAGATAAACTAAAACAATTATAGCATTTTTAATTCAAGGTAATAAAAAAAAATTACAAAACAAACAAAAATTTATCTTTTTATTTAATTAATTCCAACTTTTTTCAATAACTTCAACTTTTTCACCAGATGGACCACGAAAGCAAAAAGCTTTATTTGATCCATAAGGAGAAGCGTCCAATTCAGTAAGGTTTGATATTTTTTTTGCATATAAAGAACTTTCAATAACTTTGTAAAGTAATTCTATTTGATCAGAAGTATATGTAATTAAACATACTCCTCCATCAAATAGATTATCTTTTGATTTTATAGGGTCTACATAACTATTGTCGTAGCCTTGAAGTTCAATTCCACCTAGGCCAAAACCTGAGGCATTTCCTTTCAAAATTGATATATCAACTGGAGACCCATTTGGTATTTTCCATGTTTTATGCCATAAGCCTTCCTCTAGGTGGTCAGTTAGAACCGGTATCATTCCGATTTCATTTATATAAAATGAAAGGCTATCACTATAATTAGAAGCAACAAGCGGGACAGAAAATATGTGACCCACTTGGGCATAAGAAGATGGGAATTCATAACCTGCTGTAGGTTTAGTGACTTCCATAGTAAACATTAAGTGGGTTTTTCCTGGTCCTTTTCCATGAAAACCTCTGTGTATATTTGCCCCTACATCAGAAAAATCGAATGTTGTTGGTTTGCTCAAAATCTCAAACGAAGAGTTTTTTGTTATTTTTTTAAATAGCTCATCAATTCCTGACTTAACTACAATTTCTATTCCTGACCAGCGAGTTCCTAGAGGTCGAGTTCTCTCTCTATCTATACCCTTTACGACTTTAATCATACCACGATCAGATTTAGGTGACCTCAAAAGATACCAATCCTCTCCAGTAGAACCAAAATCTACTCCCCAATGTTTTTCCAATTTTTTAGTAATTTTTCCTTCCTTAAATAATTCCCAGTTAAATATTTCAATTAGGAAGTCTCTAAATTCTCTTGGATTTGGGCATGAGATAGTTACGCCATTCATTTTAGTAACAAGTGGTATTTTTTGGTTTGTATTCATTTATATCTCTTTTAGTTATTTAAAAAAATAACAATACTTGTATACTTTACACCTATGATCGTTTTCCGGGAATTATTTTTTTATATTTAAGGAAAAAAAATGAAAGCAGCTATATATAGAGAAAATGGGAACCCTGCTGAAGTTATAGAGCTTGTTGAAGAAAAAGAACAGGAACCGAATTCAAATGAAGTAATTGTTTCTGTTGAAGCTACTCCAATACATTTGGGAGATTTATATAATATGGAGGGTATAGATGGGTTTAAGTTTTCTCTTCCAATGGTGCCAGGAATTGAGGGTGTCGGTAGAATAATTAAATTAGGGAAATCAATAAAAAATTTTAAGAAAAATGATCGAGTCCTTTTTTTAAGTAGCGCGCATGTAGAAGGTTATATAAGTAATCAGCAAGGAACATGGAGAGACCAAATTAGATTACCTTCTGAGATATTAATACCTTGTCCGGAGGGAGATCCAGCGCAGTTTGCAAATATTGTAAATCCAGCAACAGCCTATGTTTTTCTGTATGATTTAGTTAGGCCAGAAAAAGACGAGTGGATAATTCAAAATGCAGCAAATTCTAATGTTGGAAGATACATAATCAAGATGGCTAACAGGTATGGATGTAAAACCATCAATGTTGTTAGAAGAAAAGAATTAATTAGCGAATTAAAAGATTTAGGAGCGGATGAGGTTGTTTTAGATGGAGATAATTTGGATGAAAAAGTAAATGAAGCAACAAGTGGTTCAAAGATTAGATTTGCTTTAGATGCATTAGCTGGAGATGCTCCTGTAAGGTTAGCTAAATGCTTAGTTTATGGAGGGGTTGTATATAATTATGGTCTTGTTTCAAAGAAACCTTGTCAAATGCCAACTTGGCTAATGTTGAATAGAGATATTCGTCT
>MDSW01001422.1_pt1 | contig 10826 bp, 10 predicted proteins | sample 811171 | NCBI WGS metagenome assembly MDSW01 (sample SAMN05326641, study PRJNA326480) | marine metagenome | isolation source: seawater | place: Atlantic Ocean: North West | collected 2012 | reverse complement strand
TAAAAAAAACAAAGATCAATTACGTTGCCGTTGGCACGATTGGAAATTTGATATAGCAAGTGGTAAATGTCTTACATTTAATATTAAGGGTTCTTTGCAGCGATATAAGTTTCACGTTGATGAGGGCATGATAATAGTGGAGGCGCCATGAAGATTATAGAGATAAACTGTGAGCGAGAGACTGATTGCTCAGCCGCTGTTGGCATGTGGAATTATTGGGATCATGAACATGTCAGCGTGATACATAAAGGGATGGAGGACGCTAAGGTTTTATATGAAGATAAAGGCTCTGCAACTCTCCTCCTTACACTTCGAGCCCCAATTCTCTCGTTTATTTTGATTCGTAGTATGGTTTTTATGCGTAGAAAATCAGAAACATCACTAATTGTATTTAATACTATGTTGGGAATGTCGGTAATTTCTGAAATAGATATTACTGATGTTAAAACTGATAAATCCAAATATAAAATGCGCTATCGTTTTTTTCTAGTTGGTTGGCGTAAAGCTTTTGCTCCTTTAATAGGGACATATTTAAAATTGACAGTTCCATGGTGGAATGCTCGTCAGTGGAAAGAGGATCTTCCTATTAAGCTACGTCGTCAAAAAATGATTCGCGCAGGTTTCAAAGACTTCATGGGCTTACCAAAAAAAATAGAAGATAGAAGTTTTGATGGGCCTATTAAGTGTGATCTTCCGGTTCACAGGCTTAAAAAATCGAGCGTCAATACTGAAGATATTATTACGAAGAGTTGAATAGCCTAGCTGAATTATTTCATTTAAAATCAAAATTAAAATTTCAATCAAGCACTAAATTTTTGGTGAATTATAATTTCATTTTAAAAGCTAGTTTTTAGCATTTTTCCAATTTATTAAATAATTCAATGCGCCCCAAGCTGCTCCAGCAGAAATAACAGTACAAAAAAATCCATTTAATACTATTGCTAAAGGTAAAAATATTGGTCGTTTTTTTAATATAAAATTTATAAAACCAGCATAACCCCAGAAATAAATACCTGCATTGAAAACGACCAAAATCCATACCCAGGGTGAAAATATTGTGCCTGCCAAAGAAGTTATAAATAATGGGAAGGCTATAGATGCTAATCCAACATTTTGCGCTGCTGGGCCACCAACTTCAAATTTACGACGTTTCATGAACAATATCATCCATTGAGAAACACGTAAAAAATATGTTTTAGTTAATTTTCTAAAACCTGGAAAGGCATGGTGTACGGCAATACTGGGATCAAGCAATATTTTATGATTCATTGATAGTCTATGCCCAAATTCTTCGTTTTCATAATCCATTCCCCATTTAAGTGATGAGTCAAATCCTCCAGTCTCCTCAAAAGCTTTGCGCCGTATTCCTGCGGCTGATCCCAAAAAGACATCGTGTTCGAAAACGCCTAGTCTAGAAAACATATAATAATTAAGTAGGCTTTTATACCAAGCTATTGGATTGTCGTTTAGAGGTTTCCAATGATAGTGTCCGCATACTGCGTCAGCTTCAGGAATGCGAGCAAAAAAATTATCAAGTGCATTCGGTAGCATTTCGGTGTCGCTATCGAGAAAGAAAAAATAGGAGTAATTTGCTACTGCAGCACCCTCGTTACGTGCTCGAGCTGGTCCATTATTTGACTCTAGACGAATTAGAGTAACTTGTTCATCAACTGTATTAGAAATCTCGGTTACAATATTTACCGTTCCATCCGTCGAAGCATCATCAGCAACGATAATTTCAAGTGGTGAATGACCAGTCTTAATTACGCTTTCAATACATCTTTTGATTGTTGCCTCTGCGTTAAAGGCCGGGATAATTATACTAATTCCTCTACCATCATCTTGGCCCCTAATAACAAGGTCGCCAGTTGTATATTGGTTTTTGCTCATGGCCTTCTACTATGCTGTGGTAGACCGAGGCGTGGAGCTTTTAGTTTTCTTATGGCCAATATTTCTTATGGATGAGGCTAGCAATTTTGGATAGGCAGCAACATTCCAGGCGACATTGGCCGTAAGGGCACATTCGAACGAGCATTTACATTTTGAGTCGACAATCCATTTACGGAGCTCATTATTTTCTGCTGAAGCCAAAAGACGTTTTAAATCATAATTATAGTCGCGGAGATTTCCCATGCTTCGCCCTAGTATTTCGCAAGGAAGAACGTCACCGGTTTCACCAATAACAATGATCTTACGTCCAGCAACGCATGGAGCAACGAATTCTTCATCAAAGACTGTGCGGATTAGGTTGCGCCGAGAAATATCTCGTACTCCACGCCATACAGGATAGAGAAAACGTGACTCTTTGCCGCGTTTGATGCTCTCTAGAAATTGATTAATATCTTCGTAAGTTTCTCGCGAGGTCTTCTTTAGAGATTCGTCAGATAAGTCACCCCTGGCGTAGGTTATTGACAAATTATCAAATTCAAAATTTTTATCGAGGTAACTAAGTGTATCTTTTAGCGTTTTTTCGCTTCTAGCAGTAAATACTGAATTGGCGTCTATTACTAGATTTGAAAAGCGTGATCTGATTTTAGTAAGTACTTTGTGACTCTCTATAATGTTATCAAAGGAGCCTGGCATTGAACGAATATCATCATGTTCTTTGCCAATTCCCTCAATAGAAAATGTGATACGAAATGCTATTTTTGGATATTTAGGTAGTATTTCTTCTAGAACCTCTGACATACGATCGGGCATAGAGGCATTAGTTGGTATAGTTATATACCAAGGATCAGTGTGGCGGATAAATATATCGATTATATCTGATAGGTTCTTTCGCAAAAATGGCTCACCGCCGGTCAGTGAAAGTTGCAAAAGCGGTCCTGTGGTTATAGCAATTTTTTCAATTTCATCTATGGTCAATTCATCTGATTTTTGGCCCTTTACAATTTCTTTCCCATAAAAACAAAAATTGCAACGAAAGTTGCAGCGGTTTGTTACATAAAAAATTAAGAAGCCAGGTTGTGATCGGCCAATAGCAGCGGGCAGGCTACGGAAGAGGGATATAGGTGATTTCATTTTCTGCCAGTACTATTTGAGTAAGAGGTCATTCAACAGCACTTGTGGTCGATGTACTTACAACTCTTCGTCGCCGAGAGTCTTTAAGTCGATGCTCTAGCACTGTAGATGCCATAGTTCCGCTACCAAATACATTCCGGATTGTTCGCCATATACGTATAGGTCGTGTTAAATAGCCAATAGAATAATTTAGAAGCATTGCTGTAATTCTGTAAAAGGCTAGCTCTCCTGCACCCATCACACTATTCATAGTCATAGGGTTTAGTTTGGTGTAATCTGCATTCAAAGACGTCAATCCAAGAAAATATTCATCACTAAGTTTGATTTGCCCTTTATCTTGGAGGTCTCTAAAAAGCTCACTGCCAGGATAGGCGGAATAAATGTTAATAGGCACTTCATCAACACCTAGAAAAGCAAGTTTTAGTCCATAAAGAATAGTTGTCCAAACCTCTTTTCTTGTCTCGCCAGGAAATCCAATAATTAAATTGCCTCTTGTAACTATTCCTAACCGGTGTGCCGTAACAATAGATTTTGTTAAACCCTCCAGACTAATACGTTTTTTGATCAGCTCAAGAGTTTTAGGTGAGCCACTTTCTGGAGCATAGACAAGGTAACTACAGCCAACAGATTTCATCTCTTTTAGAACCTCTTCATCTAATACTTCGCTTCGAGTGCCAGAAGGAAGAGACCATTTGAGCCGAATTCCTTCTTCTTTTAGACGATGACAAAACTCTAGTGCCCAGCGCCGCTTAGTAATTGCAGTAAGATCATAAAATTGAAGGCTATCAATATCAAAACGCTCAATGTATGCCTTAATCTCGCTAATTACATCTTCAACATCTCTTAGTATATAACGAGTTGTCCACATGGAAGGATTAGAGCAGAACGTGCATTGATAAGGGCAACCACGTGAAACGTTTATTGGCATATCACGCCCAACTTGGGCACCAAAAGATTTTCCAGCTTTCCAGAATGTTTCAAGGTAGCCGTCAGGCCACTTTGGCCACGGGATCGAGTCTATTTCTCGAATTCGAGGAAGCCCTTCATTAATAATATATTTTCCGTTAGCATCGTTATAGGCAACACCACTTATTTCTTCAAAAGATTTTCCTTGGCTATAAGCTTCAAGCACACTTAGTAAGGTATGTTCGCCCTCTCCTAATACGCAACAGTCGATTTCAGGACAATCCCCAAGTACGTACTCAGTTAAAGCTGTAATATGTTCACCTCCTGCAACGATGAAGGTTTTTGGAAATTTTTTTCTAATAAATTTAATTAAATCTCTCTGTACTGGCCACTCGCCAGAAAACATGGAAGAAAAGGCTATAACGTCGGTATTCTTAGGAATGAGATCGGTAATTTCATTAAATGGTAAACCATGACAAATATATCCAGGAAAATTTTTGGCGGGCCAAACTCGGTTAAGACCAAGGGCAATACCGTCAATTATTTCAGCCTGAATTTTATTTTTCTCAAGATAGCCAGCGAGATAAGCGAGACCGATAGCCGGCGTTGCTTCATTGTTCAGCGCAGTTTCAGTCGACACTAATGGCCCCCGCGTTAAAACAACGCGTAACTCGTCATGGTGGGTTCTATTTTTTGAAGGGTTAGCCATACAGCGCAACATTGTCCTATTTTTTGCTTTTAATAGGCCGAAGGAAAACTATTTTTAAAAAAGCTACTTAAGCGATAATTATCACAGGGTGAAGAAAAGGCAAAGTATATATGTGTTTTTTGTTAAATGCCTGAACTAAAAAAATAGTATTGTTATAGATGGCTTTATGAAAAGCGAATGTTATTGTTATATATTACATGAAAAAAAACTTTGGTAAAAAAATAAAATTTTTCGTAGCAGCTATCACCATTTCAATAGTTGCTGCGGAACTAATGTTACGTTTTTCCCCCGAATTTATTCCATATCCATATAATGTATCAAGAAACCATGATGCTTACTACGGGGAATTAGTAAAGGCTCTAGTTAAGCCAGAATACTTAGAACGCCTCAGCCCCGATATAATTGTTATAGGAGACTCGTTGACCAGGAGCGTAGCTTTGTCGGTTGATAATGACTGGCCAAGCTTGCTTGTCAAAGAAAACAAAATCGCACTTTTTAACCTAGGAGTTGGAGGAACTTCTACTTTTGAACAAAAGCTTTTATTGGAAGCCACAAAGCTTCCAAAGAGTACTAAAACTGTTTTGCTCAATATTTATCACAACGATATTTTACAAAACGAAATTGATGCCCAAAACTATATGCGAAATGGTTCCTATCTTTTTGCTCACCGACATATCAATCAAACACAAAAATACCAACATGAGTGTACATATTCAGGTCCCTTTAAAAATAGTTTAGGCCTTTTTGGTAGGTTCTGTCTTTTGGAAGCATTAAGGAATTTTCGGTTACGTTTCTTTTTGAACACACCAGAAACGAAATACCGTATAGATGAAGTTTTTGATAATATAAGCAAGACCCATGTTTCTAGAAGTCGGGATTTTAGTAATTACCCACACCTGAAAAAATTCAAAGAAATAAATAGAATAGCTTTATCAAGAACGATAATAATTATTTTATCTATTAAGAAATTTCTTGAAGAAAAAGGTATATCTTTGTTGGTCACTTATACTCCATCTAAAGATGAGATTTATATTGAAAATTGGAGGTGGCTATATGATAAACCTAAGCTACCTATAGCTAGTTTTGGAACTCAATTGCAGCCACAAATGATGAAGTCTAAGATTCTCTTCTTTGATTTAACAAAGCCATACAGAAAAAGTAGGATTGCAGAGGCTCCTATTTTTATAGACCGTGATGATCACATGAACTCTGCTGGCCACCATTTAGCGGCAAGGCTTATAGCTCCATTATTGTCCAAATACTCTAAGCCTTAAAAAAAGTTTAGGACAGTGCTTGAATAATTTTATTTGTTATCTCGTTAGGGGACTGGTTAAGGTCTATAACGATAGCCTTATAAGGTTCTTCAAGTATCTCAAGTTGGCTATTAAGCAAAGAAGCAGGCATAAAATGATTTTCACCAACTTGTAGGCTTCGTTTTTGTAGTCGTTTAGCTATTTGCATATAGGTACCCTTAAGATATATTAGGTGAAAATCTTCACCCAGCCGCTGTCGATAGCTCTGTTTTAGTGCCGAACAGGCGATAATTAGTGGTCGTGTTTCCTTATGATCTCTAATAACACTTGCTACGCGTCCTAACCAATGCCATCGGTCATTATCAGATAAGGGGGTGCCCTTTTTCATTTTTTTTATGTTAGCCTGTGAATGTAAGTCATCTCCATCAATAAATAAGCCATCAATCTTATTTGCCAACAAGAAACCTATTGTGGTCTTTCCCGCTCCAGACACCCCCATTATTACGACTTTATTAGGAGGTTTCACTAACTATCATCCTGATTCCAAGGTCCATTTTCAAGTGTATCTTGTCCAATGAGTCGAAATCCATGATTGCCAAAGTAATCTCGTTGTAATTGAATGAATCTGGTCGAAAGTTGAAGCTGATTTAAAGAGTCAATATATTCAGAAGCTGAACTAAGGCCTGGCAAAGGTAGGCCAACTGACAACCCAGTCTTAACTAGTTCGCGTAATGGAATAATACCCTCTGAAATAAGCGGTTGTATGTGGCTAGTGGAAAGGATATTGGCATAATTACTCTCGCCGTGGAGACTTTCAGCAATTAAATTAATCATTTCACCTCGAAGAATACTCCCCGAACGCCAAAGTTGAGCAATGCGACAGAGATTAATAGTTGTCCCAAATTGATCCCTTGCAGCGTTGATCAGGGAGAATCCTTGTGCGTAAGCACTTGCAATTGCACAGGCAATACCAGATTTGATAAAAGGTGTTACTTCTTTAGGTAAAAAGGTAGGAGCGGAGATGTTATCAGTTGGATTATTTTTTTCATGTTTTATAAGTCGTGCTTCGTTTGAAATAGTGCGGAACTGAACAGCTGCTGCAATCGTTGGCACAGAAACGCCCAATTCAAAAGCTGCCTCAACTGCCCAAGACCCGGTTCCTTTTTGTTCTGCTCGATCATCAACAAAATCGATCAAAAAAGCTTTTTTGCCCCTTTCCCTAATAGCAGAAACTTTTGCTGAGGCTTCCATGAGATAACTGGCTGTTGAACCTGAGTTAAGTGTGTAAAATATTTCAGCGATTTTGTCAGCGTGCATCCTGCAACCCTTATATAGAAGTTCAAAAACATCAGCGAGGATTTGCATGACTGCATACTCGATACCGTTATGAACAATTTTAATGAAGTGTCCTGCCCCCCCTTCTCCAATATAACCTGCGCAGGGGGTTCCATTTGCACGGGCCGATATAGATTCTAGTATAGGACTAACCTCTCCCCAAGCTTTAGTTGTTCCCCCCGCCATAATTGAAGGTCCGTTCCGAGCGCCTTGGACGCCTCCAGAAACACCGAGCCCCAAAAATTGAATACCTTGTTTAGCAAGACGGCTCTGCCGCCGTTCTGTATCACGAAAGTGGGCATTTCCAGAATCTATAATTAAGTCACCCTGCTCTAGTATATTTGAGAGTTTTTTAATGCATTGCTCACTGTTATCGCCACTGGGAAGTAACAGCATAATACGGCGTGGAGATGAAAGAGTATCAATTAATTCCTCAATACTATTACTTATTTGAAGTTCAGGACAAATTGTCCTAACCCTATTGCAAGTATTAGTTGAATGATCCCAAGCTCTTAAAGAGACGTTGTGTTCAATCATATTTAAGGCAAGATTGTGGCCAATGCGACCCAGCCCGATTAAACCAATTTCTTGTGACATGCATTTATCATTTTTTTGCGTTTCATACTGGGACTGTAGCAGAAAATTTGTTGAATGCTAAAAAGTCGTTAGAGGATGAGATTGGTTATGTCGACTGCAATATTTTGTGTACACGCGCTTTTGTTAAAAATGGTGCACCAGGAGAGATTCGAACACACGACTTCTGTCTTTGGAGGGGGGGCACTCTATCTAACTGAGCTAGGTGTACTTCTTGTTAAATGTAAATAATTGTATAATTAATTATCATAGTAAATTTTTCTTTAATAGTGCTTCTACTCATTGCATTGGTTTTACGCCAATATTTTTAAGGAGAAATCATTTTGAAAAAGACCATAGAATTTTATTTTTCCGTAATTTCTTCATACTCTTATTTATCACTTCCTAGAGTGTCTGAAATCGTAAAGGAAACTAGCGCTTCTATTATTTTAAAACCAATAGATATTATGAAAGTATTCGCAGCCTCGAACACTACACCACCTGCGAAGCTATCAGAAGCCAGAAAGGCTTATCGTAAAACAGATCTTAAGCGTGTTGCTAGAGCGCATGCTATGCCTATTAATCTAAGGCCTGCTTATTGGCCAGCACCACAGGACTTGGCGTCAGGCATAATAATTGCCGCCCAAGCTTCAAATGCTGATTCAATGCCACTTGCTTATGCTATTTTACAAGCAGTTTGGGCGAAAGACAAAAATATCGCAGACGAGTCTACATTATCAAGCATTGCCCAGTCTTGTGGTTTTGATGGCAGCGACTTGTTAGCTCAGGCAAAAAATGAAAACGTTCAGTCCGCCTTTAAAGAGAATACAATAGAGGCATCAAAAAAAGGTATTTTTGGTTCTCCAAGTTTTATTGTAGAAGGAGAGCTATACTGGGGTCAGGACCGACTCGACTACCTAAAGGCTGCTTTATGAGTTATTGGAACACTAATACCTTATTCAGAAATCAAAGTTGGTTAGTATTAACCAAAAGAATTATGTAAGAAATTAATTTTCTTAATCAATTTTATACCGCCTCACTCTGTTTAGTAGGTTTTATAAGGCAAAAACTTTCCATTAAGTGTTATAATTACCCGGTCACCTGCAGGATCTTCTTCACGGTTTATGTCCATGGAGAAATCTATGGCACTCATGATGCCATCTCCAAATTCTTCATGGATAAGTGCTTTGATAGTGGTACCATATACTTGGATCAATTCGTAGAAGCGGTATACTAAAGCATCTGTTGGTACTTGCTGGTCTAAAGAGCCGCGATACGGTGGCGTCATTAAAAGTCCAATTTCTTCGTCACCAAAATTCATACCCATAGCATTACCGGCAGCTTCGGCTTGTTCTTTAGTAAAACACATTTGGCCCATCAATGCCGCCGTAGTCCATTCTTTAGACTGGCCAACTTTTTTTGCAACATCTTCCCATTTAAAGCCCTGTAGCATCTTATGAGCGACGATTTTTTCGGTGAGTTCTGCACGTGTCATAGTATTTTCCTTCTATGTGATAAGTTTGCCTGTAAAGTGTTAAATATTCATACTCTTAATATTTTGTAGCAATAATTTTTATGATTTTAAATTTTATTATTCTAACTTTACTAATATATATCAAGAGTCATGCCAAAATTCTGGAATCGTCATTTAATATTTAAAAACAATACACTATAAAATTCTCTCGACTACAAGTAGGACATTTAAATTATAAGAAAAGGCATAAATTTAAGCATTTATTGAAAATTGACTAAAAATTAATCATATTCTTTTGAGGGATTTATTTATTCCATTATCTCCGATGAGATATAATTTGTCCTAATACTACACAGTACTCTCTAAATTCTACGACACACTTAAATAAATAGTTGTAGTTTTTTTATATAAACTACTTCTTTAAAAAAATTAAACGTAGAGTTTGCGGACAAGACTTTTTACCTTGGGCTAAATAGTTATTATAATTAAATGTTTGATTCAGATGAAAATGACTGGGCTTCAGATTTATTCAGTTTATTGGTAAAAGCTGAGGTATCTCTATTTCCATATATACCGGATGCTGGTAACGCAAAGCTTATAGAGCTTGCGTATGCGCACAATGAAACACTTCCTATACTACTGACTTCGGAAGAGGAGGGTGTTGCTGTATGTGCAGGGGCAGATCTAGTGGGTCGTCGAAGCATTCTATGCATGCAGTCATCCGGTGTTGGTAATTGTCCAAACATTTTGTCGCTGGTTAATGGTGGTAAATTTCCCATTCTTTTGTTTGTTTCTATGCGTGGAGATTACGGCGAAGAAAATCCATGGCAATATCCTATGGGACAGGCTGTAGAGCCAATTCTTCATGCTATGGGCGTACTAACTTTTCGTATTGATTTGTTACAAGACATGGAAAAAGCGACTAAGGCGGCTTTGTCCGCAACAGGTAAGGGTGGCCATGCAGCAGCAATAATACTTAGCCAAAAATTTTTAGGTGCAAAGGCTTTTTAGGGATGAATAAAAAACTCGCAACTATTGATCGGCAGAAAGTTCTTTCAATCTTGTTTCCATCAACAGACGATTTTTTATTTATTACAGGTTTAGCAGGCTCAGCTCGAGACGCAGCAGGACTGACAAATGACGGTGATAATCTGTTCACAATGGCCGGATGTATGGGAGCCGCTGTTCCAATGGGTTTGGGGATTGCGTTGTGTGCTACGGAAAAGCAAGTAGTAGTGATTACTGGTGATGGTGAATTACTTATGAATATTGGTTCACTTGCTTCAGTTGCCACTATGGCTCCAAAAAATCTTTCTATCATTTGTATAGACAATGGATGTCATGGTGAAACAGGAGGACAAACAGGGCATACATCGAAGAAAACAGACTTAAGTAAAATGGCTGAAGGTGCTGGTATAGCAGCAATCATGACCATCGAAAGGCAAGAAGAATTAGAAGCGGGTAGAAAATTTCTTGCCAGTAAAATATCTCCACGTTTTATGCAAATTCGTGTAACTGATGGCCCACCTACTAATTTCAAACGAAATTTAAATCC
>MDSW01055597.1_pt1 | contig 10827 bp, 8 predicted proteins | sample 811171 | NCBI WGS metagenome assembly MDSW01 (sample SAMN05326641, study PRJNA326480) | marine metagenome | isolation source: seawater | place: Atlantic Ocean: North West | collected 2012 | reverse complement strand
GAAAACAAAAGGCTGCCGATGCTCCGCCGCTCCGCCGGGGCTCCTTCTGGCTGGCGCGCGTGGTGCTGTACCGCGGCATGGGACTCATATACTTGGCCGCCTTCCTGACGTCCCCGGCGGTGATCTCTTCACACCGGCACACCAGCGTCGCGTCGTCGGGCGGATTCAGAATTTCTTTCGGGGGCGGGAACATCGCGTCGAGCAACGGCCGCACCGACTGATGGTGATCCAGTTCCGACAGCCACGGCGGCGACTTCAGATCGAATTCCGCGCGGTCAATCGCATCCAGCGAACACGCGATCTCCAACGCGGTCAGGCGGCCTGCCGCTTCGGCGGCGCGTGCGCCGTTGATCCCGGCGCCGTCGCCGGCGATGTAGATCGTCTCGACTTCGGTCGACCCGTTGCGGCCCGTCTTCGGATACCAGTAATGCTGCTGTTCGTGCCAAAGATGCTCGAGCCTGAGTTGCCGTGTCGCCTGGGTATTCGGCACGACACCCTGATGCAACAGGACGGTATCGGCATCGAAAGAACGCGTGCGGCCGCCGGCCTTGAACGAGACACCTTCCGCCCTGTCGCTGCCGTCGACCCGGAGATCCGAAACCCCGGAGACGACGTGAACGCCCGCCTGTTTCAGGCGGCGGCGCATGGCGATCCCCTTACGGAGGTAATCCGACCCCTTGAGCGCGCGCAGCAGGTGCGGCGCGGCACGCAGGTAATCGGTGAACGATGTCGTCTCCGCAACGACCGCGATATTCGCGCCTGCCCGCACCAGTTGATCGGCGATCAATAACAGCAAGGGCCCGCTGCCGCAGATCGCAATCGGCCCTTCCGGCAACATCCCGGCGCTTTTCATCAGAATTTGCGCGGCGCCCGCGGTCATGACGCCGGGCAGCGTCCAGCCCGGCACCGGCACCGGGCGTTCCATCGCGCCGGTGGCGAGCAGTACACGCTTTGCGTTCACCTGCTTCGCTTTCGTCCCGTCGGAACACCAGACAGAGCCGTTCCGATCGATCTGCCAGACGGTATGACCCGCCAGATGCGTCACCTTGGACGCCTGCAGACCGTCGACGAGGCCATAGCCGTATTTGTAATCCGCCCCCAGCACATCGAGGTCGTAACGCCGCTCCATCGCCACGCGTTCGACATCGCGGTAAATCTGCCCGCCCGGCGCATCCTGCTCGTCGATGATCACGACCTTGAGGCCGACGTTCACCGCCTCGTGCGCCGCCGCCATCCCGGCGGGACCGGCGCCGATGATGGCGATATCGTAGTCGGGCGCGCTCAAGACACGCGCTCCATCTCGCGTGCGCCCTGCTGACGTTTGACCGTCATGCCCTCTTCGACGCGCACCATGCAACCCTGCCGGTTGGGGACGCCGTCGATCTCCATCAGACATTCGAAGCAGACGCCCATCATGCAATAGGGGGCCCGCGGCGCGCCCGTCACCGGCGTCGTCCGCGTCGCACCCGACGCATGCGCCAACACCGCGGCGGCGACACTTTCACCGGCCCGGGCGTCGACCGCCTCGCCGTCGATGGTGATCTTCACGACCTTGCCGTCGCTATGCCGTCTTCTGAGCATCGAACCTCTCCACGCCGAAGGCCTCGAATTGTTCGGGCGCAGGATCGCCCGCGATCCATCCCGACGCCACCTTTGCATTGACCGCGGCGAGCGTCACGCCGCTGTGCGACGCCACCGCGTAAATACCCGGATGGGTCACCGATTCCGCGTAAACGGGGCACTTGTCCGGCGTCAGTACCCGGAGCGCCGCCCACGTCCTGACGATGTTCAAATTCCGAAGCGCCGGGATCGTCCGCGCGGCGCGCTCGGCAATCTTGGCGACGGTGCCGGTGTCGATCATGTCGTCGTAACCCGCCTCCTCCGCAGAAACCCCCAGCATGATCGAGCCTTCGACGGTCTGGCGAAAAGCGCTGATCGGCATCGGCAGAAACTGCTTGGTCCGCTCCGTCACCAGGATGTGCCCGCGTTGCGGGCGAATCGGAATATCCAGCCCCAAGGGCGGTCCGAGTTCCCGCAGCCCGTGCCCCGCCGCGATCACCACCTTGGCGGCGCTGACGATGCCTTTTTCCGTGATGACGTCGTAGGCGGCACCGTTCTTTCTGACCTCGGACACACGATGATGCGGCAGATACGTGCCGCCCGCCTGCTGGAAGCGCGTGTGCATCGCGCGTAACAGAAACAGCGGGTTCACGTGACCGTCGATCGGGCTGTAGGAGGCCCCGACGACGTCCTCGCCGAGCCCGACACCCGGCAGCATGTCCTCGACCTGTTTGCGGTCGAGGAATTCGACCTCGTAGTCCCTGCCGCCGCCCTGCTGATAGATTTGACCGATGTAGCGCTGGCGGTGGGCGAGTTCTTCCTCGCCCAAAAGAAGCTCAAGCCCGCCGGGGTTCGCGTGGCCGATGTCGACGCCGGTATGTTCTTTCAGCTCCGCCGCAAATTCCGGGTAGAGCGTGGCGGACCGCCGCGTCCATTCAACATAGCGCGGCATCCCGAAGCCCTTGCCTTGAAACCACACGAGACCGAAGTTTCCACGCGCGACACGCAGTACGTCGTCACCCTCGTCGAGGATGCAGACTTTCAGGCCGCGTTCGAGAAGCCCCAGCGAGAGCGCCGGGCCGATCATGCCGCCACCGATTACGGCGACGTCGAAACTTCCGGGTGCCGTATGATCCGGCATCTTGCGTTTATCCTCCCCGTTGCGGCTAAAAGAAAACCGTCCGCGCATCTGATAAGTCAAATCAGAAAATCGACCGAGACTATTCGGAAATATTATATGGTATGGCTTGGCCGGTTTTACGAGGCGCGACGCGTCTCCGACCCGGGATCGGCGGAATAGGACGCCGCGAGGGCATCGACGAACATCTCGACGCGCCTTGACGATGGCCGGTGCGCCGGCACCAATGCCCCGATCCTGAGCGGCAACGCGGGCTCGAATTCACGCATCACAAGTTCCGGCCGTTTGGATGCCGGCACGTCCCACGTGCCGACGATGGCAACCCCCGCCCCTTCGGCGACCAGGTTGCACGCAACCTCGGCGGTGCGCGTGTCGAACTTCATGCGGCGTTTGACGCCCAGGTCATCGAAAACCCGATCGACCCTGATCCGGAAAAGGGTATCGGTCGAAAACGACACGAACGTCTCCCCCTCGAGATCGCGGGCGTGGATGACTTTTTTACTCGCCAGCGGGTGATCCCTGGGCAGCACGCAAAGGGAGTTTCCCTCGCTCAGCTGCCGGACGTCGATGCTCGGCGTCTCGACGGGCAAGGTGGTGACGCCGATGTCGAACTGCTGGTTGGCGATACTTTCGACGACCTGCCGGCGCGGTCGGACTTCGATCTCGAACGAAACCTCCGGATTCTCGCGGGCATACGCCGCAACGGCGCGGGTCAGGGGTTCGCCGGTCAACGAGGGCATTGCAACGATCCTGAGCATCCCGGACGAATCCCGGGCCAGCGCCCGCGCCGCGGTCTCGACCTGGGCGAGGCCGACGAAGGAACGTTGCACCTCGGTATAGAGCGCATTCCCCTCTTCCGTCGGCTGCAACCGCCCGCGGGTGCGGTTGAACAGCAGATAACCGAGATCCCGTTCGAGATCGGCGATCAGGCGGCTGACGGCCGGTTGCGAGATATAAAGGGCGTCCGCAGCTTTGACCATCGTCCCCGTCACCATGACGGCGCGGAACGCCTCGATCTGTTTAAGGTTGAGCGTCATTGAAGAACTTCCCTCACGATCCCCGAGCCGTCGAATGCTGCAGTGCACATGCGATGCAGCATGGGTATAACATATCTGAATAACCTCTACGCCAAAATGAATTTGACAACATAGGCCGACCCTTTGAGAGTCGGTAGGCAGACATTGCGCATACCGGCTTATGACGGGACCGCGCGTGTCGACCGATAGCGCAGGGGGTTAGAAAGCGAGTAAAATCAATTATTTCCAACAGTGCGCTAAAATCGACCGCACCTGTCATGCCTGACAGACGCGCGGTGTCAAAAAATTATGCGGACCAACACACAGGGAGTTATGACGCACATGAAACACTTTAAAACACTGACGGCCGCGCTCGCGGTCGCAACGATTGCGCTGGGCAGTGCCGCCCAGGCGCAGGAAATGAAGTTCTGGCGGATCGGGACCGGCGGCGCCGGCGGCACCTATTATCCGATCGGCGGCCTGATCGCCAACGCCATCTCCAACCCGCCGGGTTCGCGCCCGTGCGACAAGGGCGGCAGCTGCGGCGTCGAAGGCCTGGTCGCCATTGCGGTTTCGACCAACGCATCCGTCGCCAACGTCAACGCCATTGACGCGGGCCAGCTCGACGCCGGCCTCGCCGGTGCGCAGAGCGTCGCCCAGGGTTACAACGGCCAAGGCAAGTTCGAAGGCAATCCGAAAAAGAACATCCGGATGATCGCCAACCTGTACCCGGAAGATATGCACCTGGTGACCCCGAAAGGTGTCGTGCTGTCCAGCCTCAACGATCTGAACGGCAAGAAAGTCGGCGTTGCCGCTGCCGGTTCGGGGACGCAGGTTTCGGTTCGCATGATCCTGAAAAAATGGGGCATCAATGCGGAAGAACATGAGCTTGGCCTGGGCCAGAGCACGCAGCGTCTGGCGGATGGTCAGCTCGATGCGTTCTTCTACGCCGGCGGCACCCCGTTTGCGGCGCTGATCCAGCTGGGTTCCACCAAAGGCTTCGAACTCTACAAGTTCTCGCCGGAAGACCAAAAATCCATCAACGAGATCATCCCTTACTACATCGAATCGATGATCCCGGCCGGTACGTATGAAAATATTACGTATGATGTCCCGACGGTCGCCGTCAGCGGTCAGCTGATCACCGGCAAGGACCAGCCCGACGATCTGGTCTATCAGATCACCAAGGCGCTGTGGAACAAGAACACCCGCAAGCTGCTCGACAAAGGCCACTCCAAAGGCAAGGTCATTACGCTCGAGAATGCGACCAAGGGTGTCCTGATCCCGTATCACCCGGGCGCCGAGAAGTACTACAAAGAAGTCGGGGCAATTAAGTAATCGCCCCCTACGAATTGGCGGGATACACGAGGGTGTGTCCCGCCGATTTCCTTTACGAGTATCTTTTTGTGCTTTGCAGGCGGGCCTCGCGCTCGTCACTACAAACATTTTCAAACGGCGGGTGGGGCTATGGCTGAGTACGATATCAAGAAAGCAGAGGAACTGGAGCGCAAGTACGACTCCGGTCTGAACACCCGGGCACTCGGTCCCGTTCTGCTTAAATTCTCGTTCGTGTTCTCTATTCTGTTTGCGGCGTACCACTATTGGACCGCCGGATTCGGCACCCCCATCGACTACTGGCATATGGGCTTCCACATGTCGGGCGTCATTCTGCTGGTTTTCATCGGTTTTCCGATGATCAAGGACAACCTTTCGCAGAACCTGCAGCCCAATACCTGGTGGCGTTATTCGAATGTGCCGCTGTGGGACTGGGTCTTCATCGTCGTCGGCATTGCGTGTTCGCTTTATATCGGCGTCACGTGGTACGCCATCGATATCAATCTGTTCGGCTATCACCTGAAGATGCCCGATCAGGTCCTGCGCCAGGGCAACCCGATGAACATCGACATCGTCTTCGGGACGCTGCTGATCGTGGTTCTCCTCGAAGCCGTCCGCCGTTCGCTCGGTATTATCGTGCCGATCATCATCCTGATCTTCACCGGCTATGCCGTCTTTGGCCAATATATTCCGGTTCAGATTCTCAAGCATCCGGGCATCAGCTGGGCCCAGTACATCAACAACATGTACTTCCCGGCCGAGGGCATTTACGGCGTGACGCTGTGGATCGTATCGACCGTCGTCTTCCACTTCGTGCTGTTCGGCGTGCTCGCGCAGCGCATGGGTCTTGGTCAATTCTTCGTCGACATCGCGACCGTCATCGCGGGCCGCTATACCGGCGGCCTCGCCAAGGTCAGTGTCGTATCGTCGGCGTTCTTCGGCACCATCTCCGGGTCTTCGATCGCTAACACGGTTTCCACCGGTTCACTGACAATCCCGAACATGAAACGCATGGGATATCCGGGTCACCTGGCGGGCGGCGTCGAAGCGGCCGCCAGCGCCGGCGGTCAGATCACGCCGCCGATCATGGGTGCCGCCGCGTTCGTCATGGCGGAATTTCTTGAGGTTCCCTACACCACCATCGTCGTCGCCGCGATCGCGCCGGCTGCCATGCACTACATCGGCGTGCTGTGCATCGTGCATTTCCAGGCAAAGCGCCTGGGGCTCAAGGGCATGCCGTCGGAGGAAATTCCGAAGGTCCTGGCCGTCCTCAAGAAAGGCTGGCCGACCGCCATGCCACTGGTCGTGCTGATCTACGTACTGTTCAGCGGGTTCTCACCAAACATGGCCGCGTTCTGGGGGATTACCTCGGCGCTCGCCATCGGCTTCCTGAACCCGATGCACCGCATCACGATCCGCGACGTGCTCGAAGGGTGCGCGCTGGGTGTGAAGTACGCGCTGGCCGTCGGCGCCGTGTGCGCCGCGATCGGCATTGTCGTCGGCGTCGTCAATTCGACCGGCCTCGGCTTCCGCCTCGGCTTTATGGTGACCAACTCGGCGCAGACCATTGCCGAAGGCCTCCACCCGATTTTGACGCTGATCCCGTTCTCGGACTTCCAGGTGCAGGGCATCACGCTCTTCGTCTCGCTGGTCATGATCGCCATCACCTGCATCCTGATGGGTGCCGGCCTGCCGACGACGGCGCTGTACATCATGCTGGCAACGGTCGCCCAGCCGGCGCTCGGCAAGCTTGGCGTGCCGCCGCTCGCATCGCACCTGTTCGTGCTGTACTACGGCGTCATTTCCGAAATCACCCCGCCGGTTTGCGCGTCCGCATATGCCGCGGCCGGGATTGCGAACGCAAACCCGTTCCGAACCGGCGTTTCCGCATTCACACTCGGGATCGGGAAACTGATCGTGCCGATGGTGTTCGTTTATTCGCCGGCCATGCTGATCGTGCTGCCGGAGTACTATACGCTCGGCGCGTTCCTTTCGACGACACTGACCTGCGGCGTCGGGGTCGTCCTGATGGCAATGTCAGTAGCAGCTTACTTCATCGCGCCGCTACCTGGGCCTTTCCGCGCCCTGGCAGCGCTGGCGGGACTGTTCCTGATCGCGCCGGGCATTGAGAGCGATCTCTGGGCACTTGCCTTCTTCACACCGGTCGCGGTACAGCAGTTCCTGGGCTGGCGCAACGAGCGATCGGAACGCACCAGCGACGCCACCGCATAGGGAATAGCGCACATGTCCGAAGATGAACGGCTAGGTCATGCCGTTGTCGGTGCAGGTATCGTCGGTATCTGCACCGCACTTTCGCTGCAGGAGCGCGGCCAGAAGGTTACCCTGATCGATCCCAACCCGCCGGCGGAACAGGCGTCTTATGGGAATGCCGGTGTGATTTCGACCTGGTCGTGCGTCCCGCAGTCGATGCCCGGGTTGTGGAAGAACGTCCCAAAGTGGCTGCTCGATCCGGAAGGGCCGGTCTCGCTTCGCTGGTCCTACCTGCCGAAATTCCTGCCGTGGATGCTGCGGTTCTTCGCGGCCGGACGCGAAGACCGCATCCCTGCGATCTCGGATGCGTTGCTGCAGTTACACCGCCCCACCGTGGATATCTTCCGTCAACATCTGGCCGGGACCGGACATGAAGATCTGATTCGCGATTCCATGTATGTGTTCGTTTACCGCGATCCGTCGAAACTCAATCTCGAAAACCTCGAGTGGCGCCTTCGCCGCGAGCGCGGTGTCCCGTTCGAAAAAGTCGATGCCGCCACCCTGCATGATGTCGAGCCGGATATCTCGGACGATTACAAGGCGGCCGTATTCGTCAAGGGTCAGGGCCGCGCTTACGACCCGGGCGCCATCGGTAAGGCGCTGGCGGAAAAGTTCGAAAAGCAGGGCGGCAAACTGCTGCAGGCCCGCGTGATGGCGCTGAAACCCGTCGAGGGCGGTGTCGAACTGCAGACCGATCAGGGCACGAAGATCGCCGACAAGGCCATACTCGCCGCCGGCCCATGGTCCGCCAGCCTTCTGAAATCGCACGGCCTGAAGGTACCGCTCGAGGCGGAACGCGGGTATCACATCGTCTTCACCGATCCGGGCGTGACGCTTAACAACTCGATCATGGTGACGGATGCGAAGTTCGTCGTGTCCAGCATGGCGAGCGGCATCCGCTGCGCCGGCACGGCAGAGTTCGCAGGTCTGGATCATCCGCCGGATTACCGCCGCGCACATGTTCTGGCGGGACCGGCCAAGCGCCTTTTGCCGAAACTGAACACCGAAGCGCGCGAAGTCTGGATGGGGCAGAGGCCGTCATTTCCAGATACCCTGCCGGCCATCGGCGACGTGCCGGGCCTGCCGGGCGTCATTGCCGCGTTCGGTCACGGGCACACCGGTTTGACCGCCGCCCCCATGACGGGCCGGATCGCCGCGATGCTCGCCGTCGGTGAAACGCCGAATATCGATGTCTCTGCCTATTCCCTGAAACGCTTCGGGAACGCTTAGATTTTTTGCGGGTCGGGCCGCCGCTCCCGGCTGCGATTGGGTAGCACAACAGTCGCTGTAGTGCCGACACCGGGGGCAGTATCGAAGTTCAGTTGCCCACCCAACACGCGCACCAGCGAATTTACCAGCGGCAACCCGATACCCATGCTCGTTTCGTCGGCGATCGCCTGGGCACGGTGGCGCTCGAACGGACGGATCAACCTGTCAAGATCCTCCCGGTTCATACCGACGCCCGTATCAGATACGGAAAACAGGCAACGCTCATCGTCCACACGGCTGAGCTGCACCCGAACATGGCGCCCCGCCGGAGTGGCTTTGATGGCATGCGACAGCAAGTTGGTCATGATCGCCTGAACCGCACGGCCATCGGTGAAGATTGTTTTCGGCGCCTTCTGGTCGTCGACCCGGAGATCCAGACGGGACTTGCTCACCTCTTCAGAAAACGTATCTATCACCTCCCAAAGGGTGGCCTTCGGATCGAAACTGGTCACCATCATGGGATCGTCGTCGATTTCGATGCGCGTCAACTCCATGACGCTGCTGATCAGGGTCAATACGTCACGGGCACTCTGGCCGATATCGGCGGCATACTCCGAATACTTTTGCCAAGCTTCCTTATCGTCGCCGAGCCCCTTGCTCTCGATCATCTCGGCAAATCCCATAATCGCGGTCAGAGGGACGCGCACCTGATGCGACAGACTGGAGATAAAACGTGTTTTCGCGACGCTCGCGCGTTCCGCGTTTCTGAGCGCATGCTGCTGCGTTTCCCAGTCGTTCCGCATGGCGTCTTCGGCATGCCACTTGTCGATGGCGTTGATCAGGGTACGCCGAAGGCTGTTCGGTGTCAGCGTATCCTTGATCAGGTAATCGTTCGCACCCGCCTTGAATGCCCGCGCCGCGGTATGCTCGTCGCCCTGCCCCGACATCACGATCACCGGACACGGCGGATACGACGTGCCGCGGCACGCATCGGTCAGGCCGTCAATCCCGTCCCTGTCCGGCATTCGAACATCGATCAGCACGCAATCGAATTCCGCCAACGGTAACGCCAAGAACTCGCTGACGCGTGAAATTTCAATAAATTCGGCGTCCAGGTCCGACGCAGACAGCATGCGCCGGATGATCGCACGATCGGCCGGGTTGTCGTCGACGATTAAAAGCTTAAGCGTCATCCCGAACCCGCCCCGGCGGCACGCTTGCCACCGTCGAGAATGGCCATCGCCCGGTCCAGTTCCTGCCGACAGGCACGGATATCACCCGGGTCTACATTTTCCGATCGTTCGTCCAACCAGCAGTCGTACATCACCTGAACCCGTGCACGAACGGCGGGCGGGGTGGAATCGTTTCCGACAGCTTGTTGCACGCGTTCATATTCCGGCATGGCCTCTGCATCGCTTGCGCGGTCCGGGGGCACGATATTTCCGCCCGCCGCGCGCTTCGCCTTTTCGTTGAAATGCGCAGCCGCCGCCGCGTTTCCCTCAGCCTCTTTGCGAAACGCCAATTCGCCGTACTGGAGGTAAAGCTGCCCGGAGAAAGAATTCACGTCAGAATAGTTCGCGTGCGACGAAGCGACCTTTGCGCTTTGACATCCGCAGAGTGACAGTACGAGCGCAGTTGAAACTGCACGAATTGAATTCTTCCCTTTAATCAATGCCTTGGTCCTGATTTCGACCTGACGGCGTACCAATTGCACTGACAATGCTATAGAAATTTAGCGCGAAATGCTCGCAAAAAATCATCGGAAGGTCCGTCACGACCGGGACGCGGCCGGCTCAAATTCCGATGAACCGTTGTGCGATTTTACCGATAATATCGAAAAACTGGAGAGGCCCCGAGGTCACCGCGAGACACACGCATCCGTCCCCATCATCGGCGATCGGACGATGCACGACGCCCGGGTCGGCCCATTCCACGTCACCACGGGCGAACGCCAGTCGACCGTCGGAAAACCCGCCGGACAGGACGAGCGTGAACTCCTCGCCGGTGTGACCATGCTCGGGCACACCCTGACCGCCTGCAATCTTCAAAAGCCGCGCCTGAGCCCGCCCGTCGGGACAGGGCAGAACGAATTGCTGCACGCCAGGACCGATCCGCCGCCATTTGACGTTTTCAAGATCACCGCCGATCCGGCTCCTCAGCGGCTCAGGAAAGACATACGGCGCCCCCGGTGAAGAAGCGCGCGACGTCTTCATGGGAACCGGCCGCTCGCCGGCCGCCGCCGTCTCGGTACGGGCCAGCACATGCGCCAGCGCATCGCCGGACATCGCCACGGGCGCG
>MDSW01179384.1_pt1 | contig 10828 bp, 9 predicted proteins | sample 811171 | NCBI WGS metagenome assembly MDSW01 (sample SAMN05326641, study PRJNA326480) | marine metagenome | isolation source: seawater | place: Atlantic Ocean: North West | collected 2012 | reverse complement strand
TCATAAAAGAAGTGAGTCAGGAATTGCGACAGGGAGAAATAGAACGAATTGCAAAGAACTACATCAAGTATTCCGGATGGTTCAAATAGCGATGTTGATTTGAGAGCAATCATGGAAACAACCGGATAATTTCGTAAATTATTTACATGATCAATAAGAAAGAGCTTCGAGGAAAGCTATTCAAACATCTTGATGGTCTGGTTACCGCGCCAACCCTTGTTGCCTTAAATGGCAAGGGTGTACTTGCGTATTTTTTAGAACATGGTCAGGCAAATCTATCGGTTTTAACGTCGAAATTTAATGCCAATGAAGGGTATTTGAATGTGGCCTTGAGAGTTCTGGCATCTCAAGGTATGTTAATACAGGAAATTGAAAAGAATCATAAAGACGTACACTACAAGATTACCGATAAGGGTGCTGTTGTTTTTCCAATTGCTGACGTATACAATGATGTAGTTGATCTTATAAAATTGTCAGGACAGTATCATCCAAGAAAATTTGAACGTCAGCCTTTTGAAGCGTTGCACAAGCTGTTTATTAAATACAAAGAGCATTTCGGGTTGGACTTAAATGGTCCGGACAGCAGAGTCCACAAAGAGATCATTGATCATATCGAGGGTTTTTTGGTCGGCCCGACACTTGTTCATTTGGGCATGGGTGGAATGTTTCACAAGTATTTTATGGAAACATCTTTTCGTCCGGATGAATTTCATTCGGATCCGGAAAGCTTTAAAAAGTTATTGGACTTTTTGGTTCATTTGGGTTGGTTCACAATGAAAAATGAGAATTATCAATTCACAGAAACAGGACTGTTCTTTGCAAAAAGGGCATCGGCCTATGGGGTAACCGTTTCCTATTTACCCACTTTTCGCCATCTCGATGACCTCATTTTCGGTGATCCGCATGTGTTGAGACAAAGCGGAAATGGTTCTGAGGAGCTTCATGTTGATCGGGAAATGAATGTATGGGGTAGTGGGGGAGCCCACTCTAACTATTTTAAGGTGGTGGACGAAATCATTATTGAGCTGTTCAATCGGCCAATTGAAGAGCAGCCAAAAGGAATTTTAGACATGGGTTGCGGAAACGGCGCCTTTTTGCAGCATATATTTACTGTAATCGATCATCATACTTTAAGAGGAGAATTATTGGATGAACACCCCCTGTTTTTGGTAGGAGTTGATTACAACGAAGCTGCACTAAAAGTAACTCGACGAAATTTGGTGCAATCCGAGATTTGGGCGAAAGTCATTTGGGGAGATATAGGAAAGCCTGACCGTCTGGCGAAAGACTTGAATGAAAACTACGGTATCGACCTTAAAGAGCTCCTAAATGTTAGAACATTTTTGGATCACAATAGAATTTGGGAGGAGCCTGAAAAGGTCAATGCTGAACGAGATAGCGATTCAAGCGGAGCTTATGCATTCAGAGGAAGACGAATTAGTAATAATCTGGTGGAAGATAATTTGCTGCAGCATATGTTAAGATGGGCGCCTTACGTTGAAAAATTTGGTTTGCTTGCCATAGAGCTGCATACAATAGACCCACATTTGGTGGCCAGTGCATTGGGAAAGACTGCAGCGACTGCATACGATGCAACACATGGATTTTCCGATCAGTACATTGTGGAGATAGAGGTGTTCCACCAGGTATGTGCCGAGGCAGGATTATTTTCAGACCACCAAGTATTTACCAAATTTCCAAATTCGGAATTGGGAAATATCAGTGTTAACTTATTGAGGGGTAAACGCGAATCATAAGGTTAAGTACTTGGCAGTAATCTTTCGAGAGAGAAATCTAGTTGCTTTTTCTTCAAAGATTTCCGGTTTTTCAGTCGTATAAAAGTCAGTAGTGCCCAACTTGCTGAGACGCTCATTCATCTTACTGTGCCTGCTTAAGTAGGATTCGAGGCTAGTGGCAACAATTTCTCCCTGTCCGATTACCTGTATGGAAGGGCCGGCATAACGCTCAATTATTTCTTTCAAAAACGGATAGTGTGTGCAGCCTAAAACAATTGTATCTATTGAATTGTCCAATTCGATCAATTCTTCTACTTTTTGTTTTATTAGAGCTTCTCCTTGTGGTGAATGGTATTCATCATGCTCAACCAAGGGAACCCATAGAGGACAAGCAAGCTGAGTTACGCTAATATCCGGGAAGAAATTCCCAATTTCAATTTTGTAGGAATTTGAATTAACTGTCCCATTTGTCCCCAATATTCCAATGTGTCTGGATTTGGAGTATTCACCAATGATCTCTGAACAAGGTCGTATTACTCCCAAAACACGTTTGCTAGTATCGCCAAGAAGAGGCAGGTCATTCTGTTGAATAGTCCTCAGTGCTTTTGCGCTTGCCGTATTGCAAGCCAAAATAATCAAGGGGCAGTTGAGCTCGAAAAGTTTTTTTACCGCCTCCAACGTGTATTCATAGACGACTTCAAATGATCTTGTTCCATATGGGGCCCTAGCGTTATCTCCAAAGTAGATGTAATCGTAATCGGGTAACAGGTTTTGTATTTCCTGAAGCACTGTGAGACCACCATAACCGGAATCAAAAATACCTATTGGAGCTTTCTTGCTTTCCACGAAATAAAGTTAGATAAATATCAGAACAGCAAAAAAACCTCTTCCGTTCGACAGAAGAGGTTTTAAAAAATAATGGAGGTAAACAATTACTGAATACCCAGCTCTTTTCTTACCAAAGGAGCAATGTCGTCTCCACCGTCACTAAAAAGCAAAATGTTAGGATCAAAAATGTAGGTGTATTTGTTATCCGAGGCCACTTTATTGATAGCGTCTTTCACTCTTTTGATCATTGGCTCAAGCAATGCTGTTTCTCTTTGTTGAATCATGTTTTGTGCATTCACCTGATAATCTTGCATTCGTTGCTGTTTTTCTTGTAGCTCCTGAATCCTTGATTGTTCGATCTCGGGACTAAAAAGTCCTGCTGCTTTTGCCTTTTCAAAATCTGCAACGCGCTGCTGATAAATCTTAATTTGACTTTCCATTTCAGCTTCAAGCTGTGCTGCAAATCTCTTCAGGGAGTCTTCCGCCAATTTATAATCGGGTAGCTCCGTTAACATTGCTTGGGCATCTGCATGTCCATATTTCTGAGCAGAAACACTGAACGTGAAACTGACCAACGCAGTAATTAGTAGAATTCCTTTTTTCATTATGCTTGATTTAAGTTCTTAGTTATATTATTTTGATGTGTACCCCATTTTTCTAATGACCCGGTCGCTGATATCAAATTTACTCTCTGCATAGAGAATGTTTGATGAATTAGCTTTGTCAAAGACAAATGAGTAATTGTTGTCTTTTGCAATTTTCCGTATTGCTTTATATACTTTCTCCTGAATGGGTTGAATCAATTCTTGTCTTTTTTGAAACAAGTCTCCATTCACACCAAAGCGCTGCTTTTGAAGGGATCGTACTTCTCCTTTAAGAAGATCGATCTCTGCAAGTTTGTTTTTCTTAGTCTCCTCGGGGAGTAGAATTTCTTCCGCTTTAAAGGCTTGAAGCTTGTTCTCTATTGCAGCCTTTCTGTTTCTTATCTCTTCTTGCCAGGTTTTTGAGATGGTATTAATTTCCTCTTGTGCTTCAGTAAATTCAGGAATTTGTTCCAGAATGTATTTGGTGTCAACGTATACATACTTCTGTCCGTATGAGGTGCCAACTGACACAAGTACTAGTAATATGATTAAAGCCTGTTTTAACATTCTTAATTCCCTTAGAAACAGAAATTTGCTGCGAAAATATAATTTTGATCAGAGTTCTCCAAGATTCATGCCAATTGTAAAGTGAAACTGCCCTTTCCTGATTTGATCCAGTGTTTGCTGACCATACCCTTGAGCACCCTTGTCGTATTGATCGAATCCCCAACCATAATCCAGCCCCATAAGGCCAAACATAGGTAGAAATATTCTAACCCCAAGTCCAGCCGAACGCTTCACTTGAAATGGGTTGTATTTTTTCCAGTCGTTCCAGGTATTTCCCGCTTCTGCAAAAGCCAAACAGAAGATTGTAGCATTGGGGTTAAGTGATACCGGATAGCGGAGCTCCATGGTATATTTGCTTATCAAAAGCCCACCTTGAGATGGTGAAACGTTGTTGTCTCCATAGCCCCTTAAGGCGATGATTTCACGACCGTCCAAATTGAATCCGCTAAGGCCACTTCCTCCCAGGTAAAATCGTTCAAAAGGTGAAGGTCCAAGGTTGCGATTCCATTCCTGTAGAAACCCGAAGCCCATTCGCGCATTAAGTACCAGCTTTCGATCTTTCGATAGTGACGTAAAAAAAGATGAGCTGAATTTGATTTTGTTGTATTCCAGCCACTTGAATTTTTCCTGGTCAGGAACATCGTCGTAATTATCAATCCCGTCAAACAATGAGAAAGGCAGAGGTGTGAACTTATACGACAAAGAGATACTCGATCCGGATCTTGGGTATATGGGTTGATCGATTGAATTTCTGGACAATGTAAACCGCAAACTAAGGTTGTTGGAAAAACCATCCGTGAACGTGAAAACACTTCCAAAGTTCTGAAGCACATAATACTGATAAGAAGCTTCCGTTGAAAAATTAAAATATTCGTCGGGTCTCTTCATCCTAGCCCCTAAGCCTGTTGAGATACCATACATTTTGATAAAAGCTCTGTCCGGATCATCTCGTGATAGCGCATTCAGGGACTGAACAGAGTGCCACCCTGTAAAGCTAAACGTATTGGGTCGTTTACCACCGAGCCAAGGTTCGGTAAACGAAAAGTTATAGGACTGAAAGAAAACACCGTTTGATTGAGCTCGGACACTAAGTCTCTGGCCGTCTCCGGAAGGTAATGGTTTCCAGCTTCCCTTGTTAAATAATTTACGCAATGAAAAGTTATTAAAGGATACCCCGAGAGTTCCGACGATCCTTCCTGCTCCCCAACCACCGGAAAGCTCTATCTGATCTGATGGACGTTCTTCCACCGTATAGGTTATGTCAACAGTACCGTCTTCTTGATTCGGGGTTGGTTCAATTCCGAGTGTTTCGGGATTGAAATATCCCAGCTGAGAGAGCAGCTGTTGTGTTCTCACGGCATCATTTCTGTTAAAAAGATCGCCAGGTCGAGTTTTGATTTCTCTCCGGACCACGTGTTCGGATGTGCGATCATTTCCCTTAATTGTAACTCGATTCACTCTCGCTTGCTTGCCTTCGAAAATTCTCATCTCAAGGTCGATACTATCTTCATAAACAAGCACCTCAACAGGGTTTACGCTAAAAAACAGATAGCCATCGTCCATATACAACGAGGATACATCGGTTCCGGCTGGATTCATAAACAATCTGGTATCTAATATACCTTGGCTGTATTTATCTCCTTTTTGAATACCAAGGATTGTATCCAATTGCCCACTTCTGTACTTGCTATTGCCAATCCAGCTGATGTTCCTAATGTAATATTGAGAACCTTCCTCGATCTTAACTACAATTGAGATGGTGTTGTCTTCGTTATGTAAAATGGTGTCGGAAAGAATCTGAGCGTCTCTGTATGCCTCAGAATGGTAGTAGTTAATCAGACTTTCTTTGTCGTTTTTATATTCACTCGGGATGAACTTGGAAGCGGCATAGAATCGGTACCATTGTTTTTGTTTTGTTTTCTTCATCTTTCGAAGAATCTTCGCTGAACTGATTTCTTTTGCGCCTTCTATTGTTATGTCTCTAATTTTAACTCGTTTTCCTTTCAACACATTGATTTCAAGTCGTACGCGTTCATTTAAGATCTCATCTACCTTTTTAATTACATTCACTTTGCAATTGTAAAATCCTTTGTTGATGTAGTAGCTTTTTGTAATTCTCTTAATTCGATTGATCGTATTCTCGTCAATACGCATCTCGGCCCTTAATTCCAGAGACTCACGAATGTTGTCTACTTCAGACTTGCTTGGTGATCCGGTAAATTTGTACCGGCTCATTCTTTCTTTTTCTTTCAAGTGGACTCTGAGCCAAATGTCGGAACCAATAATTTTGACAGCGTTAATTTGAATGTCTGCGTAGTCTTTTAGCTTCCACAATCTTTCGAGCGCAATACTGATGTCGTCGCCCGGGATTTTAATTTTCCTTCCTTCTCTTAGATCCGTCAGATTCTTAAGCAATTCTGGGTCATGTTCACCATGACCAGGGAATTCTATCGAAGCAATAGTATACGTTTTCGGCGATTTGTAGCTGAAGGTTGATCCACCAAGGGTGACCTGAGCAAACGATTGATATTGTAAGCTACAAATCAGGAAAAACAGTATGCTATATAGTTTATTTCTGCTCACTTGTTTTTCCGAATCTTCTTTCCCGGTTTTGGAACTCAATTATTGCTTTGTAAAAATCTTCTTTTCGAAAATCAGGCCACAATACATCTGTAAAGTACAACTCACTGTAGGCAATTTGCCAAAGCATAAAGTTGCTAACCCTTTTTTCTCCACTTGTTCTTATCATCAGTTCAGGGTCAGGTAAATCTCCGGTTGTGAGATAAGAACTAACAATGGACTCATTTATTTCATCAGACCTTAAGTTTTTCAGCTCAACATCTTTCGCAATTTCTTTAAAGGCCTTTGTAATTTCCCATCTTGAGCTGTAGCTGAGTGCAAGATTCAAGTTTACGCCATCATTTTCCGCGGTTTCTTCTATTCCTTTCTGAAGCTCATTTTGACATTGATCCGGAAGACTCGAAATGTTACCTATGGCTGTAAGTTTTACTTTATTCTCCTGCAATGAGTCTATTTCATTCATTATTGTGGACACCAAAAGATCCATCAAGGCATTCACCTCTTCTACCGGGCGATTCCAGTTTTCTGTAGAAAATGCGTAGAGTGTAAGGTGTTTTATTCCTATTTCGCCGGCCGCGGTGAGAGCCTCTCGAACTGCTTCTACACCACTTGTGTGTCCAAAAGTTCTTAGCTCTCCTTGCTGTTTTGCCCATCTACCATTCCCATCCATAATGATCGCAACATGGTTTGGTACATTAGCTAAGTCTATTTGGTCTTTTCCAATCAAAGAAAATAATTGATGAATACTGCACTAAGATTTCCTTAGGCGTGCGAATTTCCTAAGAAAAAACGAGGTATTGAAATGGAATTACGTTTTTTTAACAAAAATCGAGTTAATTATTTCTATATCAAGGGTTTGTTACCATTTTTTGCAAGTTCCGGGTTTATTCAATCGATAAGATAGAATAGCCCCTGCGAATACATACCAATCCTTAGTGCCGGGGTTCCCTCTTTGCTGTCCGTCTAGTACAATAGCATCAGCATTTTTATTTGCCATTTGTGCTGCTATTGGTCCGTTTTCAAGAGCAAGCGTAACGGGATCAACGTAAGTGCCGCTGACATCATCAAGATAATCAGTAAATGTTTTGCGCAGTCCGTATTCAAATGAACAAGCGATTCGAGGTCCAAGGTTAAATTTAATACCCAATCCAACAGGTATGGAGATTTGATTCAGGTTGTAACGCTTATCGCTATTCTGGCTCGATTCCTGACCTTCAGTTCCTAACGGCTGGAGTTCGACCATGATATTGTCAAGGGTTCCTTCCGGTCTCATTCTAAAGTAATTGACTCCTGCAAAAATGTATGCGGTACCACTTTTCCTGTTTTTATTGCCAAAGTTGGTTCGAGTACCCATTTCATATTCAATAAAATTCAGCTCCATAATTGGCCCAGCTTCAATAATGTAGGAGCGAAAGTCCAGATTTCGGTCGATATTAGATTGAATTTTGGAATCGGCATCGCGGGCCTCTACCGTACCATATGTAAAATGAATTCGCAACACCCACCGATTGTCCTTCATATTGTATCGATAAAGAAGACCCGGTGCAAAATTGGTATTGTAGAATTGCTTTGCCGGGTTAAGGTCACCCAGATAGTACGATCCGCCCGCAAAAATTCCAATTTCTTCAGATTGACAAAATCCGAATATTGGCGTTAGGCATATAAATACAAGTATGACAGCTCTACGCATAGCAAAAAACGAAGTTAGACTATTTGTTTGATTCTTTCTTCTCAGAACTAACACAAAATGGCATGTTTTATTGTTGACAAGGGCTCAAAACTTAGCGCTATTGCGATTGTCTCTACCCCACAATAGTTTGTTTCGAATGGTATCGAAAAAAGTTTGCCACTCAAATTGGATGATGTTGAAATAATGATCTGCTTTTTTCAATGAAATAATGGTTTCGTTGGTTATGGTTTCACTTCTGGAGTCAATTGTAGCAAAATATTCATTTTCTCTACCTACTATTTTCAGTTCAATTGTACTATTATCATCCACGATGAATGGCCTTACATTCAAATTGTGCGGAGCAATTGGTGTTATTACGAAATTGTTTGATGCGGGCGCCAATATTGGACCTCCGCAGCTCAATGAATAAGCGGTTGATCCTGTTGGTGTAGCTATAATCAACCCATCTGCCCAATACGAATTCAAGTACTGTCCGTTCACGGTAGCATCAATTGTAACCATGGAGGAAGAGTCTTTTTTGTGGATGGTTACCTCGTTGAGGGCGTAGTTTTCATTTTTGAACAGACCTTGGTTCGATTGGAACTCAATGAGGGACCTTTTGTCAATCTCGTATTCTTTTGATCGAAGGCAAGCAAGTGCGCGAGCAACATCTTCCTTCGCGTTATTAGCCAGAAACCCCAATCGACCTGTATTCATCCCTAAAACTGGAATTTGTGAATCGTGAAATTCGGTTACTACATCCAAGATGGTGCCGTCACCACCTATTGTGACCAATGCTTGGATTTCATCGGTTATTTCTTCTCTTTTTCGAAAAGACCTGGCTTCTATTTTCTTTTTCAATTTCCCTTCCAGAAAACGATGGAATGCTTCATAAATCCAAATCTGTTCTGTCACCTTTTCTAGCTCATCCAGGACTAGGTTGACCATTGAAATAGAACTGTCTTCAAATTTTCTCCCGTAAATAGCTAAAACCATGTCTTTAGATTGGTTGTGTGAAATGTAAGAAAAAACCGCTTTCCTTTTGTTTGTTGAATGAGAATTCCAATCGAATGACCGTATCGTAATACGTCAGAAAATCCAGTCCTGCGCCGCAGCTATAAAGCCATTGGTTGCAGTATGAATTAACCGATCCGGAGAAGTTGTTGATTACATATCCAACATCTGCAAATAGATTTGCATACAATGCGAAGTACAACTTGTTGAATCGTTGATTCTTAATTTTCGACATGACATGTGTTTTTTTTGGAATCAATTCGGCTTTTATATTTGATTTGCCGATACCATAATGATTTCCGTCAAGAACATAATACTCGTAACCTCTAATCTGATGCTCGTAACCTAATCCACGTTGAAGGAAATACGGGATATTAGCCTGAACGGTAGTTTTTCCTGCAATGCCAATGGCCCCGTAAAACCTTTTATGTATACGCATGAATTTTCTGGCAGCGCTTTCTATCGTTGTAAGGAAGATAGACTTATTGATTCCAATTCCATTCTGACTTAGCAAAAGATCAAGATAATGACCGGTTAAAGGATAGTGTTTGTAGTCCCGCTTGTCTTTTTTGAATTGGTACGTGAATGTTAAAAAAGAGGTGTGTGTGGCAGAGTCTCCAATAAAATTGGGATTCATTTCTGCAACTTCCGGTCGAATTTTTAAAAGATTGTATGTCGTCGTAAATTTTTGTGTGGTCACAAAATTGTGTCTTTGGAGAAATGAAAGTTGCAGCTGTAGTTGTTCCTTGGTGCGTCCATCGTTTCCGGTGAAGAAAACTCTTTTGTTGTTTAACGTACCAACGGTTACTTCATGCTGTTGGTCATAACCTGCGTAGATAGATACGCCGGATTTTCCTTTTGGAGATGCGTATGGAGCGTTATACAGCAGTCCAAATCTTTTTGAATATCCGAGCTGAAGCAGGACTCCCAGCTCTTCACCTCTGCCTCGAAAATTTTGGTGCATTACAACCATTCCATAATTCAATCTTGTGAAATCCTTGCGTTCCCACCAGGTGTTGAAATTTGGGTCGGCGTTTTCAAATATAGGCAGTGGCCATATGAACCACCTTTCTGTCACCGTTATGATCAGTTCTGTTATTGAATCATTCAACGGAATGTTGCTGACGGTTACAGAATTGAAAAGGTCGGTGTTTTGAATGTTGTTTTGTGCTGATATAATCCGTGCTTGCATTTCACTTTTGAGGATTCGCTCTCCTATTGACAGATTAGATGCGATCAATACAATCCTGTCTTGAGTTTTAAAATTACCAGCGACACTTATATTTCTGATGGTGAAATGCGAACTGCTCATCCCTTTAGCCGTTAGTGCAGCTAAAAAAAGAAAGATAAAAACGTAAGGTATTTTTCTTGACAATAAGATCTTCTAGATATTCAAATACTTCATTAACGCATCGTATCGAAGTTTAACATCTTCTTTGAACCGATCTTCTGAATAAGAAGCACTGATTCTGTAATCATAACGGTTAAAGGTTTGCAATATACCTCCTAAATCCTTGGTGTTCACTTTGATTGTAACTTCCATGGAGGTTGAATCCGATGCGGAGGTGATGTAGGAGCTTAATATTTTTGAGTCATTGCCTTCTACGATCTGTGCAATTTCGGTGAGACTATAATCATTTTGGGCCATTTCCAATACGATAATACCCCCTGGTTCATTTATGGAAGCCGTATTTACAACAAGCTCCATTAGATGCGGCACGGTTATACACCCTAAGTAGTTATTGTCATTGTCGAGAACCGGAACTAGCGTTAATTGCAGATCGGATATTGCTTTCATCACGTCGTAGATGTGCTGGTCCGATTTGACGTGTGGAACAGGTAAAATCAAT
>MDSW01102958.1_pt1 | contig 10828 bp, 8 predicted proteins | sample 811171 | NCBI WGS metagenome assembly MDSW01 (sample SAMN05326641, study PRJNA326480) | marine metagenome | isolation source: seawater | place: Atlantic Ocean: North West | collected 2012 | reverse complement strand
TCGCCCTGCTGTATCCGAATGCTAGCATCGCTGGCACGATTCGCTTGAAGTACAACGCTGGTTTTCTGAATAGAAGTCTGAGCCCGACCATCGCCTTACCGGTGATTCCCATTCCCGACATCTCATCCGGGAAGCAAGTCGCCATTACGGACATCTCTGCATCTGATAGTTCGAAGAGTGCTGTCTTGCCTCTCAGAATTTTGTCATACGGTGGGAACTCTGCCTTCCATAGCCTAGTGTACTCGGATAGTCTCTTTGAGGTGAGGTCTCCTTCTGAAATAGCGTTTGCAGCGGTATGTGCCGCGAAAACGGCTGATTTCAATGCCAGGTGGGAGCCACCCTCGAACAGGGGGGAGGTAAATCCTGCAGCATCTCCCACTAGAATCAGCCCGTCATAGTGGGTCCGCTCGAAGGGCCCCGATATCGGGATGGTCCCACCGAAAGCCGGACTCCCCTTTTCCTTCCACGGTGGTAAGGTCTGTTCTGAGTCTCTAAAATGTGTGTTTGCAATGAATTCGTCGAGAGCCTTTTTTGTCCTGGGCTTGTCCTCAGTTACGAGCCCGACGTTAGCCCTCCCATCGCACTTGGGAATCATCCACAGGTACCCTTTCTCAGCGTAGCTAGGCCATATGTAGAAATCCAAATAATCGTCAGTGGGCACCTCTAGAAGCTCGTACTGCATCCCCGCGACAACCTTGCCCTTTTGATTCAGAGGAGTCTCCCCATCGGGCTTAACTAAACGAGAGCAGACAGCTGCAACTCCGGAGGCATCGATGACTATCTTCGCCATTATTGGGAACTGGTCTCCCTTTCCATCACAAATCCATCCTGAAAACGGTTCTCCTTGGGCTCTCTCCATGGAAAGTAGTTTGTGACCTAGGTTGAGCGTGGCACCTGCAGAGACGGCTTCATCTGTTATCCATCTCTCAAAGAGGTGTTTCTCCAGAACGTATCCTTCCTCGGTAAGTCGCTTTTCAGTACCGTCTGGGAAGATCACCCTGATTCCATGTACCCTCTTGCTGATTACCTCTTCCGGGAGTGTGAGCTCTAGGTTCTGGCAAGCTATCTCAGAAATACACTCTCCACAATGGACTGGTGTTCCTATCTCAGGATGGTCCTCGATAATTATCGTTGAAAGCCCCTTCCGTGAGCATTGCAGAGCGGCGTTTCCACCCCCAGGACCGGCCCCCACGACAAGTACGTCGCAGACTGTCATTTCGTCGCCCACGTAACCTCGGTAAGGGCCCTATCAAAGAAACCCTCGGTTTGTTAGCCTCCAAAACAGACAAACCTTCTCATGTCAAAAGCATCGCGTAATGGCATGGGCTGGAGGAGTCTCGAGGAATTCATCCTGGCTCTGGAACAGAGGGGCGAGTTACTGAGGGTTAGCCATCCGGTCGATGTTGAGTTAGAAGCGGGTTGTATCGCTGACTTGTTGGTGAAGAGAGGCGGTCCTGCAGTTATCTTCGATCAGCCCAGATTAGGGGACGGAAGCATCAGCAGGTACCCCTTGGCCATGAACCTCTTCGGAACTCGTGATAGGACCAATCTCGCACTAGGTGTCGTGGAGCCCAAAGAGATCGGTGAAATGATGACTGGCCTCATGAAGCCGGACATAGGAGGGATTCTGAAAAGGCCCTGGACAGGACTTGGGTTGCTGAGACAAGGAATTTCAATGGCTCCAAGGAAGGTCTCTAGGGGAAAGTGTCAGCAGGTTAGGATAGATAATCCGGATGTGACTATGCTCCCCATCCCAACAAGCTGGCCTCAGGATGGAGGACCATTCATGACGCTTCCACTTGTTGTCACATCGGATCCAGAAACCGGAGTTCACAATCTAGGGATGTACAGAAGCCAGGTTTTCGGTCCTGATGAAGTCGGCCTTCACTGGCAGAAACACAAGCATGGGGCGGACCATGCTGAGGCATCAGACGATAGGATGCCAGTTGCGATTTGCCTAGGCGGACCCCCTCAGGTTATCTTCAGCGCGATCTCCCCCCTCCCGGACAACCTCTCAGAGTACGAGTTTGCAGGTCTACTTAGTGGGAGGCGGCTCAAGATCACAAAATGTCTGACCAACGACTTGTGGATCCCTGCAGATTGCGATTTCGTGATTGAAGGGTACACCCTGCCCTCGGAAAAGAGAGTGGAAGGGCCATTCGGAGACCACTTCGGTCACTACTCTCTGGAGGATGAGTATCCAGTGATGCACGTCACAGCAATAACTCATAGGAAGGACCCGATTATCCCCATGACAATAGTTGGAATACCCCCGATGGAGGACGGTTACCTTGGAGAAGCGATTGGGGATGCCCTGTTACCAGTGTTGAAGTTCCAGCATAGGGATGTTATCGATACCTTCCTACCATTAGAAACGGGTTTCCACAACCTCGCTATCATTTCCTCGAAGCAAAGATTTCCTCGTCAGGCACGTAAGACAGCGCTTGGACTCCTAGGAGCAGGTCAGATGATGTTCCTGAAGGTGATAATTGTGGTGGATGAAGGGCATCAAGTAAAAGATCTCGAAAAACTTCTAGACGCCCTCCATAGCAAGGTCAATATTCCCGAGGACTTGATCACACTGAAGGGTATGGTCGCTGACTCTTTGGCTCACACATCTCCATGGGAGAATGTCCATGACAAGTTGATCATCGATGCGACGACACCGCCAGAAGGGGATCCGATTGATCGACCAATGGAGAGCAGCGTTGGTGAATCACTGGCAATCTCAGCATCTGCGATTGAGGGTGTGGTGCAGGCTAGAATGATGCGTCCTTCAATGATGGTAGTCACCACCGAAGTTGAAGGCAGCCCTAGTCCAGAAGAGAGTGTGGAAGAGACTGATAATCACTTGGCGCGCCTTCAAAGAGAGAAGATTTCAGCAATTAGAGATTCTATCTGGAGCTTAGGGTCTGCGAGAGGTCTAAAGTGGCTGTTCATCACGGACTCAGACGCTAATCTGGAACATGAAGATTGGAAGAGAAGGCTTCTTTGGCAGCTTTTCTGCAGATTCGACGTGGGCAGGGATCTTCACTTCGACGAGTCGGGCACTAGGGTGGCTTGGGATGCAACGGTTCCAATACCGTCTGACGATGGTCCTCTTCCGGTTCGAAGATGGCCTGCTGTCACCCTCCATGATCCAGAGATGGTTAGTCGAGTCGATGCATGGCTTTCTCAGAGGATCTGATATGGGTGCTAGGGAGATTCTTGAGTTCGTTAAAATCGAGCACACGTTATTCTCACTACCATTCGTTCTGATTGGTTTCGTACTGGCAGACAATGAGTTTGGTAGTGAGGTGTTCGATGGGTTTTGGATCATTGTTGCAGCAATTGGAGCCAGAGGGCTTGCGATGGCGCTAAATCGAATAATTGACAGAGAAATCGATGCTGAGAACCCGAGGACCTCCTCAAGACATCTTCCGTCAGGAACAATGACAATTCAAGCGGCCTGGATGCTCTCAGGATTATTCCTTGGAATGCTCCTGTTTGCTGCTTGGATGCTGAACGAGGTGGCATTGAAGATGTCTTGGCTCCCTGTAGTGGCCTTTGTGATATACCCGTACATGAAGAGAATCTCATGGTTGTGTCACTTCTGGATTGGTTTCTGTCTCGCTCTTGCACCAGCGGGTGCATGGGTTGCAATCGCTGCTGACCATCATGGGTGGGAGGCAATTATCGGAATAGGGCAGGAGCAACTAGAGTTTCTTTGGTTCCCCGAAGTTTTCTTCATTTCACTGGGAGTTGCCCTTTGGATTACAGCATTCGATGTCAATTACGCTCTGATGGACAAGGAAGTTGATAGGAAACAGGGAATAAAGTCATTCCCAGCAAGCTTTGGAAGTATGGCGACTAGAAATCTAAGTGTATTTCTGACAATCGGATGGGGTGTTTGCTTCCTACTAGCTGGGATGCATGAATTCACCGAATCGGGCAGGTTTAGTTCACCAGTTTGGATGCTCACGGTCCTTCTGATGGGCTTAGTAAACCTGTTTGTCATGACTAGGGGTGCCGAATCTTCTTCTAATTCTGCGGAAGAAATGCGTAGTTACCAGAAGACACTATTCCTTTCTTCTATGCTGACTGGTTGGGCCCTTCTAGGGAGTATGGTTTACGTAGGTTAATCATGAGGATTGACAATATCAGGTGTAAATATGTTCATTCTTCAGTCAGAGTATGATAGCGCAGGTGATCAGCAGCAGGCCATTGACAAACTTGTAAAACAGATCGAAGAGGGTCAGGAAAGATGTGTTCTTCTTGGTGTCACAGGCTCTGGGAAGACATTCGCAATGGCGAAGATAATTGAGAGAATGCAGCTCCCTACGCTAATCCTCTCTCACAACAAAACACTTGCACGTCAAATCTGGCAGGAGATGTCAGGGTTGTTTCCGGATAACTCAGTTGAGTACTTCGTTAGCTATTACGACTACTACCAACCTGAGGCATACATCCCTGGGAGAGACCTCTACATAGACAAGGAGCTTCAGATGAATGAGAGAATAGAGCAAGAGCGCTTCTCGACGGTAGCGTCTCTTGTTTCTAGACCAGATGTGATCGCAATAGGGACGGTATCTACAATCTACGGTCTAAACCCACCAGAGGTCTTCCAGCAGAATCACCTGAGGCTCCACGTAGGACAAACCGCTGACCCCCAGGATGTAGTCAGGAGTCTGGTGGAGCTGCAGTATCGAAGAACCACCCGCGAGATAACCAGAGGGGACGTTCGACTAAGGGGGGAGGTTCTTGACGTATGGATGCCAAGTAGGGACGACCCAATTAGAGTCAAATTCGGATGGGAAGGGATTGAGAGGATACAAGTGTGCGAAGCAGTGTCTTGGGAGACTCTAGATGAGTTCGAAGAGGCGTGGATCCATCCAAGAGAGTTCTACATGACCAGCGAGGACAGGTTCAACCAAGCACTGGAGGATATTGAGAAAGAGTTGGATGATAGATTGGAGTGGTTCGAAACAAAAGATAGGGGTATCGAGGCACATCGACTGGAGCAGCGAACTAGATTCGATCTAGAGATGTTGGATGAGGTTGGTTCATGCAAAGGGGTCGAGAACTATTCGATGCACTTCGATGGACGTATCAGGGGTGAGAGATCATACTGCCTTCTGGACTTCTTCGCCAGCAATGCAGAGCAATTCCATGGAGGGGTCGATCGTTATCTTGTGATAATGGATGAGTCTCACGTCACACTCCCACAAGTAGGAGGAATGTACGGGGGAGATTTCTCAAGAAAGAAGAATCTAGTAGATCATGGTTTCAGACTCCCATCTGCATATGATAATCGTCCACTTAGAATAGACGAGTTCCAAACTCTAGTACCCCAGATGGTCTACGTTAGTGCCACCCCAGGAGAGAGAGAACTGAGGCACCTAGCAGAGGTGACAGGTCAAGAGGTGCCCGAAGGGCTGATGCATGTGGATGGCGGAGGAGGAGCGAGAAAGTCCGAAGTTAGGAGTCCAGAAACTAAGCAGAGCATGGAAGAGTTACTGAAAAACATAGATGGAATAGCTAAGATGGAGATTAGACCCACTGGACTTCTAGATCCCGAGATAGAGGTTAGAAGTACCGAGGGTCAGGTACAGGATCTTCTCAGCGAGATTGGAGATAGGATTAGTCGAGACGAAAGAGTGCTGGTAACCGTCATGACGATCAAGTTCGCTGAGGAAGTTGCCGAGTACCTTGAAGGAATGGGGGTCAAGGCGCACTACCTACACAGCGAGATAGATACACTAGAGAGAACCGAGATAATCAAGGCACTCAGGTTGGGCCTGATTGATGTGATCGTGGGAATTAACCTACTGAGAGAAGGTCTAGATATTCCCGAGGTTTCTCTTGTGGCAATTTTTGATGCGGACAAGCAGGGCTTCCTCAGGAACGAAAGATCCCTTCTTCAGACCATTGGGAGAGCATCTAGGAACGTGAATGGCTCTGTAATTCTGTATGCCGATTCTGTCTCACCGTCAATGGAAGCTGCCATCAGTCAGACAGTGAGAAGGAGACGGGTACAGGGAGGCCACAACGAAAGAAATGGAATAGTCCCCAAGACCATCGAAAAGGCCTTGCCGGTAATGGGGGCTGAGGTGGAGGATCTTCTCTCTGGAGTAGCTGGAAGGGGAAGTGATGGTGGTAAGAGAATGGTCGCCAAGCCACCAGGAAAGAAGGGCCTTGAAGGGCTGGCAAAGAGATTCGGACTGGGTGCTGGTGTATGGAATAACTCTGACTCAGTTCTAGAAAACGTAAGTCAGCCAGAGTGGATCGATGAAGAAGAAATGGATTCTGATGATAGTGATGGAGAGGCAGGTGTCATTTCCAGACTTGAGATGGAGATGAGGCAGGCTGCCGACAGGCTGGACTTCGAGAGAGCAGCGGAGCTGAGAGACAGGATATACAGAATTAGGAATACCACCAATTGAAGCCCAGAGGGTTGTGCGGGTACCATGGTTGGGTACTCGCGAGACGATTTCGAAATCCCAGTCGAGGACTATGATTTTTCGAGAGTAGCAGATGTGGGTTCGCTGATAGATCAGATGGGTCGAGCCGGTGGTTTCACCGCATCGAAGTTGGCCAGGGCAAGAGATATCATGAGAGAAGCCATTTCAAGAACCGAAGGAGATGGAGTTCTCAACTGGCTATCATTCCCGGCCTGCCTTTGTGCTACAGGAACCAGGGGGTTCTTCATTGAGGCACTGAAGAGGAGAGCATACAACGTAGTCATAACCACATGTGGGACGCTCGATCATGACATAGCCAGAGTATACAGGAATTACTTCCATGGAGACTTCAGTCTGGATGACGTTGCTCTGGCTGAGGAGGGGCTGAATAGACTTGGAAATGTGGTAATCCCCAATGAGTGCTATGGAGAGATTCTAGAGAGGGTCTTACTTCCTTGGCTAGAAGAGATTGAGGAGGAAAGGAAATCTGCAAACGATACAAGCCCTTGGAGAGGCTTTGGTTCGGTGGAACTATGCTGGGCTATTGGCGACAGGATAGATGACCCGAGTTCTCTTCTTCACTGGGTTGCTAAGAATAGGATTCCCATGGTAATACCGGGAATCACCGATGGCTCGATAGGTTCTCAATTATTCATGCACAGGCAAAGAAGTCCGGATTTCATGATTGACGTTCTAGCAGACGAACAGATTCTATCTGACTTGATATGGACAGCAGATGAAAGCCATGGCCTGATGGTAGGAGGGGGCATCTCCAAGCATCATGTAATCTGGTGGAACCAGTTCAGACAAGAGTCAGGCATGGATTCAGCAGTTTCAATCACAACCGCACCAGAGTTCGATGGGTCTCTCTCGGGGGCTAGGCTCAAGGAGGCGATTTCATGGGGAAAGATTCGCCCCAATGCGGATCAGATTGTCGTTGAGGGTGAGGCGAGCCTTATTCTCCCCCTCCTAGGTTCCGACTTATTCGCAAGCAAGTCAGATTAGTGCCGGAGAAACGCCTATTAGCCCACATTTTCCGGCTTGAGTTATGTCAGTCAGAGAAATGATTCAGGATATGATTAACGAATTAACGGAAGCTCTTGGAGATGCTGAGAAGCACGACTCTGGTAACAATGCTGCAGGAACCAGAGTTCGGAAAGTAATGCAAAGTTGCAAGAATCTCGCTCAGGATGTGAGAATGAAGGTTCAGGGTGACAAAAATTCTCGCTAATCGGTATGGGCAATCATTTCCATCAGTGAGACTCTCATTGGCACTAAAGGATGCCAACCTTCAGCTCCTATAGATATGAGAGCTTGATGAAGCCCCCCTAACTCTGGTGTTTCTGATCTTTCAGAATTAATACCTCTCACAGGGCTTGGGACTTCGGATAGAGACTCAACAGTATGGGAGTGGTTGATGGAGTTGTTGTAACGCTCCCAGAGGATTCTTATTTCGTCGATCACGTCTTTACTAGACCATTCCCTCCTTCCACACATTCTGAAGGTCCCGGATAGGTTTGTTTCCTTATTATCCATACAAAGGCAAGAAATTGCGTCAGTTACATCCCTGACATTTACCCAGAACCGATTCCTAGATTCGATTTTTAGTTCGCGGCCACTTTTTATTTGTCTGATCCAATCTACCATTACCTCATTCCCCCATCTACTACTTCCGTTCGGAATGATTACATCGCTCAATTCTATTACTATCGGTGATTTAGGGGGTATTGAGCCGACGGGAATAATCGCAATATCACAATCCTCTTGTTGATCAATCCCCACAATGATTTCAGATTCATCGGGATCTTCCACTATCGTAGCACCGGATCGTTTAAGCCTCTCTTGCAGTGCTTCCTTAAGACCATCAGATATTCCCGCAACATGCACGTTTCTGAGCATGATAACGCATCAATTAGTTTGCCTCAATGGACTTGGAAGTGAATGCAATTAGTGCATCCCTCAGAATTGCAATAATCATGTCTATCTCCTCGGATGTAATTGCAAAGTGAGGAGTGAACCTAAGAGCATTCTGACCTCCATGAATGACACCGAGTCCGTTCTTCCTACACCATTCTTCCACGCATCCAAAACCGACTACAGGAAGCTTCTGAGGATCAAGCTCAGCACAAAGCAATAGCCCTGTTCCCTGTACTTCGGTTATTGTTCCTGGCAGCTCTTGGGAAAGTTCTCTCAACTTAGAGACGAATTCCTCCCCTCTATCCTTGATGTTCTTTCTTAGTTCGGGAGTGACTCTATCTAGAGTGGAAATAGCTGTTTCCAGGGCTCTTGGATTCGTAGTCATTGTATTGCCATAGATCCCCACCACGTACAATTCTGCAGCTCTATCTGAGAGCCCTACGACAGACAGTGGGTACTGTCCAGCATTCAGAGCCTTGGACCAAGTCTCCATATCTGGAACAAGACAGTCCTGGAATCCTTCATAGTCAACGATGCTCAAGCATCCTTGCCCTCTCAACCCTGCTTGAATTGAGTCGACGATGAGCATACTTCCATGTTCCGTACAGAGAGACCTTGCCAAATCGTAGAACTCTCTAGTTACGCAAAGTCCGGGGTTGCCTTCTCCCATTACAGGCTCCATAGCCATTAATTCAATGAAGAAGCCCTCTTCTTCTGCTCGCTGGAATGCTTGACTTAGAGAATTGAGGTCATTGCTGGGTACGAATATTACATTATCTCTTTCTCTGAACGAGGCTAGATTCTTCTCGTATTTCTCACTACATGAGTCTGAAATCTGAGCAGGCCTGTGTGTTCTACCATGGAACGCCTCAACCAGAGCCAACATCTTGGTTGGCTTTCCTTCATGGATCCCTCCCTTTCCAGTAAGTTTGAGGGTATTCGCGTCTGCTATCCTTATCGAGATAGTCACCGATTCTGATCCACTATTCAGACAAACGAACTTGGAAAAAGGACACTTGCCTCTAGTATGCCCAACCTCTTTCTTAAGTCTGTCAGAGAGTCTCTTTTGACTAAATGAGGGAGTCATGACGTTTGCCATCACCCAATTCTGTTGCATAGAATGGATCACATCGTCCGGGCCATGGCCCATCCCGAGCATTCCATATCCCCCGTTATCATGGATAACTGCTCCATGAGAGGTTACAATCCAAGGACCTCGAGCAGCTATTGCGACATATGGATTCACTGTTGCAGCAGAGTAGAAGTTAACATAGTCTGCCTGGAGAAGAGAGGATAAATCGCTCTCATTCATGGTAAGTAATTTCTCGCCCATTTCGTTAACAAGACTTTGAAAATTGATGGAGGCCTCATCAATCGCCCTACTTAGAGATGGATCGATTTGTAGAAACTCAGAGATGGTTGAGTCGGAGAGTCCGTGAGTCTCAGCTTTTCCTGTAGAAGATCTGATTTCGTTCAGTGCTTGCAGGCTTCCTACCATCGACCATGGGCATGGGAGCATGCACATCAATCTTCTCCGAGGTTGGTCAGAGTCGGCGTGCGAAATTGATTGGAAAAGGAACGGAGAGGTTTTTCTGATAATCACTCAAAAAATTAAACTAAAATTAATTTTGCAATTGAAATTTTTATAATTACTCAAATTTTTCAATTGAATTATCAGTATTGATTAACGAATAATATAAGTGCCACTCCGGCCTCTGGGGCTTAGGAGAAGCAAGGGGGATGCGCTCCTCCCCTGAGGGAAAAAAATGGTAGAGGACTACGAAATACAGGAAATGATACACAGAGACGTATACGTCGGAGACAAGCACGTTGGCGTGGTGGTAGGAGAGAGATTCCACCCCAGAGATGAGTTTGTCAAGTCACTGAGAATTAAGGTCGAAGGAGAAGTTGCTAGTGAGTTCATGAGGAAGCCAGCGGACCTGGCACCACTGGCAAAGGAATTGGTGCATAGCATCAGACCTGACGGAGGGATCAAACTATCAAAATCAATGAGAGAGTTGCAGCGGAGGTGGAGAAATACTGTCAGAATCGAAGAGGATCTGTATGCTCCTGATGAGCTTCTAGATAGAGCTGTGCTCGATAATGACGGGATGGATATCGGTAACGTAGTTGAGTTGATCAAGATCAAGAGGACCTACAAGGGCCTGTTAGTCAAGCCGCATTTCATGGTGAGGGCTAGACATGGTCTTCCAGAAACAATAGCAGTACCCTGTGGACAACTCGCAAAGACCACTTCTAGGCTGGATGAAGTCATTCTGAAGTGTACCTTTTCGAGACTGATTACACTACCCAGTTACATGAAGTTGAACTTTGAGGACTATGAGGAAGAGTGAGTTCTCCTTGAGTAGCCTTCAAATCACAATCCCACGTGCCGTTGACGCTCAAGGGCGCGTAGCTTAGTTTGGCTGGAGCACCCGGCTGATAACCGGGAGGTCACAGGTTCAAATCCT
>MDSW01110900.1_pt1 | contig 10829 bp, 10 predicted proteins | sample 811171 | NCBI WGS metagenome assembly MDSW01 (sample SAMN05326641, study PRJNA326480) | marine metagenome | isolation source: seawater | place: Atlantic Ocean: North West | collected 2012 | reverse complement strand
GATATGTCTAATAATATGAATGCTATGTCTAATAATATGAATGCTATGTCTAATAATATGAATGCTATGTCTAATAATAATGAACAATGTGATAAGAGTGCTATGATGATTTTTAATTTGATTGATAATTTAATATTAGAAATGGTTGAACAGCCTATTAAGAAACACTCTACTACAAAAGTAAAACAAACTAATGGCGATGACTCTTGTGGAACATATGGATATGGAAATCACCGTAATCCAAAATATATTGGAATGAAGGAGCAAATAGATGAAAGAGGAAATCGATGAACTTTTTTATTTACATAATATATAATGAATCAGTTTAATCAAATTCCGGATATTTTATTTTCTGGTTTAGGTAAAGATTATTGCTTTATCTTCAATATCTTTACTTTCCTTTCACTTTTAACCCTTCTTGTTTTTTCGGTTAACATTCTTTCTAATGTTTTCGGTAAAAAAGGAAAAGGTATTCGCTTCGTAGATATCATTCTTTTTGCGTTGCTATTCATCAGTTACTTACGTGACAGGGTTTTCTACTCCATGTGTCTTAATTAAATTTATTGTTTCTATGTGTAAATATTGTATTATTTTTACAATATTTACGGAATCGGATTGGTTTATTCTACTGTAACTACTTTGGCTAAGTTTTTTGGTTTGTCTGGATTTAGATTCTTATTTACGGAGAGATAATAGGACAATAATTGGAGTGGAATTAAGGCCAATAAACTTGAATAATATTTATTATTTGATACTTTAAGGGTTTGATCTAAACAAGGTGAGGTTGGTGAGGTTGGTGAGGTTGGTGAGGTTGGTGAGGTTGGTGTTTCAATGTTATGTATTTGGATAATTGGAGCACCTCTTGATTTTATTTCCTCATAACAATTATTTATTTTGGCTCGGTGTTCTTGTTGACAATTTAGTAGAATTACGGGAAAATTCTCATCTAGTAATGCAAAAGGACCATGTTTTAGAGAGCTTGCCGAATAACCTTCAGTGTGAATATAGCTGATTTCTTTTATTTTTAGCGAACTTTCATCGGCTATACATTGATCCGTTCCTTTACCTAATATAAACATGTTGTTTATGTTGTTTATGTTGTTTATGATGTTTATGTTGTTTATGATGTTTTTGGCTATTGTTTTGACACTGTTTGATATTTCATTTAAGGTTGTTGAATAATCGTTGGAGAGATTTTGGAGGGAGGTTATTACTTCGGTGCGTAATTTTTCGTTTATATTTTGTTGTTGAGCAAACCATAAAGCGATTAGTGAAAGACAGACCACTTGTGAAGTGAAGGATTTTGTAGACGCGACGCCTATTTCTTGACCAGAATTACAATATACGCCACAATCGACTTCGCGTGCTATTAATGAGTCGACTACATTTACGACGCCGATGGTTACGATGTGGGTTGTTTGTGATTGATTGTATTCTTTCAGTAATTCTATACAGCGATATAAATCTTTGGTTTCTCCTGATTGTGATATTAATATAAAACCTAGTGCTACTGCTTTATTGGATGTTTTTGGTAAATCTAATATTGATAGTTCGGCTCCGTCGAATACTTGGACGGTTTCGAAATTGCATAATAATTTAAAGAAATGGGCTCCATATAAGGCGGCGTTATAGGATGAACCACAGCCTAGTAAAATTATGTGGCGAATGTTTTTTAATTTTAATAGGTTGCACATTTCGTCCAATCCTCCTAATTTAACTTCGCTTTCTGATTTTATACGTCCACCCATATTGATGCTATTTTGGATTGCTTGTGGCTGTTCGTATATTTCTTTTATTGTCCAATGTGCATACGGATGGGGTGAAAGTTGAGCAGTCAGTTCGGTTGAAATGTTTTTTTCTTTATATGAATTTTTTGTTGTAATTGATGGCGATTGAAGATGGTTGTCTAGAGAGATTGTGCATATGTCGTCATTTTCTAGAGTAATATACGTGTTAACTTCGTTATTGAAACCGCTCTGTTCAGATGTTACTATGCATAAATTTTCTGTTATTCCAACTAATAGCGGAGAGCCGTTTCTTACGCAATACAAATTTGTTGGTTCGGAGCTATTTATTATTACTAATCCGTATGTGCCGTTTAAAATACCTATAGTAGATTTTATGGCTAATAGTGTGTCGGAGGTTTGTGTATAATAATAGGATAATAGGTGTGCAATTACCTCGGTATCGGTTTGTGATTTGTAAACTAAGGATGGGTTCACTTTTTGGAGAGATTTTTTTAATTGTTGGTAGTTTTCGATAATTCCGTTGTGAACAACTATAAATTTATTATCATAAGATTGATGTGGGTGTGCATTTACGTCGGTTTTGGGTCCATGGGTCGCCCAACGATTATGACCTAGACCAACGTTATAGTTTTTGTTGGTTTCGGTCTGAAATTTTTCTTTTACGAGCTCTAATGAGTTGTTTGTATTAGTTGATGCATATTTATGAATTAGGGGGTTAATTGGAATATCATTGTTGATTAGACCTACTCCACAAGAATCGTATCCGCGATTTTGTAGACGTGTTAATCCGTTTAATATATAACTTACTAATTGATCAGTTGTTATATTATTATTGGTTAGTATACCGAATATACCACACATTTATATTTATTAAGTTTATATTTATTAAGTTTATATTATTTAGTTTATATTTATTTACTTTATATTTCGCTATCTCTCTTTGTATCTGTTTGTGTAGTTGTTTGGTTCTGATTGGGTGTTGTTTGGGTTTGTTGGATGATTAGTGATAATCCTATGTTTTGTATTTCGAATAAAGAGTTTATTATTGGACGGTCTATGTAATGGTGATTGAGTCCGAACAATAGGGATGAAACAGCTAGTGAGATTAGTATTAGTATTTTTGTTCGTTCAATTCCGTAGTAAACGGGAATTGTTTTCACGTTGTTGATGGTGTCTTCTTCGACGTCTTTTATATCGGCAAGATTTGTTGTGGCAAACAGAGATAAAAGACAGGGTATATAACAACCTACATCATATAGAATATTATAATTGTGTTCGTATAGATATGCTGGTAATATAATGGTTGATATGGTCCACATGAACGAAACGTAAAGTGATTTTACTAACGGTGTGATGCGTTTTAATTCGCGGTAATATTCACTACTATATAGGAGCAGTATGAAGGGGATTGCGTCGATATTTAGCAACTGGACATTAAAATATTGAATATTGTTGTGGCTTTGGATTTCGTATGTCGAAGATTGGGTTAATAGTAAATATGAAATAAGCGAAAAGGCAATATCGTAAGATAGTTTGTAGAATACTTTGTTGTTGGTGAAGGTTTTGTATAGTGCTTTTTTTTCAGCTGTAATGTTGTAGTTTGGGTGTTCATTGTATGATAATGCGTCTACGTAACGATCTTTTCCGTAGGTGTAGTAGCCTATTAGAAATTGGATTAGAATTTGTTTAATAGTTACTATATTCTCTCCATAATGGATATTTGTGAATACATTTTCTATAATATTTAATGGTATACCGATGTCTAATCCGGTTAATGGTAATGGTTGAAAATTACAGGATGGGGCTTGGCGGGGTCTGGATAATCGATGCGTGGATAATCGATGTGTGGATAATCGATGTGTGGATAATCGATTGTTATATATAGGGAGTTGACGATTTATTAACATTATTAATACTTAATAAAATTATAATTTTAAATTTTATTAAACTTGGGATTTATTATACTTGGGATTTATTGTGAAAAGTTGTTAATTTGTTCGATTAAGAGTTCGTGGTAGTTTTCTAGATTGGAGCTTTCGCGGGAGGGGGCGCCTTTGCTGAAAGTGTTGTGAACCATATTTGACCATGTTGGGTCCAGAATGTCGAAATGACCGTAGTTTTCAATGGTTTTTACTTTTTTATTTTTTAGTTGATTTAAATTCAATGAATATTTATTAATTGGAGGAATCGGAGGGAAAATTTTCCATCGGTTTGAGATACTCGACTTTAGAATGAGAGTTTTTTTATTTAGTTTATTTCTGCGATTCTGACCTGGTTTAAATATAGCTTTGAATACTAGATTGAGTTTATCCGCTTCGATGAAACTGGATATTTGCTCTTCCATGTCGTCCATTTTTTCTAAATACTTGAATACATTGTATTGCTCTAGGTTAATGTTATTCTTGAAATAGTAGTGGTCTATTGGATCAATTAGGACTAAATTGGCAATATTGGCGCTTACGTCTTCGGCATCTCTTTCAAGATATTTAATTAAATCGATTGCGTCGCTAGCGCTGGTCGAATGGGAAATAACGGATAATGTGTCGGTTTTTGCAATATTATTTACGAGTGCTAGATTCTTTTCTAAATCAGATGAGGCGATGTATACCTTTTTGGATTCGGATAGTTTATTTAAAAAAGTATTGTATATGTCAGACGGTAGTGCAGTTCTTAATTTACCGGTGTAAAATAATACGTTTGATGGGGTCGGCATGTTGATATCGGCGTCGGTGGACTCAGTGTCGGTGTCGATGGACTGTGATGCTTCTCTTTGGGATTGCTCTTCTACGTCGATAATATTGTCGGTTTCGGATAGGGTGTCGACGCTGATTAGTGTTGGGCCTTCGTCGTCGATGTCCATTTCGTTGTAGGACGAGACGTCTGGAGCTCCTCGGAGAAGGGTCGATGATAGGCGACGAGGAGTATATGAAGTAAATGCTGTGGCCTGATTTACTAAATTAAGTAATAGAAATATGGAATAATTATATTTCATTATATAATTATTAGGTTTTAATTCTCTTTAATTACTATTTAATAAGTATTTAATAACTTATTATTTTATTATATTACTTTAATGAACATATTGGCGAAATTTAAATTAACATTCTTGTATTTGATAATTGGGGTTGCAAATGGGTTAAAATTTTATCCTTTTTCAAGCGGAACGATGATTAAAGGACATGGTGTGGGTGCTGGTGTGGGTGCTGATGAGGGGTTAGACAGTTCCATTCGCGGTACATTGAAGGATAATCATGAAATTTTTACGAATAAGTTTAAATATAGCGTTATTGGGTTGGAACATGACATTGAACATATGAAAAGTGCTATGGGAAAACAATTTGTTATCAATCTTTCTTCCTTATTGCCTAAGGTTGATACAATTGGACACGATGTTTTACAGGCAAATAATAGGTTTATTGTTGATGTATTATCGTATCCGAATGTGCCGGATGATGTGAAGAAACAGATTATTTTGTTGTCTATTAAATTGGCTCAGTATGGTGATGATTTGGGGTCGGTATTTTTGCAACAATATTATGATTTGGTTGATAGATTTTTGTAGAATGAAAGAATTTATATTATTTAATTTATAATTTATTATAATTTATAATAATTTATAGATATTTATAGATATTTATAGATATATAATTATGAAGATTAATTTTAAGTCTAATTTACTTAAATTTGTTTATAATGGCATTCTGACTGGGATGCCTTTGGTTGCTTATAATCCTATTTCGAAGAATACATTAAATGTGCCTTTGATTGTGGCGCCTCAAAGTACGTATTTGAATTTGAAGCTTGATGATAAAAAATCGGAATATTTGGATAGGTATATTCAAGATTATACTGATACGTTGGAAATTGTTCCTATTAGTATTTTTCCTGGAGAGAAAGAATCGAAATATCTGAGTATTAATGTTTATAATTGTAGCAGTTCGGTGTTTATGAATGATGAAAAATGGATAACTAGATGTGAAGTTAATACGTATGTTCGCGATAAGGATGGAAATTATGGAACTATTATTTTGGATTACTTGTGTAATGATTTATCGATGGACCCGGTTAATATATTTAAACAAAAGGAAGATATTGTGTTTCATGAAAATGAAAATGAAAATATTATTAAGGGGAAATCGGTTGGTGATAAAATTTCGTTGGATTTTAAATATAATACGCTTGGGACGATTAAGACGTCTATTAGTGACAGTTTGATTAAATATACGGATAATATTTATTACAAAAATGGAATTATGGACAAAGTATACTATGATTCGTCACTTGTGAATGCTGTTGTTAAACGACAGTTGAGTTTTTTAGACGAACAATGTGATTTTAATTTTGTTTATAAAGATTTGGTTTTTGATAAAATTAGCAATATGTTTTATTTTGACAATGAAATAAGATTTATTGGAGGAATGTGGGATAATTTAAATTTTGATTAGTGTGTTGGCAAAACTTACGTCGTAATGTTAACAGCTAATATTTCTCTTCATAATAAATTTTATGACTTAATCATTCTTCGTCTTTATTTGAATGCTTATCATCCCCTTTTCTTATAGTAGTATTATTCAATTTTGACATGACATTAGAAAACAGGTAAAAGACAAATAAAATTATGAAGCAAACACAGTTTGGTTTGTGAAGATGTTCGTCATATGGACTCGACGTTCTGTTAGGTTGAATACTTAACTGGTGTATGTCAACATTACGGGTATTATTAGTCAAGGCAATGTCAGGCAACTTTGAGTGAATGTTGTTTATATTGGTTAATATTGAACTAGAAACTTTGTTGTTTTTAATCAAACGAGCTTTTACCTTTCTATTTGAGGATTTATATTTCTTGTGTTTTCGCAATGATTTTATAATCTGCATACATTAATCCTATTATAAGTTTTAATATGATTTGTGAAAAAATAAAAATATGATGTTCAATTAGTATCTGTTATAGTCAATAAATGCACATTTAGTATGAATAGTGAAAAATGCCAATATAAGTACCATATTGATACTATATCTGTTTTGGCTTTTGTAATGTGCCAGTCTAATAGTTTAAAATAAAATGCTAATGAGAAAAGACTTAACATATATGAAAAGGATACTCCTTTTTCATGATGTGCGTGTCCTAATATATATGCATTATATACTGCTAAACTGCGGTCGGACCATATAAGAGTTTTTGATGATATTCGTGGTGACCATACTACCATGGTCAATATATACTGGCCTATTTGACAGATAACAATTTGTGTCGAATAGTTACAATATACCAAACAACAAGCTAATAAAAGAAACCAATGAGAACTAATTTGCGCTGCTCGTGGTGTTAATTTATCGTTTGATTTTATATCGTTTGATTTTATATCGTTTGATTTTATATTCATTGATTTTATATCGTTTGATTTTATATTCATTGATTTTATATGTATTTAATTTATTTTACATTTATATTCATAATAACTATTTGTTTTTGTTTAATATATATGATTTTATTTGATGAGATAGCCACTGGTGATAAACATTTATATTTTCTTCGGTGCGGTTTTTATTGCCTACGGCAATGCGTGTGTTGTGCATAAAATCGCTGTATTCCTTGTTTAATATATCGGCATGACCATGGGTTTTGGCCGTTAGGGTTTTGATATTTTTTGGAGTTTTACTGGTTAATAGTTCGGGGGGAATTTCTAAAATCGGGATAAACGGTAGTCCGAATGGATCAAATGTGATTTTATAGGATTTTAATGCATATAAATATAATATTGATGATATTGTTTCCACATTATACGGTTTGGATGTGTTTGATAAACGCGTATTTACAGGGTCTAGAAGGATTAGCTTATCGATTATTTGGTTCTGATTGTATGTTTCAATATTTTTGAGAGCGACGGTTGCGCCTGATGAATGACCGGCTATTACCACTTTACCATATTCGTTTTTCAAGGTTTGGGATAATATATCGAAATTTTCATAATTGAAACTGGGAACATAGACGTCTATGTTGTTATTCATTAGTTCTGTGAAAAAATTGTCATATATTTTTGGAGAGATAAATGAACTGGCTCCTGTAAAAAATATAAGACAAGATTTTGATTCGTGGTTTGATTCGTGGTTTGTTTGTTTGTAGATTTTTACAGATGTTAAATTTTTTATTAGTGGAGAGATATAACGTTTTTTTAGATGAGTCAATGGATTGACTTGTAATTTAAATGTTTCAGCGGGTTCGTTTACAAATACTAATAGATGGAGCAAACTGAAAAGGAAATAGTAAAGTATTTTTTGTTTTATATGCTGCTTTTGTTTTATCATTATAGTTAATAATTATAATATTTAGTGATGTCTTTATTTATATGTTTGTTAATTTGATTTAAAAGGTATATTATAATTATATTATATATTGTAATGCGTTACCATATGTATCTAAGAAATTGTTATTTATTTACTCTTATTTTCGGTGGTGTAAATAGTTATAGTATTAATGGAAAAAGTGATATGATTAATACTATAAGAAATACGAATACTATAAGAAATACGAATACTATAAGAAATACGAATACTAGAAGACGATTTAATCGTGGAAGGACGTATGCAAGCAATCTTAAGATGGATTATGATTCTGATGGGAAATTGCCATCTGAAATTATTAAACAGCTATCGACTAATTCTCCGAAACCTGGGGATGCATGGACTTATCAAACGTTTATTGATAATTTAAATAAAAATAATGTTGATAGTGTTAGTATTTTTAGTAACGAGAAGGCGTTTGCTGTGATTGATAAGAATGTTGGAGATGGGGTGGGTGGTGGGTTGGGAGATGGGGTGGGAGGTGGATTTGTGAATGGTATGTCTTCGGATAATGTTCATATTGTTCAAACTTTGCCTAACATGATTAACGATTTGATTGACCAGCTTAATAGCAATCATATCCAATATGATATTTATAATTTACCTATGAAGAATGAAGGAAATTTTCTGGATGTCTTACTTGTTCCACTACAGTTTGTGGGTTTTTACCTGATTGCGACATTGGTATTAAATTTTGTTATTAATTTTTTCAGAGGAGGCGGAATGGGTGGTGGTGGCATAGGGGGTGGCGGTGGCATGGGGGGTGGTGCTAATCCATTGAATATGTTTCGTTCTGATAACGAATTGGTTGATACAGAAAGCATTGATGTTACGTTTGAAGATGTGGCGGGTTGTGATGAAGCGAAATTCGAATTGGTCGAAGTAGTAGATTTTCTAAAAAATCCTCTCAAATATCAGGAGGCAGGTGCAAAGATTCCACGAGGGGTCTTGCTGGAGGGCGAGCCAGGAACGGGTAAAACGCTTTTGGCACGGGCTGTAGCGGGTGAAGCGGGTGTTTCGTTTCTTTCGGCTAGCGGTTCGGAATTTATTGAAATGTTTGTGGGTGTGGGGGCTTCGCGTGTTCGCAAACTCTTTGAGAAGGCCAACGAGAACAGTCCTTGTGTAATTTTTATTGACGAAATCGATGCAGTTGGTCGCCAGCGTGGAGCAGGAATTAATACTGGAAACGATGAGCGAGAACAAACATTGAATCAAATATTGACTAATATGGACGGTTTTACGGCGACTACGGGGATCATTGTGATGGCGGCGACTAATCGTGCTGATATTTTAGACTCGGCGCTGTTGCGACCTGGTCGTTTTGATAGAAAGGTAAAGGTACCGCTTCCGGATTTGGAGGGAAGGAAGCAGATATTTGGTGTTCACACACGTAATAAGGTATTGGGAGATGATGTGAATGTGGATGAGATTGCGCTACTGACTGGTGGGTTTTCGGGGGCAGATTTGGCTAATTTGGCTAATGAGGCGGCTATAATGTCGGTGCGGAACAATGAGACGATGATTAATCGTGTTGGATTAATTGACGCGTTTGAAAAAATTACCATTGGATTACCATATAATAATAAATCGGCGGGTGGGGAAGAGGTTTCTTTGGTGGCGCATCATGAAATTGGTCATGCTATGATGGCGAAATATTTTGAGGAGTTCTTTGACTTGCGAAAGGTTACGATAAATGCAAATACTGGTGGGGCTGGGGGATATACGCTGTTTACACCGAAAGAGTTTTATACGAAGTATCCTACCAAGAAATTTATGTTGGCAAATATTGTTACTGCTTTGGGTGGAAGAGCCGCGGAGGTAAAGTTGTTTTCTAACAATGAGAAACGGGCTACGGACGTTGTTTTCAAGGGAGTTAAAAATTTGGATATTACTACGGGTGCGTCTAATGATTTGAAACAGGCGGATTCGATTGCGCGACAATATATTTCGTTATTTGGATATAGTGATGAAGAGTTTAATTACAATAATGGTGCTACTACTCAGGGAGCACAACCTTTTTTGGGGCGAGAACTTGGGATGGGTGGTGATAAGACTAGCGAATACAGTAAGGAACTAGTTGATAAAAAGGTTTCGGAACTAATTAATGATTCTTATAATATTGCTTTGAATATTATCGAGAGCAATGAGAAGGATTTTTATGCACTTGGAGAGAAATTAATTGAGAAACGTGTCATCGATAGTTCGGACTTTGATGATATTGACCTGATTTACCATTAAGATATTATATATAAAAATATAGTTTAATTAATATAAATAATTTTATATATAATGTATTATGATTTGGAAAACTTATTGGGGTTGTATTTTAATCAATATGGTTTGTGTTAGTGCATTGGTTCATAATAGATGGGTTCATAATAGATGGGATAGAGTTGGTGTAAACAACAGACAAATTGTTAAACCATATTTAGCTGATAACGATATTGAGGTTTATGAATCACTTGTTATAAATGGAATCATTACTCACGAATCTTTAAGGGCGATGGATCGTGTATTCGTTCCTGAACACGTTTGTAAAATTGTAAAAGGAAGTATTTTGCTAATTAGTGGATGTGTTATAATTGTGTTGTGTAAATAAAAGGAGAGAGAAAATATTGGTGTGATTATTTAGGTGATTATTGGTGTGGATATTGGTGTGGGTATTGTGTGAATATTGTGTGAATATTGTGTGAATATTGTGTGAATATTGTGTGAATATTGTGTGAATATTGTGTGAAT
>MDSW01103392.1_pt1 | contig 10829 bp, 15 predicted proteins | sample 811171 | NCBI WGS metagenome assembly MDSW01 (sample SAMN05326641, study PRJNA326480) | marine metagenome | isolation source: seawater | place: Atlantic Ocean: North West | collected 2012 | reverse complement strand
ATTTTCTTTTCCCTGTCCAATTCATCGAGATACTCCGCTTTCCGTTTCCAATATTCCGTGAGTGCGTCTTCTAGAGTTTCTCTTCTGTACTTCCGCTCTTGGTTCGATTTCCACATGTGGGTTATCTTCATGTTTTCTTCCCTTCCCCCGTAGAGCCGAATCCACCTTCACCTCTGTCGCTTTCCCCTAGGGTTTGCACTTCTTGTGCCTCGGTTATTTCAGAGAGCTTTAAGACTACTAGCTGACAGCACCTGTCTCCCGTCTTATATTTGATCGGTACTGTGTAAACAGTCTTATCGCCCTCCTTTTCGTATGAGCTTTTATCCGTGCGGAAAAGAGCCATAACTTCCCCCCTATATCCGCTATCTATCACGCCTACGCTGTTTCTAAGCGTTAGTCCTGTTTTGTAGATTGAGGATCGGGGGAAAATTAGCCCTACATGCCCTTTCGGAATTTCGAGTGCTATGCCTGTTCGGATTCTGAGAATGTTCGGTCTTTGCTCGTCTCGCTCTATGGTGTGAGCGGTTAGGTCAAAACCTGCATCAGTATCGTGTTGTCTTATCGGAGGTACTGCGTCCTCATGTAGTCGCTTGAATTTCAGAAGCATTTGTTTTTGGTGTTATTGCTTCCTGTTCTACGCTATTAACATTAGATATGTCAATCCTGTTGATTTCTCCGTGGATTGACCCCACGATCGGCTCGATTGTAAACGCTATCCATTGGTCGATGTGTCCTTCGTTTACTAGCGTCTTCAGATTTGAGATAAGTTCGCTTTTGTTGTTGGAGTCGAGTCGTGAAACTTCGTCTAGGATTGCGAGCTTGAAACTGCTTCGTGATGCTAACGCCACACCGAGAGCCATTTGCGTAACGGCTTTCTCTGCTCCACTAAAAGTTTCGATGGATACCCATGTTCCGCTTTCGGTGTGTCTGCCTAATGTAGCTCCGTCCCATTCGATGGGCGTTGCTACTATATGCTTGGTGACTTTGTTCACGATGTCGAGGCATCGGTCTATTGCTTGGCTGACGATGTCGTTTTGCGTGTCTCTGATCGTCTTTACAACTGCCTTGATATTTGCGTGTTTGCGTTCCGCTTCACTTGCTTCTTTCTCTTGTCTTTTCCGTAGGGATTCTTCCGCTTGCACACTTGCGATTTGGTCAAGGTCTTCTCGGTAAGTTTGTGCCTTGTCCTCGATGTTGGATATGCGGTTGTTGATTTCCAAGATTTCGGCATCGAAGTCGATTTGCAAAAGCCTACCGATTTCATCATGTTCGCTTTGCGTCAAATCCTCGGCGGTATTGCCTTCACTCTGCTCTACGAGAAGCTGTAATCCGCAGATTTCATTATTGATGTCGTGGAGTTCCCTGCCCACTTCAGCAAGTTCGGCTTCTACTTCTTCGATTTCCGTGTTGCCTCTTGGTTTCCATGTAATCGAATCGTTTATCAAAACGAATGCTGAACCCGTCCAAATAGCTTCGCCTTCCACCTTGATGGTTTCGCCTTGGTTCGGTTTGTTCTCTTCCGTCATTTCGTGCATCCTTAAAGGCATAAGGGGATTTTCCATGAACTGCTCTCTTAGGTTGCCTTCCTTGGTTTCGAGAAGGGACTTCTGCGTCTTCCTTTCGGCGAGCTTGGATTGTGCCTCGGTGTCTACTTCGGGCGTGTCTCGTTCAGAGATAAACTCGTTTTGCTTTTTCCGAAGAACGGATAGGCGTTTCTTTTCGGCTTTCTTCGTGGCAAGTTGCTCGCCTTGCTCAACGCTTTCTGAGGTCAGTTTGCTGAGTGCCAAATTTATCTCCTCTACCCTTCCTTCTTCCTCTTGTGGAAAGGGCGATGGTTGAGATTCAAGTTGGGCGTGGCATTGCTTTACTTTTTGCCCTCGTTCCCTGCGGATTTCGGCGAAGTGTTTTTCCAATTCAGCTAAACTAGAAATATCGCCATCACGGATTTGGCTGTATGCGTAATTTGCCATTTCCTTTATATCGTCTCTGTCGTTGCCTTCGCCCTCTGTTGTCATGCCTTGAACTCGGACTCGCTCGATGCAGGTTTTGATAAAGTTTTGGTTTACGAGTGAGCCGTCTCCGCACATCTGTAAAAGCGTTTCCGCTCTTGCCGTTGTACCCTTCCCCCAAAACTCTTCGGGACACAGGTTTAAACGCACAGCAGGTTCCATCTCGATGCCTGTGTGGTTTACCTTCGCTGTCGTGCCTCTTGCTTTGATGGTGAAGATGGATTCTTCCCCGTCATCGAAAGTCACTTTTGCGGAAGCCTCGTCATCTGATGCCAAGCCCATAAGGGATTTGCCCTGCTTGCCGAGTGTGTCGTGTTCGCCAAGGAGTGCTAATTTTACTGCGTCAAGTACGGACGATTTCCCTGTCGCATTCCCCCCCTCCACAACATTGTTTGCGGTGAGGGGGAGGGTGAGACTCCTCCCCTTTAAGTTTGTGGTTTCTAGTAGTGCTATTCGCCTAGACATTTTACTCGCCCTCCTTGATTGGATTCTTCGGCATTCTGTCCACGATTCCGTTTCGGTCTGCCTTGATGAACATGGATGATGCGACTGCTTGGATTTGTGCTTCGCTCATGTCGATGCCGTGCTTTTCGGCGTTTCGTTTCGCAACCCAATATGCCGTGTCGTAGCAGAGGCAAAAAGCGTTCCCCATTTGCAAGAACTGCTTCTTGATTGCCACGAGTGGGTCGATGCCGTTGGTGTCGGAAGCAGGTTGTGCTTGCACTTGTGCCGTTTGTTGTGGTTGCGGTGTTGCCGTTCCATCTGCGGTGGAAAGTTCTGCACCTGCGTACACCCAAATCTCGGGAGGAGTTTCGCCTTGGTACTCTCGTCCTGTTTTCCGCTTCAAGCCGTATAGCCCTTTTTGATTTTTACGGCACTTCGCAATAATCTGTTTTCCCACTAAATCCTGTGACACATTTTCTCGGTTGGAGAAAGTGATTCGGATGCTTTGCCCGTCTTGGGTAAGCGTGGCGTTTTGGAACTTGTATGCGTTGTCTCCTTCGCCACCTTCAGTCGGGTTGGCTTGGAGGTTGGTAAGCACTCCTGTTATCGCTTCGGGCACAACGCCTTCGGACATTTGAAGTAGGTCGGTTGGTGTGGATATAATCATAATCGTTTTTGTTAGATTCGGTTCGTATTGTTCGGGTTCAATTCTCTGCTTAAAATATGTGGATGGAAAGCCAAAAAATAAATTTATGCCATCTCCTCATAGAGGAGCTTTTTTCCATTTCGGTGTGGAAAATATTTGAAACTTGCTGACACACGGAACATCGCCTCGATGGTTGCGTCTTCCACCCACTCGATGCCTTCGACTTCTTCGCTTGTCTTGCTCCAAATCATTCGGCGTTTTCCGTCCTGTGTAAGTTGCGGAATTATCATGCCGTAATCGGCTATTGGGTTATCCTCAAACCATGCTCCGATCATCGGGTTGCCGTAGAACTTTTCTTCTTCGGGAATGGTGGTGTTAGTATGTTGCTCGCTCATATGATTGTACGGGTTGTCCTGTTGGTTTGTGGCTGTTGATAAAGTACATCCATGCCTTGTGAACTTCGCCCTGCTTTGGGTAAAATCCGTATGGCATACATTCGTCCATAAATTCAATATCTCTCTGCTTCCGCTCGTAGAATCTTGGGTGTCCTTCTAGGGCATCGAGGTGGGTGAAGTCGTTTACTAGGTATGCTTCTCCGTGGACTTGCATTCCCTCCCCCTCCTTGTCGAGCAAGTAGGGTAATCCGCTGACTATTAGTGGGTAGTCTTCTTTGGTCTTTGCCGTGCCGACAAACCTACCACCTGTTCGTTGCATCGTTCGGTGGTTTCCGAAAGCCCTTTGCAGAGTGCCGTAAACAAAAACCAAACGCCATGGAGCGTAATCATCTTTTCGTATCATAGTCGCAATTCTTGCCGTTGCAACTATTTCTGTAAAGTCAAAAAATCAGCTAACTTTCGTTCGCCGCATCATCAACTAAATCTTCTAGGATTCGTGATATGGGTTTGTTTCGCCGTAGCCTTAAACCTTCAAGTTGAGATATGGTCTTCGGGTGTAATCTCGTGGAATACATTTTCCGTCTCGATTCTTTTGGTAACGGCTTTCTACCAACTTTGGTTATCGGTTTATCTTCGTAAACTTTCGTGAGCTTCCCTTGTGGGGAAACCACCATGCGGTAGGGTCTTTCTTCCGTGTCTGACATTGCCGTACTAAGCACCTTTGCCGTGCTTCTGTCAAGACGCTAAAAGGTGCAGAGCTTTAGTTGCTTTCTTTCGTGCAGGTGGATTAGGATTTCAGATTCCTGCATCATTGATTCTTCCGTGTGTGGACCTCCTGCTCCCCAATAATATTTTCTCATGGACGGGGTGTTGATTCCGAATCCAAATATATGTGGGCATAGTCCTTTGTGGCAAAGGTATATAGCGATGGAGAATCCTGTCCTCGCCATTTCCGTAAGTGGATAATGTACGCCTATGTCTCGTTGCATTTCCTCGACTGCCTTTTCAGAAAAATCAATCCTATGCACCTCGTTGTGCTTGCATAGCTCCTGCGGTGGTTTAACGCCGTGCTTGTGTATAAGTATGTGCTTCCCCCTCACCGATGTACAGAAGTCCTCCTGCACGCCTTCTGAGGGCTTTTCGAATACGGCAAGAAACTTGCCTCTTAGTGTTGGGCTATTGAAGGCGTAGTGGGTTGTCTTGCTTCCCAAGTCCTCTTCTCTTCCTTCGGTGGTTGCCCTGTTGAATCGAAGTACGCATTCGTAGCTGTCGATTTCTTTGCCGTGTTGCTTTCCGATCATGGATGGAGATGACCCAACCACGCAAATGTTTCCAAGAAATCCATTCATCGGACGGGACCAATTAGTCGGGTGAGTTCTGTTCGGCGTTCTCGCCTTATACTTTCACGCACCAACTGAATCCGCTTTTGTTCTGCTTCTGCTTCCTTGCTATCCTCAAACCAATTATTGAGTATGTCGGCTAAGATGTCATCGCAGTATATTTTCCCATCGTGTATGTTCTTTGCAAACCACTCAAGATGCGATGGGATATTATGCCCTTGGCTCGGCTTTGTCGGGCGACCTACGGATTGACCCCAACGCTTCTGCCCTCTCGGTTTCCTTTTTGGTAGCGGAGCTTTCTGATAACCCTTGATCCAATACTTGGTCGGCGTTACCTTGCGGATGTTCGTCTTTAGTCCTTGGTGCATATAGAAGTCGCACCCCGTTATAAAGATAAATCCTGCTCCTCTATCCATAAGCCATTGGCTTACTTGAGCCGCCATAAGCGGCATACCTGCGATTCCTGTGATTCGGTTGTATTGCGTTTTGCTTACGCCTAACGGATTATCCTTTTTGTCCGTGTATTTCCTGCACCTCATTGTCTTTCGGAAGACGATTTGCTTTACGCCCTTGGATGCTAGTTTTTTTAGATTGAGTGGGCGGTGTTGCCGTTCTACCACAGCGTTGATAAATATCACATCGTTTCTCGCACCAAGGTCTTCGGGTAGTATGCCAACATTGCCCGATGCTCCCATGGTTTTTACAACCACATCAAACTTGTCTATAAAGTCACCGAGCTTCCTTCCTAGCATATTCGTGGATGCTCCCACAAAGACGCAGGATTTCCCCCGTATATCTACTCGGACATCATCTCGCTTTCTGCGTCTCGCCATTAGCCTCTTTGCTTTCGATTATTTCACTCAATATTCTAAGTCTGCCCAAACGCTTGAGTTCGTTGATTATTTCCGCTTCCGCTTTAAGGTCGTGATGGTCGTATTCCTCCACCCCGTGCTTTTCAAAAAAGTGCATCGAGTCGCTAGCCCTCCCCTCCACAAAATCAAATCCTGTTATAGCACAAACGCCAAACATTTCAATCGCATACAGTATCGCTATCATTCCGCTCGACAGGCACTTGTCTCCGTCTATGCCAACCTTCTGTTTCATCAAGTTGCCTTCTACGAATATTGCGGAGGTGTTGCTTTCGGTTAAATGTGGTATGAGCATCTTTCGTATTCGGCTTAAACTCCATCTCTCGAAAGTGAACATATAAAAGGTTTCGGGGTCATTCTCGTTCTTGAATTGTCTGCATACGGCATAGCTTGTGTTGTACACCATTCGTGTGGTCTTCGTGCCGATGTAACGCTTGTATCGGTTGGAGTTATTTCTTGGCTTTCGTTTCTTCTTGTGGGCGTGGTTCGTGTATGGTCGGAATCTGATAACCTCCTTGAATTGATCTATGACCGATCCGTGCTGTTTTCGTTTTACGCTTGTTCCGTTTCCTACGATGATAGCTTGAGGCATGTACAGCATTCCTTCCCGAACTTTGTTAAGCTCAAATGCGTCTTCGGGTTCATATAGTCTGCTGTTGAACTCGGAATGCCTTTCAACCTTTGGTGGGCAATCAAGAACCTGTTGCCCGATTGCGTCCATTTCAACTAATCCGTCTTCCTGCTTTTTCCTAAACCAATCTAACTGCTCGTTCGATATTGTTAGTCCAAATTTGTTCGCTACTCTCATGACTGCGAACTCTCTTTGGTAACCTCCGTGCCAATACGAAGGAGATGCTGAATCTCTGTCCGTCTTATTTCCGTCCGACATAAAAAAGTCCATGCCGTAAACGCTTACCTTCTTTGCTCCGAATGCCAAAAGCCAATCAACTGCCCGTGTTCCCATCAGCGGTTCGTATTCAAAATCATCCGATGCCATGTCCGTTCTCATGAACAAAACATTTAATCCTGCTCGCCGATATTGTAGGCATTGTTTTACGAACTCTACATCCTTGAAGTTTCCGTACAATCGGAAGACTATTGCCTTCACCCCTCGGTCAATTAAAGCCATTGAATTTATCGGGCGACACCGCATCTCTGCTACATAGTTGCAGAATATTATGTCGCATCTGCTTCCGTAATCGGCTGTGCTTCCTCGGAGTAGTTGCTTTGACCTTCTATTGCAGGTCAAATAGTGCAGTTCTCCGCTCGACCCAAATACCCTAGCAACCAAATCGTGGCTGTCTATTTCCTTGCCTGTTTTAGCCTCGTAAATTTGAGGGCTAGGAGCTACGAAAGCTATGCTCTTGTTTTCAATTTCTTCGGGCGTGAAAGTCGTTGGGTTCATCTATGTCTGTCGTATCGGTATTTTTGTCTAGCTTAAAATAATGCGTGGATGGATTGTATAAGTTCCCGTTGAGCCATTCCAACTCTGCTTTTTTGAACATGCAACAGAAGTGTGAAATCTCCCAAACTTGTGGGTAATCCTGTCTTCTGTATAGATCATGATGCTCGCCTGTCAAACTTCCAATTAACTGCTCTCCTTGATCCTTGCCGTCTAAGTTTGTTATCGTCAGCCATGGATGCGTTTGTGGTTTCTTCCTGCACAGCAATGATCTGATGTCGTGTCGCTCCATTGATTGCCAATATCGCCATATCCGCATCACATCGTCCCATGTGCGGTTGGGGTAGGTAAGGTATAGCATCGTTATCACCGAGGACTCCCATAGCCCTTCTGTCGCCTCTGTGAGGCATTCCTGTACCGATGCTGTGTCTACTGCCGTGCTTGGTGAGCGTTTGAAAACTTGGAAGCCTTTTGCTCCCGTTTTCTTTGCTATCTCCTCGTCATCGGTTACGACTATGGTTCGGTCTTTCCAACCTTCGGGAATCTTGCTTAATGTCGCCTCAAGCAACACCCTGTTTTTGAACGGGAATCCTTTGGAGTTTCTACGAGCGGGAATCAGTATTCTGTCCACGGCTTCATGAGATGAAGTTACGCTCGCAAGTTATTAGCTTTCGGGCGATGGTTCTGTTTACTCCGTCTCCGTCAATTACGAAAGAAAGGTATGCCGTAAAAGAATCCTTCTCTCCTAACTCGTCCCATCCTGTTCCGTATGCTTCCAAGGTTGCTTCGTAAACTGCATCGTTGACTGCATCCTTGCCGAACTGCGTTGTGTGGATATTGAAGTTTGCTGAATCTGTTCCTGCGACACGAGGGCGGGATGATACTTTCCCTGCGGTATCAAATGATACTGTGACTCTGTCTTCTGCGGTGTCGGCTGTTGCCGTAATGCCGTCTATTCCGCTAAGAGCGGATGCTAAATTTGTTACGATCTCTCCCGTTAAGGTCGCTTCTACTTCTACTGCCTCGTGTGTGTCGAATGGGGAAGAGCTTGATCCTGTCGCAGGGGAAAGCATATCTGTCCCATCAGCCTGTGCTACATCAAACCAAATAACCTTCTTCGTCCCATCGGGTAACTCAAGCGTTATGTACACATCGGCATCCGCTCCTGCTGTAGCACATTGTATTACAAAAGTTTCAGCTACCGCCGCCGTGCTAGAATCTACTTCAGAAAACGCTCCGATTTCTCCTACCTCGCTGTCATCCTCTGAGTTCCTCATTGCCGCCACAAGACTCTCGGTTGCGTCAAGTTTTACGGGCGTAAACTCTCCCGTGGTTTCGCTGTATTCAAACAGCTTTACGGATAGGGTATATTTGTTCAGCTTTGTAAATGCTATGCTTGCCGATCCTAGGCTTTGATCGCTCGCCTTAACCGCTGTGGTTATGTCCTCTACATTGGTAGCAATGAAAATCTCTTTTTTCGTATTGATCATGGCTTCTGATTTTCGATAGCCCGAATCCTGTTTTCGTGGTCAGTTAGAACTAAATCCTGTCGGGCGTTTACCTTGTTCTGCTCTACCATTACGGCGAGGACTTTTTGTATCTCGTTTACCTGCCCTTCCAAAGCATCAAGTTCAGCTTGTGTTGCAAACTTGCTTCCCATCCACGCTACCAATGCCAAGCCTAACGGCGTTCCGATTTTGAATACGATGTCGAAAAGCGGGTGAGCGAACATGGTCTTTTGTTTCCCCTGTGCCATTACTCTTCGACTTTCCCGTCTACTGAACCTGCATACCAACCTTCGGGTAGGTCAACCTCTTCCTTTGATCTGACCCACTCTCCGTCCATGTAATAATATACATGCCCTTTGACATCCCCCCCAAGTCTAACCATGCCGTCAGATTCGGGGACAAATACTACCTTACTTCCTCCGCTTGTCAGTAGTCCTATGCACCCTGTCTGCAAAACGCTCACGAATATGAGAAGGGACAGGATGAGCGTCTTTGGCTTTCCGATTTTCAGTAGATGCATTTTTTATTTCTCCCGATAAAAATTTCAAGATCGCAGAAAGGATAGCTGTGAGCCAACCCCACATTACTTGTTCTTCGCCTTCCCTACATTTGCTCCGAGTAGGTGAATGAGTTTTGTTATCATGCCAACGATCTTGTTGTCTGACTCGGTTGGCGTGAGTGTTGCGACCAAGGCTGCTACGCCTACAACTTGTAAGGCGATTGCTCCGATGGTGTCCCAATTTTCTTGAATATATTGCATAATGATTCCGTGGTTAATTACTTAGCCTGTTCTAAAGTAATCTGTCAGAGCCATCCTTTTCCGTCAATCATTTCTTGCCGACCAATTTATTCAGCCATTCTCGGCGTGTGTCGCAACCCTTGCATCCGTATATGTTCGTCCCGAAAACTTTATCTAAACCTTTCGCTACGGGGTTGGCAACTTTTGCCACTAGGTCGCCAAGCTTAAACGCCTCTTGGTACTTGTCGTACTTCCTGCTCAACCGAACAGTTTTCTTCATCTTGTGTCCACGCATTAGTGGTGTTCCGTGGGTAAACATGGTTCGTGTTGCGTCCACATATTTACGAGGTTCGTGAAATAGCCTTCTGCCGTTTCGGGAAAGTCGATTTCATAAAGATACTCGATGCACTCGTCAGCGGTGTATGTATGTACTTGGAATGTATAAATGCATGTCGGGTCTATTCCTGCACCCTCGACACCTCCTGCACCTATTCTTCGGCTCGTAAATAGCACAGCCGTTTTGTACCCTGCGTCTAGGACAAGGTTGTTCAGTCGAAGTGAGTATTTTGCCGTTTGCTTTTTCTTCTCGCTTTCTGTCCACGCATGGAAGCCAAAAGCTCCTTTGCCCGAAAGCGGGGGGAAGCCCGATGGAGCGGGTTCAAGAAGTTTCTTCTCGTGTCCGAACTCAAGTATGTTGTCGTAGAAGCCCTCCCATAGTTCTGCTTCGGGGCAACCACAAGCGTTCATATACCCGTAAACATCGTTGCATTCTGCTTCTGCTAAACTCAAGTCGCAGTTGATTGGAGCGGGTTCAAATTTACCGAATTGATCGAAGGTAACTTCCACCTGTTCTATCTTCACAGAACCGCCCGATCCGTGTGCGTGGTACTCGTGGATGTATGGCTCGTGGTGTTCGTATGGCATGTACCCGTGTTCATAACCATGACCAAGAATCGTTTCGGGTAGAAACGGGCAACAGTTTATCATCGGTTCGATAGAGCCTATTACGCCTTCGCCTGTGATTCCTCTTACGCCACCAAATCTATTCCAATCCCAATACGGGGGATCACCTGCGTATTGGTGTCCTCCTTCCCCTCCGATTAAAGGATAATGCGTGGGGTCAACTCCCGTACCTTGCTCGGTGTTGTTTCGATAGTATATGCCATCAGGAAAAACATTCTGAAAAACGCTTGGCATTATATCCCCCAAAAAAAGTGATCTACACCGCAGGATTTGTGCATAAGCGAGTGTGTTGCGGCTTGGTAAATTTGAAGTATGGCGTTTCTCTCGTTTACCACATTGGTGTGTACTCGCCCAATCTCTACATGCCCTGCGTCTTTTGTGTCTTCGGGTATTGGCTCACCATCTGCCTCGGTGATATGTATGGAAGCCTCTTCGTGTTGGGTGTGTTGGTGTCCCGATTCATCATCTTCATCGCAATAAAGATCGGGCATGTATTTTAAATAAATCCGAAACT
>MDSW01000396.1_pt1 | contig 10830 bp, 9 predicted proteins | sample 811171 | NCBI WGS metagenome assembly MDSW01 (sample SAMN05326641, study PRJNA326480) | marine metagenome | isolation source: seawater | place: Atlantic Ocean: North West | collected 2012 | reverse complement strand
GCGAAGGTAGGTAGAATCTTACAGCCGTTCACCAAGTAGGTGATCAAAGGACTTACTTTACTTGGACGACCGGCCCGCCCAAGAGTCTAGGCTATCGCTTCAGGTCGGTTCTTCGCTATACTTAACAAGTTGTCGTTGTGGGGGCGTTCATTTTGCTTGGGGGGAAACATGGAGTTCAGGCGATTAAATCCTGTGCCCGTGAATACAAGGAAGGCTGATGAGAATCAGCGTATTCTCTACGTTGAGGACGAGGATACGAATTGGGAAGTTGCGCAGCTTTGGCTTAGAGATAAATTTTGCTTAACACGTGCAAGAAACGACCGAGAGGTTTTTGAACTTCTCGAAAAAGAAGATTTCGATCTGATTTTGATGGATATCCAGCTTTCCGGTTCGACACTCAATGGAGTGGACATTACGAAAATTCTGCGAGGCCGGGGAATGACTACCATTCCAGCCTTTGCAGAGAACGCGGATTGTAAAAACGCGCGGATCATTTTCGTGACGGCGTATTCGGCTCGTTATTCACGCAATGAATTGGTGGAAGCGGGAGGGGACGAGATGTTGGCCAAACCGGTGAATTTTCGCCGACTCAGCATGACCATCTCGAAACTTCTGGTTGCAGATGCAATGGATGAATCCAAGGCGACGGCGGAACAACTGCGGGTTCAAAACGAGCCTCAAAAACGACGTCATATGCGGGTCCCGTTGCAGCTTGGTTGCGACCTTGAAATCGGTGGCGAGAAGATCTTGGGACGACTGATTGATTTGTCGATGGGAGGTGCCCGCTTTCGATTGCTTAGCTCTGTTCATTCGGAGCATCTACAAAAAGGGGCTCGGGCAGAAATTCGTTTCGCCACGGCTTGGGGAATGGTGAAGGGCACATGTGAAATCGCTTGGCTCAGTGCCGGTGCGCCTAAAGAGGCTGGGCTCCAATTTTACGATTTGCCAACATCGGCAAGACTTATCCTGGAGAAATGGCTGAGGTCTGAAGAGACCAAGACCAACTAGGCTGTTTTTTCTTCGCTTTTTTGCACACTATCTTTTCCTTGTTACCTGTTCTCTGGCTGGGTAGAAGCTATCCAGGGAGAGCAAATGCAAGCTGAATTTTGGCGGAATCGCTGGGTAGATAACGAGATTGGTTGGCATCAAGACGCGGCCAACGGACTTCTACAGAAATACTGGAACCAAGTGACGGATGGAAAGTCCGGTACGGTCCTTGTGCCTTTGTGTGGCAAATCTCTCGACATGGTTTGGTTGGCGGAGCAGGGTCATAAGGTCATTGGCGTCGAACTCAGTGAAGTCGCAGTAGAAGCATTCTTTCGAGAGAATCAATTGGAAGGAATCTGGGAAGAGCGAGCTGGCTTTCGCGTGATGCAGGCAGGGCCCTACAGTATTTACTGCGGGGACTTTTTTGAGACCTCGCCGGAGATTTTGGGAACCATCGACTTTGTCTACGACCGGGCTGCTCACATTGCCTTGCCCGAGTCAGTGCGGTCTCGTTATGCGAAGCACCTTTCTGAATTGGTTTCTCAACGAACACGGGCTCTCTTACTGACTGTAGAGTATGACCAGTCTCGCCGAGATGGACCACCTTTTTCGGTTCCGGGGCGGGAAATTGAAAAAAACTTCTCGAGTAAATTTCAGATTGAGACGCTGAGCCACAATGAGATCATTGATATCAAACCCAAATATAAAGAATGGGGTTTGGACTCTCTTATGGAAAGGGCGAGCCTTTTGCAGGTAGGGGAGAGCTAAGTTGAGTGGGTGGTCGAACATAAAGTATTCAAGACTTGCCTGGTCTGTCTTGGTTTATAACGTGTGCGTTATTCTCTGGGGTGCGTGGGTTCGCATTACGGGTTCGGGCGCAGGCTGCGGTGACCATTGGCCTACCTGTGGTGGAGAAATTATTCCCCGCAGTCCAGGTGTAGAGACCATGATTGAATTCTCGCACCGTTTGACGAGCGGGTTCACATTGATTTTCGCAGTTGTCATGGTTGTTCTGGCTCGTAAGGTCTTTCCGAAAGGTCATCGGGCTCGAACTGCAGCCTGGGTGACGTTGGTTTTTATTCTCCTGGAAGCGGCTCTCGGAGCCTTACTGGTATTGAAGGGGTTGGTGGCAAAAGATACCTCGACGGCTCGAGCCGTGGTTGTTGCTCTTCACCTCATTAACACTTTGGGACTGGTGGCCGGTGGTGCCCTGACTGCTTGGTGGTCACGGGAGCGGGAACGGTCGTCTGGTAACAGGGTTCATAATGGCTTTTTGATTACGGTCATCGTTGGTCTTGTTTTGGTTGGAGCATCAGGCGCAATTACGGCATTGGGAGACACTTTGTTTCCGGTTCCTGTGGTAGAAGGTGCGGGTTTGTTTGCAACCATTGTTGAGGACATCTCCGTAGCGCAGCATTTTTTAGTTCGGCTAAGAGTTGTCCATCCTATTTTGGCGGTGCTGGTTGGCTTTTTCATTTTGGTCTGGGGATTGACCGTAGAACGACGCACCCAATCGGGCTCTTTGGGTTACCTGGCGAACGCATTGGTGTGGAGCGTTGCATTGCAGTTGATGTTGGGAGTGTTGAACGTTCTTTTGCACGCCCCGGGTTGGATGCAAATTGTACATCTCTTGGTGGCGGATCTGGTGTGGGTGGTAGCAATATTAACGTGCGCCGAAGCCAGAGATCAGACTGTTGTGGAAGCGGCTGCTACATAGAAGCATAAACGATTAGAATTACGCGGGGAATTTGTAATGGAACGTCGACAGGTCGTCGTAACGGGTCTCGGGTGTGTCACGCCCTTAGGTGTGGGGGTGGAACATGTGTGGAAGCGGCTTTTAGCAGGTGAATCGGGCGCCGTCGCATTGAGCGATGAAGCGTACGAAAAGCTGCCGACTCGGATTGCATGTAAGGTACCACGAGGCGAGGCTGAGCATGAGTATGAAGCGAGCCGCTCTTTAGGGCACAAAGAGGCCCGGCGGTTTTCTGACTATATCGGTTTTGGTGTTGAAGCTGCACGGCAGGCCATTGAAGATGCTGGTTGGCAACCTGAGGCCTTAGAAGATCTTGAGCGGACTGGAGTCTTGATGGGCTCGGGCATCGGTGGATTTAACACGATTTGTGACACCACGCTTATGGCTCAAGAGAAGGGCAATCGAAGAATTAGCCCGTTCTTTGTTCCATCCATTCTTACCAATATCCCATCTGGGTTGATTGCTCAGACATATGGCTTTCAAGGACCCAATCATTGCGTCGCGACCGCGTGTGCTACCGGGGCCCATGCTTTGGGTGACGCCATGTGGATGATAGCGCGAGGAGATGCAGATGTGATGGTGGTGGGGAGTACTGAGTCGGCGGTTGGTCCTATGACCATTGCTGGTTTTGGTGCTGCCCGGGCTCTTTCACGAGGTTTTAACGATGATCCTCAAAAAGCTTCTCGGCCATGGGATCGCGACCGAGATGGCTTTGTGGTGGGTGAAGGTGCTGGGGCCTTGATTCTGGAGGAAAGAGGCCATGCGGAGGCTCGAGGGGCTCACATTTACGGTGAGATTTGCGGTTATGGTATGTCAGGGGATGCCTATCACTTAACGGCCCCCGCCGAGGATGGAAGAGGCGCAAGACGTGCAATGCAAGCTGCATTTCGAAGTGCAGCCATGGAGCCCGAACAAGTGAGTTATGTAAACGCACATGGTACCTCGACGCCGCTGGGCGATTCGGTGGAAGCTTCAGCCATTGGCAGTGTTTTTGGTGATCACCGCAATCATTTGAAAGTATCATCCACCAAGAGTGCCATTGGGCATCTTTTGGGCGGTGCGGGGAGTGTAGAAGCGGTTTTCTCTTTATTAGCGATTCGAGACCAACGGCTGCCGCCTACTCTAAACCTAGACAATCCCTCTGAGGATTGGGGCCTAGACTTTGTGGCACATGAATCCCAGACTTGTGAAGTAAATGCAGTGATGAGCAACTCATTTGGTTTTGGTGGCACAAATGCCTCTCTGATTTTTAAGAAAACTGACTGATTTTATGGATATTTTGTGCCTGCTTGGTGCATTCTTTTTCGAATTACCTCTTTAAAAACTTTCCTCTCTGGACCATATTCTAGGAACAAAGATGTCTCCTTTTCGGAATATCCCAAGCCCTGTGGGAGTTGTACGAAGGAGTCCCTGATATGTGGGTGAACAATGACTTCAGAGAAGATTGAAAAAACTGAGAGTGAATGGCGTGAGCAGTTATCAGAAGAAGAGTATCGCGTAACTCGGCAGGCCGGGACGGAAGCACCTTTTTCTGGCAAGTACAACATTCACCAAGAAGCCGGTAAGTATACCTGTATCTGCTGTGATGTGGTCTTATTTGAAGCCGAGCGTAAGTTTGATGCTGGCTGCGGTTGGCCCAGTTTTTGGGAGGCCGAAAGCGAAACGGTTGGTCACCGACCTGACAACAGTCACGGTATGCAGAGAACTGAGATTTTTTGCGTGAAGTGCGATGCTCATTTGGGACATGTTTTCAATGACGGGCCGATGCCCGGTGGCTTGCGATATTGTGTAAATTCAGTATCGCTTAATTTCGAAGCGGATGATGGTAAAGAGTAAAGCACGCCCCGATCAACTCAACCTTTTTGGGCAGGCTGAAACGCCTGAGCTTCCAAAGGTTGGGCCGGCTCAAGTGGATCCCGAAGATAGGTTAAGTGCTGAGTCACTTCATCCCTCCATTCGACTTGGAACTTCATCGTGGGGTTTTCCGGGTTGGGAGGGCATTGTTTATGACCGAAAAGTATCGCAGAAGAATCTCTCTTCGGAGGGACTTCAAGCCTATTCAGCCCATCCGCTCCTGCGCACCGTAGGTATTGACCGCAGCTACTATGCACCGGTGCCAATGGATGACTTTAAAACTTACGCAAGTCAGGTACCGGAACATTTTCGCTTTTTGGTAAAGGCGGGCCAAACCGTGGTGAGTCCCCGTGAACCTTATGGGCGAGGCCGAAACCCTCTTTTTCTAAACTCAGATTGGGCAAAAGATTATGTGGTGCGTCCCGCTGCAAATGGCTTAGGTAATAAGCTTGGTGTCATTCTCTTTCAATTCCCTCCCATGGTGGCTGGAAGCATAGGCGGACCCCATGGATTTGTGGATCGGTTGGAGAATTTTCTCGGAGAGTTACCTTCCGAGGTAAAGTATGCAGTTGAGCTTCGAAATGCAGAGTTCTTGACCCGTCGGTACCGTGATGTGTTGCAAAAGTTCCGTGTGGATCATTGTTACAATGTTCATCCGACGATGCCGACTCTGGAACGTCAGCTTCGGGTGATGCCCGTGGAGAATAATCAGCAGCTTGTGGTGCGTTGGATGTTGCGGGAGGGCTTGTCTTTCGAGTCCGCTGGAAAACGCTACGCACCTTTTAACCAGTTGCTTGATCAAGATGTGGACGTACGTCTGACTTTGAGTGCTCTTTTGTCTCGTGCCATGAAAATGGGCAAAGGTAGCTTGGTCATCGTAAATAATAAGGCGGAAGGTTCTTCTCCCCTTAGTATTTTCGCCCTCGCACGTATGCTACGATAGTTTCTTAGTTGATTAGCTTATAATCCAATGCAGTGATGTGGTTGGTAGGACCGAATTCGTGATGAATTCGCTTTGCCTTCTGTCCCGATGCAGGCCATTATGCTGTAGTGCGTTATAAGTTGTAAGTGCGGGAGATTAGCATGAGTGAAAACGCTGAGGGATTTATCAAATCATTATTTTTCGGAAACATTCGGGAGGATATGGTTTTTCCATTTCCAAGACTGGAGCCCGAGGTTGCTGAAACCGTGGCCATGATGACCGAGGCGGTTGGCAAGTTTGCCGACGAGCATGTGAATTCGGTTCAGTGGGACGAAGATGCGGCCATGCCCCGTGAGATTGTCGATAAGGTAAGCGAACTGGGTCTCATGGGTCTCTTGGTTGAAGAGCGACACAACGGTCTAGAGCTTCCGATGATGGCTTACGGGCATATTTTTGAGAAGTTGGCGCGGTACGATAGTTCCCTGACGGTTACTGTGGGGGCCCATCAAAGTATCGGTTACAAAGCTCTCTTGCTTTACGGAAATGAGGACCAACGTGAACGCTATTTGCCACGATTGGCCACCGGTGAGCTTATTGCGGCCTTTTGCTTAACTGAGCCAAGCAGTGGTTCTGATGCCGCATCCATCCAAACCAAAGCCGAACTCTCCGATGACGGAACCTATTACATCCTAAATGGTAGTAAGATTTGGATTACCAATGGTGGCATCGCAACGTTTCTAACGGTCTTTGCAAAAGTAGAGGTCGAGGACAAAGGGGAGACCAAAGAAAAGGTTACCTGTTTCGTTTTGGAAATACCAAGTGATGGTGTGACGGTTGGGCCGCCTGAGAAAAAGATGGGCATTAAGGCGTCATGGACCAACGAGGTCCATTTAGAAAATGTAAAAGTGCCCGTTGAGAATGTCGTAGGCGAGCCAGGCAAGGGCTTTAAAGTTGCCATGGGGATTTTAAACCATGGTCGTTTGGGCCTGGCTGCTGGTTGTGTTGGCGGTATTAAAAACTGCATCAAAGCAGCGGTGGAGCATGCGACCGAACGGCGTCAGTTCCAAAAGAAGCTTATTGAGTTTGGGATGATCCAGGACAAGATTGCTCAGATGAGCATCGACCTCTACGCCGCTGAGAGTATGGTTTATTTGACCACTCACCTCATCGACCGCGGAGACGTGGATTATTACTTAGAGAGTGCCGCAGCCAAGGTTTTCGCGACTGAAGCACTTTGGAATGCAATCGACGAGAATATTCAAATTTGGGGCGGCAATGGCTTCATGAAGGAATATCCTTTTGAGATGTGGCTGCGGGATGCGCGAATCTTTCGCATCTTTGAAGGAACCAACGAAATCCTTCGCGCATTCATCGCGCTGAGTGGCATGCAGGGACCGGGTGAAGAATTGGCGGGTCTGGCCGAAGCTATCAAGCATCCGCTTAAGGGGTTGGGACCCGTATCGGACTTTGCCATCAAGCGTATCAAGCGCAGTGTTATGGGCGAGTCTATCAACAATGCTCACCCGGCATTGAAGAAGATGGCGAGCGTCATCGAAGAAGAGACTGTTGAGTTTGCAGGACATGTTGAAAACATACTGCGCAAGCACGGGCGTAAAATTTTCTTGATGCAGTTTGCTCAGAAGCGATTGGCCAATGTGGCTATTGGGCTTTTTGGCTTAACCAGCGTTCTGGCCCGGACCACGGCACTTATTGAAGAGCGGGGCGTGGACAAGTGTGAATTAGAGATGGAACTTGCAGAAGCTTATCTGCAGCAGACCAAGCGTCAGATTCGCGCGAGCCTTTATGAGATGTCCAAAAACGAAGATGAGGTCCGCAAGTCCATTGCCAATACTGTAGCTGAAGCCGGTACCTATCCGGTGAAGCCTATTGGATTATAAGGCAGTTGGCGCGTTTCTTACCGTAGCGAATGCGGTAGGGAACGTAGACCATACAGGATTCACTTTCGCAGACTTTTTGGCAGGTTTGATATCTTTTTGAGTGGTTGCTCGCTTTTGCTTCACCCGTCTTTGTTGAAACCATTCTATTGTATGGCTTTGGCAGGTTGTCCTCTGTTGCTGAATGAATCGAGGTTAGGATCCAATCGGGGCTGCCTTTTTTCCACATGCCGACTTTGTTTTGAATAGCTTGGTGCTGAGGTTCAACGATTTCATTGGGCGCAGCTTCATTCATCCAGAATACGTGCGCCAAACCCTGGGACAAGATGCTGCGTCTCAATTCAGGACAGTCCACAAGAATTCTCCCGTAGCCGCCTCCTGATTTGGTTCGGCTGCATTCCCAATTTTGACTTCGTGCATGCGCCGTGGCTTGAAACGCAACTTCGTAAAGCTCTATGGCGCTCCAGTCTCCCCAGCTATGAACCGGACCATAAGATTCCAGAGTATTAAATCCCTTGAGGCGGGCTCTGGTTTTGCGGCCGTTTTCACGAAACTCGAAAGTATCTCCATCATCCCAATACACTGGGATCATTTTACCATCGAGGGTGAGTGTTGCGTTTTCACGCGGTGTTTTAAGCTTAGAATTTGGCTTGGGTGCGCTGTGGCAGGCATTCAGGCACAGAGCTGTGGCCATGGATATTGAAATAAAAACAAGGCTTTTGAAATTCATGAGACGATATTGCCTGAGAATAATGTAGGTGCAAGTGGGATAGTTGTTCTCTTGTCATTAAAGGTGGCTTTCACTTGACGACTGCGTAGGTGAGTCGCTAACCTCGATGCTCAAGTTGGCGCGGTTATGCCCTTAATCTCGTAAACTTCCCTAAGTTCATACATAGAAAGTGGAGGCCGATAGGTGCAAAGTCTTGTCGTAGGTAGCCCCCGTGTTGCGTTTAAAACCTGTGTTTGGGTAATTTTCTCGCTTTTAACTTTTCTTGCAGGTTGTTCCGAGTCTTCCTTAGAAGGTGTGGATAAACCCGCTTCCGAAACTGGCTCCGCGCCTACCGCGGACGATCCCAGTTCAACAGAACCTGAATCCGGTGACGAAACGAACGACTCAAGTGACGTAAGCGATCCAGCCAATCCCGAGCCGGAACCCGAGCCGGAGCCAGAGAATTTACCGCCGCTGGCGGTGCTTGTGGTGACCCCGACTGCGGGCGATCTGCCATTGGAAGTTCAGTTGGATGCATCCACAAGCAGCGATCCCGAAGGACAAGCGCTAAGCTTTCGATGGGATTATGAGGGAGATGGAACGTGGGATACCGATTTCGGCAGTGAATCCGTCGTGACCCATACCTTGTGGACTATGGGGGAATTCGAGCCCCGTGTTGAAGTTCAAGATGTCGAAGGGCTCAGCGCTGTGGCGATAGGTGAGCTGGTGCGTGTAACTGAGCCCGAATTGCCCAGTGACGCCCTAACCGCAAACATTTTGGTGGATGCAAACCGTGATGGAATGGTGACTGCTTCGGATGAAGCATTTGAAGATCAGTGGAACGCCCAAGCCGGTGCAATTTTTCCACCAAACCTCGATGACGATAACAACGATGGGACTCGCGATGGCATCGATGCCGGTTATGACGGTGAAGACGACCTTTTGGATATGGCACCGGTCATTCTTACGCAGATAGGTGGATTGGGAGAAAATCATCGAGCCGTTTTGGAAGTTACGGGCGGCAACGACCAAGATGGTTTTGGGTTCATTCGCATATTCCGACAAGATGCCAGTGGTGATGTGACAACTTTATTGGAGGCGGGTGAGACCAGCGCAGAAGTATCTACACAGTGGCTCGCACAAGGAGAGACCCAGCTTTACTTAGAAGGTGTACTTGGGCGGTACATTGGGTTTGCCGGTGAAGTTGGATTGACCCTAAACCTGTATGATGGCGATGAACTCCTAAGCAGCGATTCTGTTGAGCTTCGTGGTAGCCCGATTATTTTGAGTCATCACATGTCCAACGCCGAAAGACTCTTTGTGCTTGATATCCCTTACCCGGGCGAAAGCGATAACAACATTGCAATGGTCAATACCATTGAAGAGCACCTGCCTGAGGGCATTGAATTCTACAAGATCAATGGTGGGAACTATGGCTGGGATAGATGGGTACAGGATAGCATGCAAACTGGGTTTTCTCAGTGGCCAGGCTCAACAGGCTTTGAGACCATGAAGGTTCACATGCAGCTGCAGCGCGGCGGTGGCTTGGAGAATTTCTTGCCCAACGAATTGTTGAATGACGTTGTTGGTTATGTGTACCCCCGTGGAACCGATACTTCCCTAAACTCTGGCGGTAACCTAGAGGTCATCCCAGCGTACCGAAATGGCGATGCGGACTATCCGTTTGGTCGTGTCATTGTGGGTGGTGGTGAAGAGGGTTCACTTTATGGCTATGACAACACGAGACGCATGACCCAACGGCAAATTGATTTTTTCGATTCGCAAGTGGTTCAAGGACCTACTTTTGAAGTGTCGAGTGAGTGGCTCGCGGTGGGGCATATCGATGAGATCTTTCTCTTTATACCCAATCGAAATGCAGGCCCCGGTGAAAGACCGTGGGTTGTATTGATGGCATCTCCGTCGTTGGCCGTTGAAAAGCTAGAGGAAGCTCAGGCAGCCGGCGCAGGCGATGCGCCTATTTTTGAAGGCCGGTCAACGTCTGGTGGCTGGGGCGGCAATCAAGATTATGAAACCACAACCTCTGCTGTCTTGGGTGACGAGGAATTGATGGCTTATCAAGATCTTGCGCAAGCTCGGATTGACAGCATTCAGCAGGTTTTGATGGATGAAGTTGGATTGACGGAAGCAGATTTTCGCTATGTCCCTGTTTTGTACGAATATGAAAACTGGGGTGGTGTAGATGAAGCTGTTGCTTATAACCCCGGTATTCAAAATCTTGTTATGGCGGATACTGTTTTATTCATTCCAGATCCTGAAGGCCCCAATGTTGGGGGTGAAGACATCTGGCAAACTTCTACCTTAGAGGCTTTAGAGGGGCTTGGTTTAGAGGCTCACTTTATTGATGTGTTTTTTAGCTATCATACGCTGATGGGTGAAGCGCATTGCGGCACAAACTTTGAACGCTCAGCTGACACACTCAGCTGGTGGACTCAGGAATAAGGTGAGAATGATGAAAAAGACATCTTTAACAATTTCTATTCTCGTTGGTTTGCTCACGGCTTCCTCTGCTATGGCAGGGGACTTAGAGCAGAAGCTTTCCCAGGCATGGAGCACGGGCTCAGGGGATGCATATTTTCAAACACAAAATAATCTCTTGAACGACTCAGCGGCCGCGCTTGTTTGGACACAAGATTTGAAGCAACAGTCGACCTACGACTCAGAGACTTGGGTCACCATGGTCGTTCAAGAG
>MDSW01153577.1_pt1 | contig 10831 bp, 8 predicted proteins | sample 811171 | NCBI WGS metagenome assembly MDSW01 (sample SAMN05326641, study PRJNA326480) | marine metagenome | isolation source: seawater | place: Atlantic Ocean: North West | collected 2012 | reverse complement strand
GTTTGATGGGTGCAGCGTACGGTTCGGCAGGTGAGAGATGTATGGCCCAATCAGTTGCTGTCGCAGTGGGTGGAATAGGAGATAAACTTGTGGAGTCTTTAGCGAAAAAAGTTGAAGCTTTAAAAGTTGGACCAGGAATGGACAAACAATCTGAAATGGGACCGCTAGTGACTAAAGACCATTTAGCCAAAGTTAAAAGTTATGTAGATTTAGGAGAAAAAGAGGGAGCCAAGTTAGTCGTAGACGGTAGAGATTTTAAATTACAGGGTTATGAAAATGGTTACTACATTGGTGGATGTTTGTTTGACCATGTAAAAAAAGATATGAGAATATATAAAGAGGAAATTTTTGGACCTGTTTTGTCTGTTGTTAGAGCAAAGGATTTTAACGAAGCTTTACAATTAGTTAATGATCATGAATTTGGAAATGGTGTAAGTATATTTACTAGAGACGGCGACTCTGGAAGAACTTTTTACAATAAAGCAAAAATTGGAATGGTTGGAATTAATATACCCATTCCAGTACCAATGGCATTTCATAGTTTCGGGGGTTGGAAAAGATCTCTATTTGGAGATCAACATATGCACGGACCAGAGGGTGTAAGATTTTATACAAAATTAAAAACAATAACTTCAAGGTGGCCTTCGGGTTTGCGTTCTGATCCAGAATTTGTAATGCCTACAATGAAATAAACAAACAGAATTAAATGAACAAAAAAATTACATTAATTGGAGCTGGACAGATTGGAGGTACATTAGCACATCTTATAGCTTTAAAGGGATTAGCCGATGTAGTTTTATTTGATGTAGCGGATGGTATTGCAAAAGGAAAAGCTTTGGATATAGCGCAATCCTCACCCGTTAATGGATTTGATGTAAATCTATCCGGAACAAATAAATATGAAGATACAAAAAATTCTGACGTTATCATCATCACTGCAGGTGTTCCTAGAAAACCAGGAATGACAAGGGATGATTTACTCGGCATTAATTTAAAAATAATTAAAGAAGTAGCAGAAGGTATAAAAAAAACATCTCCTGATGCTTTTGTTATTTGTATCACAAACCCACTTGATGTAATTGTAATGGCATTACAAAAATATTCTGGATTACCAAAAAATAAGGTTGTCGGAATGGCTGGCATCTTAGACTCATCAAGATTTATTTACTTTCTTTCGCAAGAATTAAAAACGCCTGTACAGAAAATTAAATCTTTCGTTCTCGGAGGCCACGGAGATAGTATGGTAGCAATGCTAGGTGCAACTGAAGTTGATGGAAAAAAAATTAGCGAATTAGTTAAGGATGGAAAAATTTCAAAAGAAAAATTAAATCAAATTATTGATAGAACTAAAAAAGGAGGCGCCGAGATAGTTAAGTTTTTAGAAAAAGGTTCAGCTTTTTATGCACCGGCTGCTTCCGGAGTTGAAATGGCAGAATGTTATTTAAAAAATTTAAAAAAACAGCTACCGTGCGCTGTATATTTAGACGGAGAGTACGGAGAAAAAGATATATATGCCGGCGTACCTGTGATTATTGGTTCTAATGGTGTTGAGCAAATAATCGAATTGAATTTGTCAGCAGAAGAAAAAAGTAATTTTGAAAAATCCGTTAAAACAGTGAAAGATTTATTCGATGCTGCAAAAAAAATTGACCCAGACCTTTAAAAAAAAATTACAAATTGTAATTCTTAGTTTTTTCGCCTTCATATTTAATTACCATTACGGTTTTATTGGCATCATGCCAATGGATAACACGGTACTCTATAACGGGGGATTTAGGGTTTTAAATGGATTTGTTCCATTTACAGATTATTGGTTGGTTACAGGACCATTATTAGATTATTTAAACGCATTTTTCTTTAAAATTTTGGGAATAAATTGGAGTTCATATATTATCCATTCATCAATTTTTAATTCATTGCTGGCGATTTCAACATATTTTTTTTTAAATAAAATTGGATTAGATAAAAATAAAGCTTTTTTTTACTCTATTCTTTTTTCAATTCTTTTTTACCCGGTAGTAGGAACTCCATTTGTAGATCATCATTCAACTTTTTTTTTAGTTATAATTTATTATTTATACATTGTTGGTATTTATACAAAAAATTTGAAACTCTTTATTCTTATTCCTATTTTATTTTGTTTGTCTTTTTTATCAAAACAAACTCCATCAAGTTATGGTCTTTTAATTTTTTTCCCGTTGTTGTTAATTTTTTTTTTCTTTTATAAAGAAAAAATAATTTCAACTATTTTTTATTTATTTATTGGGACGATAATAGCAATATTCTTGGTTTTTAACTTTTTTTATTTTACCAACATAAATATTACAAATTTTTTTACACAATATATTTTTTTTGCAAGCACCGTTGGAGATTTTAGATTTGCAACATATGATCCAAAATTTTTTGATTTGTTAGATGAATTTAAGTTTTTAGCTTTCTTTATTTTTTTATTATTTTTAACATTAATCAATTTAATTAAAAAAATAAGAAGTAAAAAAAAAGAAATATTGCTAGTTTTAAATATTTTATCATTATCATTTGTTTTAATTTTTCATCAATTTTATACATTAAATCAAAATTATATTTTTTTTTTAATACCACTTTTATGTGCGATTTTTCACTTACTTAACGATGACTTTCCAATTTCAAATAACTTTATTTATGTAGTGATATTAATTTGTATTTTTGCTGTTACTAAATATCACATTAGGTTTAATGAAAATCAGAAGTTTAATGAATTAGAAAAGGTTGATTTAAGTAAAGCTGTAGATGGAGGACTAATTAGTAAAGATCTTAAAAATTTAAAATGGATAACACATTTATACCCTCAAGATCCTTTGAAAGAAGTAAAAAACTTAAACGAAATTTTTGACATTTTAAAAGAGGAAAAAGAAAAAAAAGCAATTTTTACCAATTATCAATTTATTGCGCCTTCGCTAAATATTTATGACTATTCCCCAAATCAATGGCACCACCCATCTGTAAGTTTTCCTCTGAAAGAAAACAAATATTTTTTACAGTATAAAAATTTTTTTATAGATAGTTTAAAAAAAAATGAGATTAAAGTAGTGTACGAAACTTCTGAAGAAAAATATTTAAATACAAAGTTAATAATCAACGAAAATTGCTATAAAGCATCTAAAGTCGGAGAAATGATTACAAAGTTAGAATTAAATTTTGAATGTGAGGATTTAAAATGAAAATAATAAAGATTATCGCGATTTTTTTTTTCGATATTCTTGATATTTTTATTCATCAAAAAAGAATAATTAAAACAATTAAAAAACAAAAAATAAATATTACTACTTATCTCGATATTGGTGCGCACAAAGGAGTGTACACAGATCTTTTCTTAAAAAATTTTGAAATAAAAAAAGCTTATCTATTTGAGCCTCAAAAAAGTGTATTTAAGTTTATTAGGAATAAATATAAAAAGAATAATTTTGTGAATACCTATAATCTATGCGTTTCTGATAATAACAAAATAAAAAATTTCTATATAAATAATCATGATCTAACCTCCTCATTAACCAAGTTTAATGAAAAAAATAATTATTTAAAAATAAAATCTATTTTATTTGGTGGAAGTATTAAGAAAATGATAAAGAAGACTTATAAAATAAAAACAATAAAACTATCAAACTTTCTTAATTCAAAAAAAATAAACAAAATAGATCTTATTAAAGTCGATACCGAGGGACATGAATATCAGGTTTTAAAAGGATTAGAAAATAAGATTAAGAAAATTAATATAATCTTAATTGAATTTCATAATGATAAAATTTATGAAGATTATGAAAACAAGAAAATTCATAAATATTTGACTAGTACAGGATTTAAATTAGTAAAAAAAATTAAATTTCCTTTTACAGAGTGGGAAGATAGAATTTACAAAAATATAAATTTGTATTAACTAAAATATAATTAGTTACATTTTTAATTCTTCAGAAATTTTTTTTATAAATTTATTGATAAGAACAGCATCTTCGGAATTAAGAATTTTTTCTTTTTTAATCCCATTTTTTAACTCTTTTCTTATTTTATCTTTTAAAATTGAAATATTTTCTTGAGACGTGGTTTCATACAAAGTTTTTTTAATCTCTTTAATTGCTAAACCAAAAGTTAATTGGAAGAGAATGTAAAAACTTACAACAGTAAATAAAAGTTTATAAATAAATATTCTCATTATTTCTTTTTATATATTTCGTAGACAATAAATCCATTTATAGAAAAATCATCTATTTTTTTAAAATTCTCGGGAACATCATATTTTTTATCATAGTTCATATTAACTTCAGAAATATTATTGCGAAATATATAATCAGACTCTTTATAATTTTGACCAATAATTTTAAACTTTTTTTTAGATTTCTCGTCAAGTAATTCTAAACTTCTTTCGAGAGGAACGAAAGAAGCAACTCCTACATTGATTTGACCTTCAGATTTATCAATTTTTATAATTTCATTTAAAAATTTCACACCAGCCAATCCCCAATAATCAATTTCAAATTCTCTCTTTTTTGGACCTTGGATTAGCTGATTAAAATATAGACTTTGAAAAGGATGAAACTTTTTAACTTCGTATAAATTGAACAAAGCGAAACTCAATATTATGATAAACATTATATTTTTTCTTTTTTTTTTCAGATTAATCAAAAAAATGCCTATACAACTTAAATAGATCATAAAAGGATGCAAAAAATACAAATGCCTCCATCCGGTATATAATATTGGTGATGATAAGGTAATGTAGAAAAATATAAAACTAAAATTAAAAAAAATAAATAAATCTTTCTGTTCATTTTTACTACGCCAAAAATCATTATTTGTAGATTTTTCTTTTATATTTATTGTTCTTGTAAAAAATCTTTTTATATAGAACAAATATCCATATAGGAATAGAATTAACGTAATTATTGGTGTCGTAATTACTATCCATAAAGAAATATAATTTAAAGGCAAAAAATAAGAGAAAACATAATCTCCATTAAATAACATGTACGATGGTTGAGATACATATTTCGAAAACCGTATAAGACTTGCAAATAAATTTGCAAACGGATTGCTCCATAGGTAAGGCCATAATAAAAAAAGAAAAGTTAAAAAAGAAGTAAAATATATAATTAAAGTATCTAACTTTTTTTTAAAAGTAAATTTTTGTAGCAATAGAAAGGTTAAAAAAGATATTGGAATAAAAATTCCCAGTATTCTAAGTGAGCTTGTCAAAGCAGAAAAAAAACCAAATAAAAATATATTTCTCTTATTATAAACATCTACAAGTTTCGTAAAAAAATAAAAATTTATGGTTACTAAAGATAAAAATATTAAATCTTTATTATTATAAAAACTATCTCCAAAAATTCTTGGCGAGCTTATATATAATAAAATACCTAAAAAAATAATTCTAGTGTCAGAAAATCTTGATTTTAATATTAGGTAAAAAAATAAGGAACCTAAAAAAAAAATTATAAAATTTACTTTGTGTCTTAATAGAAAGTAATCGTTAGAGTCATTAATTTTCAAAATTGTTTCAATGAAAGCCATGGGAAGATCAAAAATTACACCAAAAAAAGGATAATCTTTAGGTTCTGGTAGCGTGCCACCGCCAATGTTATTTAATCTCTCAATTGCTGATAATTTTAAATTTTCAAAAGGTAAAAATTCTAGGACATAACAAAGCCAATAAAATCCTGAATATCTTTGAAATTCTTCATCAGTAGAAATTCCATAATCCTGAACGATTGTTAAACCGATTAATAAGTAAGTGGTAAAAAAAATGATGAATATATTATTTTTTAAAAAGTTCGTTGCTTTCATAATAATAAAATTATAGAAATACTTTAAAATTGATTAATTGCCAATGAATATTCACGAACATCAAGCTAAAGATATATTAAGAGAGTTTGGCGCACCTGTTTCAACAGGAATCGTAGTATTTTCAGCGTTAGAAATTGAAGAAAAACTATCAAATTTAAATGACAAAAATTTTGTACTGAAAGCACAAATACATGCTGGTGGAAGAGGTAAAGCTGGAGGCGTGAAATTAGTAAAAAGTACAAAAGAATTAGTTTCTGAGGCAAAAAAAATGATGGGAAAAAAATTAGTAACTCATCAAACAGGCCCAGAGGGAAAAGAGGTAAAAAGATTGTATGTGGAGGAAGCTTCAGATATATCAAAAGAACTTTATTTATCATGTTTAGTAGATAGACAATCCTCTAAAATAGCATTCATAAGTAGTACAGAGGGTGGCATGGATATAGAGAAAGTAGCGGTGAATAACCCAGAAAAAATCATTACAAGTAAAGTAGAATTAAAAAATGAAGGGCCAAGTGAAAATGAAATAGAAAATATAATTTCAATATTTAATTTTAATGAAGAGCAAACAAAAATAGCCAAAAAATTAATAATGGCATTATATAAAATCTTGATAGATAAAGACGCAAACCTGATTGAGATTAATCCATTAATAATTACAAAAGAAAAAAAACTAGTTTGCTTAGATGCAAAGATAAATTTTGATGATAACGCAATTTTTCGTCAACCTGAAATCTTTAAACTTAGAGATTTAAATGAGGAAGACCCAGCAGAAATTGAGGCTAGTAAACATGATTTGGCTTATATAAAACTTAATGGTTCTATAGGTTGCATGGTAAATGGAGCAGGACTAGCGATGGCAACTATGGATATAATAAAACTTTACGGAAAAGAACCTGCAAATTTTTTAGACGTTGGTGGAGGAGCCTCTAAGGAAAAAGTTGAAGCAGCTATCAAATTGATTTTAGCAGACAAAAATGTGAAAGGAATTTTGATTAATATTTTTGGAGGGATTATGAGATGTGATGTTCTTGCACAAGGGGTAGTCGATGCCGCTAAAGAAGTTAATTTGTCTGTGCCCTTAGTTGTAAGGTTGGCTGGAACAAATTTTAAAGAAGGTAAAGAAATACTCGATAAATCTAAATTAAAAATATTATCTGCATCAGATTTAAATGATGCTGCAAAGAAAATTGTTGAGGCTATTAAATAAAGTGTCAATATTAATTAACAAAAATACAAAAGTAATTTGCCAAGGTTTTACTGGAACGCATGGTACATTTCACTCGGAGCAAGCTTTAAAATATGGAACTAACTTAGTTGGTGGTGTTACACCTAAAAAAGGTGGTCAAAAACATTTAAATCTTCCAGTATTTAATACAGTTCAAGAAGCAAAAGATAAAACTTTAGCAGATGCTACAATGATTTATGTTCCTCCAAAGTTTGCAGGCGCTGCAATCATTGAAGCTATAGAGGCAAGAATAAAACTAATTGTTTGCATTACTGAAGGCATACCTGTTTTGGATATGCTAAAGGTAAAACAGATTTTAAACAAAAGTAGCTCTAGGTTAATAGGTCCTAACTGCCCAGGAATTATTACTCCGAGTGAATGCAAAATTGGTATTATGCCAGGAAGTATTCACAAAAAAGGAACAGTTGGAATTGTTTCTAGATCAGGAACATTAACTTATGAGGCAGTTGCACAAACCACAGTAAATGGGATGGGTCAATCTACTTGTATAGGAATTGGTGGCGATCCAATTAACGGAACTAATTTTATTGATTGCTTAGAACTTTTTTTAAAAGATGAAGAAACTAAATCAATTGTTATGATTGGCGAAATAGGAGGTTCAGCAGAGGAAGAAGCAGCAGAATTTTTGAAAAAAGAAAAAATAAAAAAGCCAATGGTAGGTTTTATTGCAGGGTTAACAGCCCCTCCAGGTAGACGAATGGGGCATGCTGGAGCAATAATTTCAGGGGGAAAAGGTGGTGCGGAAGACAAAATTGAGATAATGAAATCTGCTGGTATTACTATTTCAAAGTCACCAGCAGATATAGGAAAGACATTATATCAAAAACTTAATGGTTGATTTTTAACAATTTATGTTAGAATAAATTTTTAATGTCGTCTTCAAATAATAATATTTTATACAAAAAAACTTCCTTTTTAGCAGGAAATAATTCGGAATTTATTAAAGAATTCTACGCAGATTATATTTCAGATCCCAATTCTTTACCTGAAAGTTGGAGAAAATTTTTTGATGGACTCAGTGATGATGAAAAATTAATTTACGAAGATTTAAAAGGTCCTAGTTGGTCACCAGAAAAAAAAATTAAAAAGCCAAAAATTAAATCTCAAGAAAACTTGGAGTTAAAAAATACCTCTTTAGATTCTAATTTAAAATCAATCAAACAAGCGTCGAAAGACTCAGTGAGAGCAATTATGCTGATTAGAGCTTTTAGAATTAGAGGGCATCTTATTGCCAACCTAGACCCACTTTCCATTCAAAAAAAAGATGAGCACCCTGAACTTCAGCCAGAGAGTTATGGATTTACAAAAAAAGATTTTAATAGAAAAATTTTTTTAGATGGAGTACTTGGACTTCAATATGCAGATCTAAATCAAATAATTGCTATATTAAAAAAAACGTACTGTTCTAATATTGGTTATGAATTTATGCACATGGGGGATCCAGATGAAAAATCTTGGATAAGAGATAGAATTGAAGGTCCTGAAAAAGATATAACTTTTACTGAAAATGGTAAAAAAGCAATTTTAAATAAAATGGTACAAGCTGAGGGGTTCGAAAAATATTTGCATGTAAAATTTGTAGGCACGAAAAGGTTTGGACTTGATGGCGGAGAGTCATTGATCCCTGCATTAGAGCAAATCATAAAAAGAGGTGGAAATCTAGGAGCGAAAGAAATTAAAATCGGTATGCCACATCGTGGAAGATTAAATGTTCTAGCAAATGTAATGGGTAAACCATTTAAAGCTATTTTCAGTGAATTTTTTGGAAAGTCAGTAAATACTAGTAAAGATTTTGAAGGAGATGTAAAATATCATTTAGGTGCATCTTCTAATAGAGAGTTTGATGGCAATTCTGTTCATATCAGTCTTACTGATAACCCATCTCATTTAGAGGCAGTAAATCCAGTTGTATTAGGACAAGTTCGAGCTAAGCAGTTTTTCCATAAAGATAAAGACAGAAAAAAAGTTATCCCAGTTTTGATGCACGGTGATGCTGCTTTTGCTGGACAAGGAATAGTAGCAGAATGTTTTGCAATGTCCGGCCTTCCCGGACATAACATTGGTGGAACCATACATATAATTGTTAATAATCAGATTGGTTTTACAACAGCACCTAGATTTGCACGCTCATCACCCTATCCATCAGATGTTGCTAAGACAGCTCAAGCACCAATATTGCATGTTAATGGCGATGATCCTGAAGCAGTTGTTCACTGTGCGAAGATCGCAACAGAATATAGACAAAAATTTAATAGAGATGTTGTAATAGATATGGTTTGTTATAGAAGGTTTGGGCACAATGAGGGTGACGAACCTTCTTTTACACAACCAATAATGTATAAAAAAATAAGATCTCATCCAACAACTCTTTCGATCTATGGAAAAAAACTTAGCAGTGAGGGATTAACTTCAGAGACAAATCTTCAAAATGAGAAGATAAAATTCAAAAATTATTTAGAGAAAGAGTTCGAGACTTCAAAAAGTTATAGGTCAGAACTGAAGTGGTTTGATGGAGCCTGGTCTCGATTTAAACCAGGTTTAGGTAAAGATAAAAGAGGTGTGAGTGGTGTGGAAAAAATCAAATTAGTTGAAATTGGAAGAAAAATTTCTCAAATTCCGCCGAATTTTAACGCTCATAAAACTTTAAAAAAGATATTTGACCTAAGAATGAAAGCAATCAAAGAGGGAAAAGCCATTGACTGGTCAACAGCCGAAAGCTTAGCTTTTGGCACTTTATTAACCGAAGGCTTTTCAGTGAGGTTATCTGGTCAAGACTCTGGAAGAGGAACTTTCAGTCAAAGACATGCAGTTTTAAGAAATCAAGATAACCATGAAAGATATATACCTTTAAACAATATTTCACAAAAACAAAAAAATTTTGAAATTATAGATAGTTTACTTTCTGAATTAGCAGTGCTGGGATTTGAGTTTGGATACTCATTATCAGAACCAGAGACGCTAGTTTTATGGGAAGCACAATTCGGTGACTTTGCAAATGGGGCTCAAATTATTATAGATCAATTTATATCATCAGGAGAGTCAAAATGGGGTAGAGCCAGTGGACTAGTAATGTTATTGCCACATGGTTATGAGGGGCAAGGCCCTGAACATTCTTCAGCACGATTAGAAAGATTTTTACAATTATGTGCTGGTGAAAATATTCAAGTTGTTAATTGTACAACTCCCTCTAATTATTTTCATGTTTTAAGACGTCAAATGCATAGAGAGTTTAGGAAACCATTAATAGTTATGACACCTAAATCACTTTTAAGACATAAGAAATGCGTTTCAAATATAACTGAGTTTTCAAAAAAAAGTACATTCCATAGAATTTTAGAGGATGATGCTTACTCGAATATAAGTAATTTACTATCACTTAAAAAAAGAGATGACCAAATTAAAAAAGTAGTAATGTGTTCAGGTAAAATTTATTACGATCTGATTGAAGCAAGAGAAAAATTTAAGAATAACAAAGTAACATTTGTAAGAATTGAACAGCTTTATCCATTTCCAGCTAAAACATTAGCAAATATTTTAAAACGATACTCCAAAGCTAACTTTATATGGTGTCAAGAGGAACCAATGAATATGGGTGCCTGGAATACAGTTAGAAATTATATAGACAGAACTTTGGAAATGGTAAATTTTGGTGATAAATCCGTAAAATATGTTGGCAGAAAGGCAGCTTCTTCTACTGCGACTGGAAATTTAAACAAACATCTTGCACAACAAAAAGAAATATTAGAAAAGATACTTAAAGATTAAATG
>MDSW01160284.1_pt1 | contig 10833 bp, 5 predicted proteins | sample 811171 | NCBI WGS metagenome assembly MDSW01 (sample SAMN05326641, study PRJNA326480) | marine metagenome | isolation source: seawater | place: Atlantic Ocean: North West | collected 2012 | reverse complement strand
GTGGAGTAATGACTCTAATTAATGATTCTGGAAGTCTGAATTAACTTTTTGTGAGCCGTTGTAATTATACATGAGTTCCAAGTCGGAAGACTGGGTCTGTAGCTTAGTCAGGTAGAGCGTCCGGCTCTTAACCGGAAGGCCGCGGGTTCGAACCCCGTCAGACCCGCCATATTTTATCTCAAAGAAGCAATGTATCAGCTCATCCGTTGTAATTATAGAGGAGTGCTATGTCGCGAGGCTGGGTCTGTAGCTTAGTCAGGTAGAGCACCGGGCTTTTAACCCGGGGGTCGCGGGTTCGAACCCCGTCAGACCCGCCATGCTTTCCCCCAATTTTTGGGGATTGTATGGCTTATACCCCCCGGGTCTGTACTAACTATCTAATGCTGACTTTGATATGTTAGTGCCTTTACGCCCAATCACGGAGGCCGACTTGAATGAGTAAAGAAATCTGGATTAAAGATATTCTTACTGGCAATTTTGATGGTAAGGAAGTTGAACTTAAGGGCTGGATTTATCGCTCTAGGGGCTCAAATAAAATTAGATTTATCGTAATTAGAGATTCCACAGGTCATATCCAGTGCGTGGCAAAGAGAGATGTTTTAGGTGACGACTTCTTTGAACAATTAAAAGGCTCATTAATTGAATCAAGCGTGGTTCTGAGAGGTGTCATCCAACCTACCGATAGAGAACATGGCCATGAATTACAAGTAATCGGTGGACAGATAATAGGTTCTGTAAATCCTGAAAGACCTTTTCCAATTACTGAATCTGCGATGGCTGAGGCAGACGGTGGTGAAACAGAATTTCTTCTAGATAATAGGCATCTATATTTAAGAACAAGTAGAATGACTACAATGCTCAAGATTCGTTCTTCTGTATTTGGTGCTATTCACTCATATTTTCGTGATAGGGAGTTTATTGAATATCAGGCACCTAATTTTGTTGCAGGTGCAGTTGAAGGAGGAAGTACACTTTTCGAAGTTCCATATTTTGGACGTAAAGCGTATTTGACACAATCTTGGCAATTATATGCAGAAGCCGCCATGCCCGCGCTTGAGAGATTATACACCATCGCTCCTTCCTTTAGGGCAGAAAAATCTAGAACTCGTCGTCATCTAACTGAATTTTGGCATGCAGAAATGGAGATAGCATGGGCATCAAATAATGAAGTTATGAAGCATGGTGAAAGTTTAGTTCGTCATATTGCTAGTACCTTATTAGACGAGAGATCTGATGAATTATCTAGTTTAGGAAGAGATTTAGAACTGATTTCTCATTATGCGGATAATCCTTATCCAATAATGCGATATGATGAAGCAATAGAGACTCTACAGAAAAAAGGTGTGGATGTAGAATGGGGCCAAGATTTGGATTATTCCAAAGAGAAAATATTGACTGCTGATTTTTCAGTCCCTCACTTCTTAACTCATTATCCGAGAATTGCTAAACCATTCTATCACAGACCTGACCCCGAAGATCCGAAATATGTTTTATGTCATGATTTACTGGCTCCAGAAGGTTATGGGGAAATAATTGGTGGTGGAGAAAGAACATGGTCAGAAGCAGAAATACTTGAACGCATAGATGAGGAGGGAACTCCTAGGGAACCATACGAATTCTACATTGATACAAGGAGATATGGAGGAGTGCCCCATGGAGGCTTTGGTTTGGGTGTTGATAGAGTATGTACATGGCTATCTGGCGCTGAGCATATCAGAGAAGTTATTCCATTCCCAAGAGATAGTCGTAGAGTAACTCCTTGAAAATTAAGTTTTCACTTGACTCGATAATCGAATTGCATATACGATGAGTATTCTTCGAAGGCTCATGGGCGGCGACTGGCAAAGTATCGATTTGGGTAATCCAACAGAAGAACATTCAATGTTAAGGGACATGATTCGAAGTTTCGTTGTTGAAGAAGTAGAGCCTCAAGCAATGGAATATGATAAGATTGAAAAATTCAATCAAGAACTGTTTAGGAAATTGGGAGATTATGGCTTACTGGGAATTAGTGTTCCCGAAAAATATGGCGGCTCAGGTATGGATGCTACTGCAGTTGCTATTGTAAATGAAGAATTGTCATACTCTGATCCAGGCTTTTGTTTAGCTTATCTAGCCCATGCGCAATTGATGGTGAACAATTTAGCCCACAATGGTAGTGATGAACAAAAATCAAGGATTCTGCCCAAAGTATGCAGTGGCGAATGGATTGGGTGTATGGCAATGAGTGAACCAGGTTATGGTACAGACGTTCTAGGGATGCAAACCACTGCCGAAATGAATTCTGATGGTAATTGGGTCATTAATGGAAGGAAAATGTGGATAACAAATGGTTCTGTGGATGATCAGAGCACTCCTGCCGATATTTGTTGGCTTTACGCAAGAACTGGTACTGATTCAAAAGGTCGTGCTCAGATAACTACATTCCTTGTTGAGAGAGGTATGCCTGGTTTTTCAGTTGGACAGAAAATTTATGATAAAACTGGAATGCGTGCCTCAAATACTGCTGAATTGGTATTCGCAGATTGTATTGTTGGTCCCGAATGTTTGGTTGGAGAACCTGGTTCTTCAATGCACCACATGATGAAGAATCTAGAAATCGAACGATTAACACTCGCTGCAATGTCTTTGGGAATTGCTCGACGTTCATTGGACATTATGAATCGTTACGCAACTGATAGAGTGGCATTTGGAAAGCCCATTCGTTCATTTGGCCAAATGCAGAGATACATTGGTGAATCATATGCAGAGTATAGGGCAATGAGAGCATATGTGTACGATACAGCTAGGCAGTTGGATTTGAACGAGGGAGGTCAAAGATTGGACAGCGATGGTGTAAAATTATACTCAACTACCAAAGCAAAAGAAATTGCAGATAGAGCGATTCAGGTTTTGGGGGGATACGGTTATGTTGCTGAATATGTAGTTGAAAGATTATGGCGTGATGCAAAGTTGATGGAGATAGGAGGAGGAACCATTGAAAGCCATCAAAAGAATATCACTCGAGATTTAGCAAAAGATCCTGACGCGGTGAATCGTTGATGTCCAGAGAGACTTTCATAGAAATTCTTGGTTTGAAAGAATTGGATCGAGCAGGTTGGCTACGTTCGGGATTAAATGATGTTGAATCGGTAGCTTCTCATTCATGGGGGGTTGCATTCTTAGCATTCCATTTATGCCCTTCAGAGTTAGATCGTAATAGAGTATTGGAAATGGCAATCTGTCATGATGTGGCTGAAGTGAGGGTTGGGGATATTACGCCTCATGATGGAGTTGCTGAAGAAGATAAGATCGAAATGGAGACTGAAGCAATGATGGACATAGCATCAAAATTGCCTCAAGGTGAAAGGATGTTGGAATTGTTTCAGGAATATGAAATGGGAGTCACTCCTGAATCTAGATTTCTCAAACTTTGCGACAAGTTAGATATGGCTTTACAATCGTATGTTTATCAATCCAGAACTGAAGTTGATTTGTCCAATTTTCGTATTACTGCTAGTAAATTAGTTGTTGAATATGGATTCCCCGATTTACTTAGGAATTAGTGGTAGCCCTGCCCGGATTCGAACCAGGGTCACCAGGTCCAAAACCTGGTATGATGGACCACTACACCACAGGGCTGTGCCCCCTTCGGTGAGAGTATGGGATTTGGACTTACGGGTCTCTTACATCTCTAACTACTTTATTCTACTAACATAATTTGAGGTTTGAACATTTCAATATATACATCAACAACAATCTCTTCATCATCATCCAATCCGACTGGATCGAAACCTGCTGGTGAATTTACATCTAGGTCTAAATCGATAGACAGTTCTCCTTCTCCCCAACCTTGTTCGGTCCAATTAATGAGTGCTTGATATTCATTAATTGAATAAGTGGAAATCTGATTTCCATCGTAATTTGGGTACACTTGCAGATAGAGATAGATAGGTTGGCAACTACTATCTTGACCAGATAGATTGTTATTTGGGTCATCCCATTGCGCAGTCAATTCATTTTTGATTATGTCTCCAGCAACAGAATCACACTGTACAGAAATACCTTCGTTTTCTTCAGATGTAATTGTAACCTCGATTAATCCTATTGAGTATCCCTCTTCTATGGAAATTTCACTTAGATCGAATAGAATATTTTGTGTTTCTTCGTCTTGCAATGTTTGTATTTCTTGCATTGTTTCATTTTGAGTATCAAATCCAACTCTCCATTCTTTCAATTCAGTGAATTCATTTACTGCATCAGATCGTACCACTAGTAAGTCATATCCAGTGTAACTAAACATAATTAATGATGCAATTATTGATACCAAAACATACCTGTTAGCTTCCCTATTCGAGAAAATATTTCCCATAATTTCTGAAAAATCACCAGTTTGAGTACTCATTTAGATCACCTAGATTATTGCTGAATATACCGCGCTCAGTAACAAGACAAATACTACTAACACACTCATGGCTTTGGAAAAAAGTTTCAAATCTCTGTCTTCAATATCTGGAATATTCAACTCATTCAAAGAAATTAATTTGTTGGAAATGCTTTCTCCTTCTTCAACTAATTTGAGCATAATTCGTTCTTCCCATCCAATAAATATTGCAACTACCATTGCCAAAATAGCTGATGAGACCATTTGTGGAACTGGCAAGAATGATTGTAGCAACTCAATCATGCTTGATGAGACAATAAGTAACATGAGAATTACAATAATTCTAGTCATCCAACGATTTTCTTTGGAACCAGAATCAATTATATCGAAATTGAGAATAATATACATTGCAATTAGTGGCGTAAATAAGTACACCAATGCATTGGTCGTAAAATTGTACCAAATGTCGTATGTTTCAGGATAATCTTCACACACGCTGTACATGCAACTATTTACAATGTCCAATACTGCATAATCAGCAATCCCGCTAATTATTCCTACAGCAAATATTAGAAGAACAACAAGAGTAAATCCATTAATTCCTTTTCTTGCTGCTCTCCAACTTTCACCAATTGTAAGAATCAATATCGACATTGAACCGATTGTTGCTTTTGTATTGTAACCAATCCATGATGGAGCATATGAGTATGCTATTTGTCCCGCTTCAACAGCTCCCCGTCCTAAAAATTCGTCATTTATCGAGATTAATTGTGCCAACCACCAAGTCATTTCTCTTCCATGTAGTGCAACCAAAATAAGTCCAGCAGCGAATGACATTCTTCGAGCTGTTTTATCGTCATTACGTATTTCTTCAGTAAGGAATCTAAAATAGACTGATATGAGAATAATAAATGGGAATATGAAGACTAAATCTGTAATCCCTATGTAATTGTATTCTGTTAGCATCATAAAGACAACAAGTAGCAAACTTAGTATGAAAATAAATGGAGTTATTGTTTTGATAGCTGTAGATTTTTGTAGTATTGGATATGGGTATAGAAAAGGAATGGTTGCCCCCAACAATGAAGCAATTATTACCAAAGAATTTCTACTAAATTTAAGCAATTGAAGGTCAGTATCTGTGCCCTGAAACGCTTGAATAATTGAATGTGCTGAATAAGCAAGACCTTGAACAAGTAAACTCCACCCAAAAATTTGGCCGACCATCGAATCCATCCAAATTCTATCTTTTGATCTATTCAATAGAATCAAGGTTACAATTCCGAGTAGAAGATAGACGATAGCCGCAACAGGAACCATTGACTCCAGTTCGGCCATATGCTTCCGTGATTATACTAGGTTATACCAATTTTTGCGGACAGACAATTATTCGATACGGTGAAAGACATAATGTGTACTGGAAAAAATATGGGGGCGAGAATTAACGCTTGTATTCTCGCATTCATTTTCTTGATTGCACCGTGGTCTCTAATTCCATTTTCAATTTCTGATACAACTGTAGAACTTGAACCTGAAGAGGTTGAATCTCAGTCATCAGCGATTATGTTCCCTTGGACTCCAGGTACTGCGTACATCGATTCGACATTTGAAAATCTCAATAATGATATAGTGACAGCAATTGTACTAACCGATCAACTCAATACTTTGCACGAGTGGCAAATTGCACATGGATTATTGATACCGCAAGTCGAAGCAAATGGAAATCAAGAATTGGTCGAAACAGTACCCTCTCAAGGCATACTTGAACATCGTACAATTATGTTACCTGGTCAAATAATTCCTAAGTTGGCAGGGGTTCCAGGAGTTCGTGCAGTGTTCCCTGACCCTGGGGCGCCTGAACCCTATGATTCCGCCCCCATTCTTTCTCCTACTAGTGTGAGGTCTGGGGAATTACATGGCGCAACCGATGTATGGGATAATGGAATGAATGGTAGTGGAGTAATTGTTGCTGTAGCAGATAGCGGCATAGATTTCGCTCATCCAGATCTTAACGGTACGCAGGCACGTTACGATAATTCATCCTCTCCTTACCACGGATGGCCGTTAATGCACGATCCCATGAGCATTCTTCTATGGTTGAGAGATGCAAAAGCATATCCACAGGATGACAAATCATGGTGGTCTGATACAAGTGATACGGATGTAGATGCAAACAATGACTCAGTACTTGACGGAACTGATTTTGAAATTTACGACCTCCCTCCCTCTATTTCTGGAGTCTATCATTTAGGTGAACACCCTGACTCTAAACTAATTTCACGAGCTGGGGGAGATGTTCCCATTTTGGTTGTTGATTCAGTAATTTCAGGAGTATATGATACGGTGTATGTTGATCTTAATCGTGACGGAAATTTCAGTGATGAGGTTCCAATGATGAAGGGCAATGAGACAGCTGGATTGGATCTTAATGGAGATGGACTTTGGGATCGATCAGGTGGGTTATTGTGGTGGATTTCTGATGGAGTTCATGGTGTTCCTTATGGGGATGTATATGCAGCAAGAAATGGTTATCAGAATCGAATCCCAGGCAATGGTGATCTGGTATTATTCATGATTAATGATGTGAATGAAGGCGGGGGAAATCATGGTACATTGTGTGCATCTGCAATCAATGCTCAGGCACAAGTCTCGAATGGCAAGGTACTCGGAATGGCTCCAGGTTCAAAGACAACCGCTGTTGCAAATCTGTATTCATATGGTTCAATGTTGGATTCCTACAGATTCATTTCCGAAGGATATGATGGTAATTCGTCTACGTATGAACAACCACATATTGGTTCGTTTTCATTTGGATATTCAGGCACTCACAATGATGGGGCAGACCCGAATAGTATGTATTTAGATTGGCTCACTCGAGTACATAGTCCCACAACAACCTACTTTGTTGCTACAGGAAATGGGGGTCATGGCTATGGAACCACTGCTGCTCCAGGAGGCGCTCATGGAGTAATTTCTGTAGGTGCATTTAGTTCAAAGACAGGTGAATCAAATGGAGGAACGTGGGGTCAATCCACTTCATGGTCAAATAGAGGCCCAAATTCAGTTAGTCGTTTGGATCCAGATTTAGTTGCAGTTGGATGGTCAGCTACAGGTGATCGGACATTGAATGAAAGGACGAATGCGAATGATGCACATACTGTTTGGGGGGGCACCTCATTGGCCACACCAATTGCCGCGGGACTTGGGGCATTGGTTGTTGAGGCCTGGTTCAATGTACATGGAGTTCTTCCTACATCGCAACAGGTGAGAGATATCATGATGTCTACATCTGATGATAGAGGATATGATCCATTGGTTCAAGGAGCAGGTTGGGCAAATGTATCTCGTGCGGTTGATACGATTACCGGGGTAAATGGTACAATGAGTGTAGAGCCTGCATCATGGATGACGGGTACTTTTGATGGAAATCATCGTGATGCAAATCTCAATCTTATACTGCCGGGACATTCTCAGAATACATCGATAGTTTTGTCCAATCCTGGTTCAACTAATATTTCAGTAACCTTGCAGCCTCAAGTTATTGTTCCAACAGAACATTGGAGTATGAATTGGAATAGTACTGAGAATGGTCCTAATGCTACATGGGATGGCTATCACAGTGGAACTCCTGACATTTTGATACCCATTCATATCGCTGGTGATTCCAATTACACTTTACCTGATTCTACAACATTGATTCGTGCAAGGGCTGCTATGCACGGAGCTGGTTTTGATGGAGACAAGAATAGTGAATCTGAGAATCGAGTATATCTTCGACTTTGGAGATGGACTGATCGTGATGGAGATGGATTATTCCATGATGATCAAAATAACAATTTATTTGTTGATTCAGGTGAGTGGACTGAAGAAAATAATGAATTTGCCATGTTGACCGAGCATAATTATGGTTCAGGCCAATCTGAAGTTAGAATGGGAATGCCTCTACAGGAATCAGATGACGGATTATTGTTAGCAGTATGGAGAGAAAACATTCGAACAAATCAAATTGATCCATTGCCAATAGAGATTGATTGGACAGCATTTGGTACTGCTAATGACTCTTGGGTGTCGGCTCCTTCTAATTTCGTTATTCCATCAAATTCAACATCCAATGTAAATGTCTCAATAAATGTGCCAATCAATGCAGATCCAGGACTTCGACAGCACGGAATTAAGATGAGTTGGAATTCAACATCAGATAATTCTTCATTGAACGAATGGATGTGGCCGATAATTTCCAACATTGCATATTCTGGTTCATTTCATAGCACTCCAAAACCTTTGGATGGGAATATGACGAATCAAACATTGTACGAAGAAACTTGGTTACAAGGAGCTCAAAGGTGGGGGTGGAGAGCCGAATCGGGTGATTGGAAGATGTTCAGTATTGATTGGCCTGCTGGGTATACTGAGAATGGTACTGCACTAATCGATGTTGATTGGGATGATAATATCTACACGGATGTTGATGTTCATTGGATGTCTGAGACAGCACACCCCTACGAAGTATATGATCCGGTTGCATACGGTTCTAGAACGATGAAAATGGAGTCAAGTTCAGCGAATAAACACTCAGGAAATGGAATTTATACTTATGAAACAACAACTGGTGACTCTCATGAATTTTTAACTGCATCATCGACTCCCGGAGTAAAACACGTAATGTTACATTCAGCAATGCATGGAGTTGGAACAAATGACAATCCACTAACCATTGACGTTGGAATTATTGCTCCATTAGATGGTGGGTTGGGATGTACTGTTGAAGATTGGAGGTTCGGTAATCGAAACGAATCTGTTCGAATTGGTTCAACAATGGATCTAGATATCATTTCAGCAGAAGCAGTTGGGTGGAGCCAACCTACACTACTTTCTGGTCAGACAGTTTCCCAAGATACCCCTGATGACCGTACAACTGCATCATATATTCATTCATTTAGTGTACAGAATTTAGCTGAAATGTCGATTTCAACTATTAGTAGAAACATTCCAGATTTAGATCTCTATATTGGATACGATGAGAATGGAAATGGCCTCATGGATTTCGGCAATGAACAAAAAGCGAGTTCTGGACAATTCAATTCTGATGAATATGCCCATATCGATTCTCCACAAGATGGTCTTTGGTTTGTTGCAGTACATGGATTCGACGTAGGTAATGGAAATGGCACATTTCAACTAAAGATTGAGACTGTCTCAGATTCTGGTATTAATTCCGGATTAAATATTGAGAATTTCTCTGAAATTTCAGACTCAGATATCTACAATATTTGGCCCAATGGCTCAATTGATTTGAATGGTGAAACTCCTGAATCTGCATGGCTACTTAATCTGACTATGGTGAGGCCTGAGCATTCTGGAATTTGGTCTGGTACAATTGATTTAATTCTAGGAGGTGGTGCCGAAATCAGACTCAAATATTTGTATAACTTAATCGAATCAGCTCCTGAATTAGAATTTACAATTCCAGATAATGGTACTAGGACGAATCAAACTAAACAAGTAAGTTTGCATGTTTTTGATACAGATAGTGGATTCAATCTTACAAATTTAAATTGGACACAATCGGGGGTATCTGAGTTGGTTAATGTGACTGTTGACGTCGAATCTGTTGATGGGCTAAAATTCAATCGCAGTATTGAATGGTATCATTATAATGGGATAGATTTCAATCTCTCAGAACAAGCAGAGTCAGTTCTTTCCAACGATTCACTTAGAGAAGTATGGATTAATGGAACCATTTCCACTATAGAAGGATGGCATTTTCATGATGTTTCCATACTTGATTATGGTATTTTATGGAATTCAACGAGTCTTGCTATAGAGTATGATGTAACACGTCCACTCATCGCTATTGGAAATTGGCGACCAATTTCTAATCAGTCAGTAATTAATGACATGGTTCTCTTAACAGAACCAAATGTAGATGTCTGGTTAAACGGTACACCATTATTTCCAGATTCTAGCGGTTCAATCGATCTCACATTGGAGCTAATTCCTTCTCATTGGATAGTTACTTCATCTGGGGGATTGGATTGGATTGATATGAATAGGTTTGAGATACTTGTTCGAGATCGTGCAGGTAATTGGAATACTACCTATTTCCAAATTCCATATGATCCACATCCGCCGGGAGATAATGGTCTTGAACGCGACGCAATTAGCATATCTGGAATGTTTACAATTGAACCATTTGGCATCGAAAAAATTCCTTATGAGCAGATGACGTTGGGAGTAAATGCATCTCGAGCATCTATCGATGTATTGGTTCCTTTCGATGCGATGACTACATGTTTGAGTCTAATTGATCCGTTGGGAATTGAAGTCACAGAGTCATGTGTATCATTGCCGCATCCACCTCCATGGATTGGCTCTGATGGAGAAGGGTGGTCAGATGATGCTATTGATTTGGGACTTTCTGAACAGCGTTCTTTGGGTTTCAATATTGATTGGACATCTTATTCAGATGG
>MDSW01034438.1_pt1 | contig 10833 bp, 11 predicted proteins | sample 811171 | NCBI WGS metagenome assembly MDSW01 (sample SAMN05326641, study PRJNA326480) | marine metagenome | isolation source: seawater | place: Atlantic Ocean: North West | collected 2012 | reverse complement strand
TTTTTTGATGGGGAGGACTTTGGTGCTAAAGATTCTGGGTTGAGACTATTAGGGTCGACCTATTACGCTCAGAAATTGGCTCAGGAAGAAAAAGCCAAATGGCCTTATTGGGTACTGATCATTGATATGATAGGGGATAAAGATTTGCAAATTTTTAAGGAGTCCTATTCCCTCAAAGGTAGTTCAATTTTTCTCGATAAAATATACCAGGTTGCTAGAGAGATGGGCTTAAAATCATTTAAGGAGAAAGTTAAATATACTATTTATGATGACCATTATCCCTTCCACCGTATGGGCATTCCCTCTACAGTTTTGATTGATTTTGATTATCCTTATTGGCACACACTTGCCGACACTCTTGACAAGTGTTCCGTTGAAAGTATGTTTTCTGTTTTCTCTGTTGTGATGAAGACGATCAAGGGTTTGTAACAGGGATTTTAGGGTATTTTATGGTTAATGTGTCTGCTAGAAATGAGAAGTGCTAGCTACGAGTTTTTATGTCTAGAGCCTTTCGAAGAAAATTCAAAGAAAAAACTATCATTTTTTGCAGTTGGGATTTAATTAAGTAAGCACTAGTTGATTTTTATATAAACCCATACATTTAAATGTAGCTATCTGAATGTTAAAAATCATTATTATTGGATAGACAATTAATGTGTTTTAGGAAGTTCGGAAAGTTTTTTTTTGGCATCTTCATTGAGGGGATCAATTTCGAGAATTATTTTTAATTCTTTTTCTGCATCTTGAAAATGTTGGTTTTTTTTGTGAATTTGATAAAGCTTCCAATGCATAGAAAGAAAATCAATACCTTGACTTTGAGAAAGCTCAAATGCTTTCTGGGCTTCATCGATTTGGTTTAGTGCGAACAGGGAATTGCCCAGGTTGAAATGAGCTATTGCAAATTCTGGATTAAGATTTAGAGCTTTTTTCAAAAGCTTAACAGCTTCATAGTAATGTCCCTGCTTGTTTAAAGCAGCTCCTAGATTGGAAAGAGCCTGAATGAAATTAGGATAAATCTCAATTGCTTTTTTAAATGTACTCACCGCTTGATCCAGTTTTCCTGCTCGAAAATAATATCCTCCAAGATTTGATAAGGCTTCTGGAAAATCAGGGTTCAATTGCAAGGTTTTTTCATATTGGCCAATGGCTTTGTCTAGCATGCCCAAGTTTTGGTAAGCAGTGGCTAGTTCGTAATGAGCAAGCACAAAGTTTGGGTTCTTAGATAGTATTTTTTTAAACTCAACGATTGCTTTATCAGGGTCGGCCAATTCGTGCAGAAAATAACTTCCGCGGTAATACATTGCCTCCAGAGATATTTTGTCTTGATCCAATAGACTCTTTATCGGAAAGAATGTTTTAGCATCCAAATATTGATTAACCGTGTTTATTGGAAGCGCAAGGTTAACAGATTGCCCCTCTATCGTTGCCAATCCTATAACTTGGTTCAACTTGTTGATAACTGGACCACCGCTGAAACCAGGACCGAATGGAGTGGTTGTGTAAATAAAAGGTGTTTTGGGATCGGCTTGCGGGTGAACCCCTAGAATAAAGCCATAAGTTTGGACTATTTGGCCTTTATCTTCGTTCACTTGCTCGGTAAGATAACCTAGAGCGCTTGTATATTCATATGGCTTTAAGTTTGAGGCATCTCCGATTTCAAGGGTAGAATACATTCCTTCCATTAATTTTACGATGGCGAAATCTTTAGCTCGATCGATCTTAAATATTCCTATTACTTCTGAACGCGAGCCGTCAGGGAAATGTACGTCAATAGTGTGAGCATCTAAAAGTACGTGATAATTTGTTATCAGAGTTCCTTGGGGGAGTACTACAAAGCCTGAACCGGTTCCAATTGTTTTTCCTGTCTTGTCTTTTGCAATGAGCAATGCCACAGCATTTTTATTAACTTCATGGGCATTTAATGGTCCAGCAAGTATTAAAAAGCCAACGATAAGGAAATATATAGGGAGTAGAGTTAAACGTATTTGCATGTCTTATAAATTAGGCTTAAATGGGTAGTTGCTTACACCTCAAGGCGAAATTCTACTCGTAATGAAACTATTCTATAAATTGGCTGGGCCGATTACAACTGAATAAAAAATATCCTTAATCAGACAATGTTCAAGGGCAAGCTTAGAAGGATATAAAAACCCGGGTCGACTCTGAAGCCGACCCGGACCACAAAAAAAATTTACTTAACGTTAATTGTCACTGTGGATGTCAAAGCGGGATCATAGGGAACATGATTTCCTTTGGCAAATAGAGTGCGGATTATGTGCTTGCCAGCAGAGAGTTTTATTTTTTTGCAGGTGGAACCATCTCCCATATGAATGTGATTTCCATCTTTTCCTACAGGTTTGCTTAAATCTTTTGGTAGGTTTACGTCAACTATAATGTGGTGATGACCTTTGCCTTCGTTAATACCTTTTTTGGCTGGTTCTACTTCAACCCCTTCTGTGGCCATGCAGACCTTAACTGGGCTTGAAACCATGGCGCCGGTGGGTGGATCTGTAATGGTGACAGCGCTACCAGCAAAAGTGTAGTTGACTCCAGCGATAAGGAGAAAGCTTAAAAACGTGATAAACTTTAAATAAACATGTTTCATTTTTTTTGTTCCTTGAAAGAAGATTGTTGTTTTACTTACTACTTTAAGTTTCTGCTTTAGTACTTTAAATAACGATCCTTCGGAGTTAGATTTAAAAAAAACGAAAAAGTTTCAGAAAAAATTGAAGTCGGATATTGTTGAATTTCCCCTATTTTTCTTGACATCGGAAACTGAGTTACATACTCTTTAGCATTCAGTTTAATTTACCTTGGGGTTCGCTTGAAAAAGAGCGTGCACCCGATTTTATGTTTCTTTCAGGAGGTTTAGATGGTAGTTACCGGAGAGTGTAGGCTCCTTCATACTTGTGAAATGTGTGAGTTTAATAATGAGACCGACTGCAAAGCTGATAAAAACGAACATAATCGCTGGCTTGTTAATAAACGAATGAATGAGATCAAGCACAAGATTATTGTTGGTAGCAATAAAGGTGGTGTTGGGAAGAGTACGGTGACTACCAACCTTGCTATTGCACTTGCAGAAAAAGGCTTTGCTGTAGGGCTGGCAGATGCCGACCTTCATGGTCCTAACATCCCGAAATTACTGCAGGCTGAGAATGTAAGATTGAAATCTACAGATGTTGGCATTGATCCTTATGAAACTAAGAATGGTCTTAAAGTAGCTTCATTAGGGTTTCTCATTGAAGATCCGAACATGCATATTGCATGGAGGGATGCCGTTAAATATGATTTTATTATTGAACTACTAGGAAATATAAACTGGGGGCCATTGGATTATCTCCTTTTTGATCTCCCTCCTGGTACTGGAAACGAGCAAATCACCATTATTGACTTTATTGGCGAGGTTGATGGTTGTGTTGTGGTTACTACCCCGCAGGATTTAGCGATTCTAGATGCGCGAAAAATGATTTCTTTTGCTCGAGATAGTAATGTTCCCATAGTAGGAGTGATTGAAAATATGAGTACGATGTCATGCCCGCATTGTAATGAAAAAATTGATGTGTTTAAAAAGGGCGGTGGAAAACAATTAGCTGAAGAACTTGTGTTGCCATATCTCGGTAGTATTCCTCTGGATGGAGATATTGTTGCTAATTCTGATAGTGGCGATCCTGTAGTTTTGTCCAGGCCTGATTCTGTGGCAGCTAAATCCTTCTTGCAATTGGCTGATAATGTTCATAAATTTCTTAATCCCGAATAGCTTGGGAAAATTAATACTTCGAAATTATTTTGATGAGTAGACTTTATATTTCCTTTTTTCTCTCAATAGAATAGCGTTTTTTTTAATGCAAACTATGGATTGCATTTTCTGATAAGATTGATAGATAATGATGCTATAGCTTGAGATTCTTTGTTTTTGGAACTAATCATGGTTCCTCCATAAAAGATTTTCCCTTCTTTAATAAACTTCATATGTGTTTTAGTTTTCCTGATAAATTGATGCTCAAAAATGTTCTGGCAATTTCTTTTGTGTTCTCAGTGATTACAACTGTTGAGGTATTTGCAAGTTCTTTAAAGAGCCCCATTTATTCGAATAATCCAGTCGCAGCAGAAGTAGACGGGAAACCTATTTATTTAGATGATCTCAAACATATTCGTATTCAGGAGGTTCTCAAACAACTTCATGAAATGCAGACCCGCGCATTGAAGGAAAAAATTCTCACTAAGCTTATTGAAAAACATCCTGAATCTTTTTCCGAACATATTCCCAAAGTTACGCAAGAAGAAATAAAAAAGTTTTATGAAACCAATGCAGGTATCAAAGAAATAGGCAGTCTTTCCCAAGTAAGTGCTGAAATTCGTGACTACCTAGAAAAGAGTGTTAGGGAGGCTCATGTTGAGAGACAGTATCAACATGCGATTCGGCAGGGCTGGGTTAAAGTTTATTTGGAACCTCCAAATGATTTTCGTTTGGTAGCAGGACTTGGTACAGCAATGGTATGGTCAAAAGAAAATCCCTCTTTAAGCAGACGGGTTTTTGTTTTGGAGTATTCTGATTTTCAATGTCCATTTTGTAAGCGAGTTCAATTAACTTTGGAAAAGATTAGAAAAAAATACTCCAATGAAGTTCAATTTGGTTATCGCCATTTCCCGCTTCCTTTTCATAAAGAAGCTCAAGGGTTAGCTGAAGCTGTTGAATGTGCCAGAGACCAAGACAAGTTTTGGGAACTTCAGAGTCTTTTCTATAAAAATATTTCTAATTCTGCGAATGATACAGAAATTTTAGGTATGGCTAAGAGAGCAGGAATAAATAATATTCGAGATTTTGAATTCTGTTGGCGTAACGGAAAATATGCTGAGCGTGTAAAAAATGATATACGTGACGGAGTTGATTTAGGTATTCAAGGAACCCCAACTTTTATTTTAGGAATCTATGACCAAGAAACTCGAACTGTATCTGGAGAAATGTTTTCTGGCGCGGTATCTGAAGATAAGTTTGATCAGGTTATAGAAAAATATCTTTCTTCTATTCAAACTGAAGCTAATTTGAGTCGATAGTTCCTTTGCTATGATCAGAATACTAATTTTTATTCTGGCTATTTTCCCAGTTTCTGTTTTTGCAAAACCCTTTCCTTTTTCCAAATCAAACATTTTTCCCAATCCCAGTGTAAAATTGAATATGACGGTAGATAGAGATTCAGCCTATCCTGGTGATCATTTCAAGTTATATCTTTCTGTTCAGATTGAAGAAGGTTGGCATATTTATTCTTTGCAGCCTATGGATGGTAATGAGTTACTGGCAACTGAAATTATGCTTGAAGATAATAGTTTTGAAAGTCAGAAGAACTGGCAGGAATCTCCAATTCACCTGATTCAAGATAAAGCGCAAGAAAAATTGGTTAAAGGCCATGTCGAAACTGCTGAGTTTTATAATAGTTTTCGAGTACCCATAAACCTCACATCAGGAAACCACTTTATAAAAGGTAAATTGCTATATAAGGCCTGTAATAATAGGCTTTGTACTCTTCCTCAAAGTCTTTCTTTTGAAAGCCATATTCATGTGAGTATTGCTAAATAGCAATTTCAATTGTTTGCCATCAAAATCACCTTTCCTTATTCAGATACAATAGGATAAACTCATTATTTTAGTAGTGAAGAAAATTAATGAAGTTTTGTGTTGCCCCGCATATGAAAACTAGCACAACACATTCGAATACAGAAATCTCGAGAACCCTGAAGAGTTTAATTAAGAATAGGTTGAGTAAGGATATCATAAGGTATCTTGAGTCTATAACTCAACTTGGTGACCGATTAAATGTGTCTATTTATGCGGTTGGAGGTTTTGTTCGGGACTTGATTTTAAATGTACCTAACAAAGATATTGATATTGTCGTTGAAGGAGAGGGGATTCCATTCGCGGTTTGTCTTGCTGAACTATTTGGCGGACAGGTTAAATCTCACGAAAAGTTTGGGACATCGGTAGTAACTTTATCTAACGGTGATCGCATAGATGTAGCTACCGCAAGGACTGAATACTATAAGCACCCGGCTGCTTTGCCAATAGTGGAGAAAGGCTCGATCAAATCAGATCTTTTTCGGCGTGATTTTACTGTTAATAGTATGGCGATTAAATTGACAGGTTCCAATGCTTTTTGCCTGATTGATTTCTTTGATGGAGAAAAAGATTTGCGAAGTAGAAAAATCCATGTCCTTCATAGTTTGAGCTTTATTGATGACCCTTGTAGATTATTCCGAGCCATACGGTTTGAACAGAGGTTCGGTTTTGAAATTGGTCGTCAGGAACAGGTATTTATGCGAACTAGCATAAAAAAAAATTTGGTAGATTCTTTAAGTGGAACACGTTTGTTTAACGAGATTAAGCTACTGCTCAATGAAAAAAAAACCATGGATTGTATACGTAGAATGCAGGAGTTTGATCTGTTTCAGTTTGTTTCTCCAGAGATATTTAAAGGGTCACAAGACCTAGAGGTCCTTGAGAGGCTAGAATCAATATTTCTTTCTGAAGAGAAGAGGATCGTTATAGGAAAACCGAAAGTCTGGTATGTTTATTTGCTGGGACTTTTTTATTCTTTGGATGAAGTAGCATTTTTAAAAGCGGCTAAACGTTTGGATTTGTCAAATCGCATAAAAAAATCATTACATGAAGATAGAACTCACTGCCGTCAAAGTTTAAAAAAACTAACGTCCAAAAACGAGTGTGGACCCTTAGAGATTTACCATGCTTTTGCTAAGCTTTCTGTTGAGGGGATTGTTTTTTTGATAGCTTTGTCTTCTACGAATAGGATCAACCAATATGCAAATATTTATTTCACTCAGTATCAGGGTAGAGTTGAACCATTCTTAACAGGTAATGATCTGTTGAAGATGGGTATGGAACCCGGCCCAGTTTTTAAATTTGTCTTTAATGCGCTCCGTGAAGCGAGGATTAAGGGAAGTGTGAAATCAAGAGAAGAAGAGATTGCTTTGGTTGAAGAACGATTTCTTAAGCCCTAAAATTAAAAACCTTCTGATTGTAGGCAGGTTTAATTACATCCTATTAAATATCGAGTTGATAAATTTTTGAGGTTTAGATTAGGGCTAATATAACTATTAAAATTAGTGAAGCGCAGGACAAGTTATCCTCTTATTTATTCTGATACTATCAACTTAGGTTGTCTTCTGGCATTTACTTTAAACCTGATTACCGGGACCAAGACTATTAAGGACTTTCTATTGTTTTTGGTTTTCAATTATATCTTAACCTATAGTATTTTTGATTCATATGGAACTAGGCTTTATCACCCTTTTTTATATAAAGTTTTGGAGTAAGTTCGAAAACATTAACCCTGTATTATTCTTATCGTTATCCAGTCTCAAGCTTGATATGTCATGGGTTAAAGCGAGTAGTAATATGCTACAATGATTATCTATTAATATATTTTAATAAGTAAAGAGGTGATATGTCGTGGCGAGTGTTGAATACCTTATTAAGCAATTTTTGACTCCGGATAAAAAAAATCTAGATTTGAGCAATCAGAACATTGGAGACAAAGGGGCCGTCCAGCTTTCTACGTCGAAGAATCTCCGAAAGCTAAAAAAACTAATTTTACCTAATAACAATATTAGTGACGAAGGTATTGCCGCTATTGCGAATTCCGAAAACTTCAAGAATTTGACCGATCTTGATATTTATGGGAATGTTATAAGTGATGATGGGGTCAAGGCGATAGCCGAATCGCCCCATATGAAGAACCTCAAAAAACTCAGTTTGTATGGCAATCTGGTTGAAGATGAAGGTGCTATTGCTATTGCGGAATCCCAGACACTTTCTAAGTTAAAACATTTATTTATTACTTCAAACCGGATCCGGCGTGAGGGTATTGAATCGCTTCAAAAAGCAAAATGTCGCACACGACTTTGCCATCTTCATGTGGATGACATGAAGGATTTTTATTATGAAGAAGTTACAGATGAAGATGATGAAGATTTGATTAATAGTTGGGAAGAGATAAAGGCCCGTGCTGCGAAAGATGGTGATTTAGAGGATTAATATTTCAAATGGTGAAGTATGTTTTTCTATCAGCTATAATTCTTTTACTTGTAAGTTCGGCTCAACTGGCTTCGACCGAGTCTATAAACTACGAGGAACTTTTTGCTGATAACTTGTCGAGGAGAGGTGAGGTTTTAAATCTCTCGGGGAAAAAAATAGGAGATGAAGGCCTGAAAATTCTTCTTAAGCAAGAATTCACAAAGCAGCTTAAAAAAATTGATCTGAGGTATAACGGAATCAGTTCAACAGGAGCAATCATATTAGCTAAGACCCAGCCTTTACCAAAACTTAAGACTTTAATTCTGCGACATAATTTTCTTGCAGATGAAGGCACTGTGGCATTGGGCAGTTCATCAAGTTTCCCTAACCTTGAGGTCTTACAGTTGGGATGGAACGAAGTCCGAGATGAAGGAGCTTTGACATTGGCAAGTTCAAAAAATTTCCCTAAGTTGAAGAAGCTCGACTTAAGAGGTAACTTCCTGTCTGGAAAAACTAAAGGTATACTCAGGTCCTCTTTTGCTCACTTAAAATCGTTGCGTATTTTTCAATCCCAATAGTCCCAGCGAAAACCTAATTGCTAATCCAGTTACTTAGCTGAACAAGTAGAGAGTTCTTTTGGTTTTAGGATTTTTAGTTATGCTTTAGTGCTGAAATGAAATTCTTTTGTTTTCTTAAATATACTAAGCATACAGGAAAAATATAATCAAAGTAAGGTAAGTAAAATATCTTCTTATGTTACGAAATTTTTTAATACAGAAAGGTGACTTGGAGCAGCTATTTGAGCTATCTACCTATACACCTTGTGTTTAGACTTTCATTATTCCAGTATCTTCGTCATAAAAGAAAGTATCTCCATCCGGACCACGGTAGGATATTTCCTTTACTTCCCATATTTGTTTCTTTTTGACATCTGCTTCTGCGGCATGAAATCTTCCGTTTTCTTCTCTCTGCAAAAGAAGAAATTTGTTGTCATTATTTGAGACAATTTCCCAATTAAAAAAATCACTTTGAACCTTACCTTTTCCGTAGTCTATATTGATGATGTTCATTTGCGACAATCCCTTTGATCTTAATGTTTAACTAATAATTAATATTGGTGGCAATTTCACGAGCTTTCTCCATTGACCGCTTTTTGCTGGCAACGGTAGTATTTTTAAGAATACGAAGAGCCAGTTCAATAGTTGAGTCATGCTCTGGACTTAAGGTGATACCTTGGTTTTTAAAAAATTTATTTAGACTAGATGCTTTTAATTTCAATGAAGACTCTATCGAACTGGTCTTGTCTTGTTTATGGTTTTCTTTTCCAGCGATATCATCGAATATAAGAATCTCAGGCGCAATACCGTGCTTAGTGATGTCAACTCCTGAAGGAGTGTAATATTTTGAAGTAGTGAGGCGTAGCCCGGAACCATCACTCAGCCTGAAAATAGTTTGTACGGACCCTTTACCGTAGGAATTTTTACCAATTATTAAGGCCTTTCCCGAGTCCCTCAATGCCCCGGCGACAATTTCTGATGCGCTAGCACTATACTCGTTAACGATAATGGCGACTGGCATCTGATGTAGGCTGTCTTTATATAAGCCTCGATATTCTTCATAATCACCCGTTTCTCTTCCTTGCGTATAAACGACCATACGACCCTTAAAGAGAAAATGGCTGGCTACTTTTACTGATTGAGTGAGTAGCCCGCCAGGATTTCCCCGTAAGTCTATAATGAATCCTTTAACTTCTTTTTTCTTGGCTTCATTTAAACCTAATTTCAATTGTTTTTCGGTTTGTTTCGAGAAACTGTTAATCTTCAAATAACCAATTTGATTATCGAGCGTTTTATATTCGACCGTGTTTATTAAGATAATTTCACGGGTGAGATTGTAAGTACGTTTTCTTTTTTCAATGGGTCGAAGAAGAGTCAATTTAACTTGAGTTTCGGGGTAGCCTCGAAGCAAGTCGGCGAGCTCTTCAATATGCATTCCAGTGATTTTATTGCCGTTCACACTTACGAATGCATCATTGGCCTGAATTCCAGCTCTTTGAGCTGGAGAGTTTTTCATGGTTTTAACCACATAGAGCCGATTATCTTTCATGGTGATGACCATCCCCAATCCTCCATATTTTCCTTCTGTATCACGCATGGATCTTTTAAAGGAATCCTTATCCATATACTGAGAATATGTATCAAGAGAACTCATAACCCCTTCAATAGCCGAGTTTTCTAAGTTATTTTTGGTAATGCGCTTACCTGGTTGATTGTGAAGGAAGTGATAGACTCTTTCAAGTTCGTCCAAATTGTGACTTCTGTCGTAAGTAAGCTTATATTGTGTTCCTTTTTTCTTATACCTTATGATATTGATGTCTGGGTTTTTGCTGTGATTGACTAATTCTGAGTCTATGCTTTTTATCATTCCCTCAATAGCAGCGGAGAATAGCTTTTTGTGGTTAGGAGGGTATACATATTTATCGGAAACCAAATCTATGATCTCCTCAAATACTTCTAAGTCGCTACTGAAAAACCCTGCTTCAGCAATCTTTGGTCCGTCTGAGTCCAAAAAACTGGCGAAGTATAATATGGCTAAGATCCCTACCAGGAAACTTAACGAGTACTTTTTGGGGTTTTTATTTATATTCATATTAAATTTTTAGAGCCGGATAAAATTTAAATCTAAGTGACTTGAAATTTAATTATTTTTTTTCAAAATATCAGTAAAAATCAGTTCTAGATTGTCTGTCATTTCTTCAACGCTTCCATTGGACATGCTTGGTGCCACTTTTAGTGTTTTATTTA
>MDSW01187849.1_pt1 | contig 10834 bp, 15 predicted proteins | sample 811171 | NCBI WGS metagenome assembly MDSW01 (sample SAMN05326641, study PRJNA326480) | marine metagenome | isolation source: seawater | place: Atlantic Ocean: North West | collected 2012 | reverse complement strand
TTTCAAAGATATGAAAATATGGTGGTTATCACTATCTACTCAACAAGGCGCAACAGCAAAGAATACATTAGGCGAGGGCGAAACAGAGATCAAACAAAAAAACAACTATACAGGCAGATTTGAAAGACCAGATGTGCCAGGTAGAAAGTATGAACCTATCTTTATAGGAACAAAGGCATAATGAAACTAACAAAAAAAGCAAAAACTATTGCTACAATAAAAAGAACAACCGCTGGTTTAGTTGCTATCGCATTTCTTTTTTTATGTATAACAATATTTTTTAATCACTTACAATCATAATGGGATACGAAACAATAGTAATAACAATCTTTGTAGCTCTTTGGATTGCAGGTCAATTTTAGAGAATCAGACAAAAAAACCATGTGTTCTTGTTTTGTTCTCATAGCGCAATCTGACGCACCCTAAATAACCTAGTAATATCAACATATATTAACCAAAATAACGCTTTACAATTTTTGCGTAATAGTATAGGATGGTTAGTATATATGACACAAAAGACTATTCAATCGCAAAAATCAAATCTTGCAAAATTACTTGCAACAGAAAATATTACAGTATTACAAAACCAAGTACAGACTGCATCATTTGATGTAAAAGACAGAGTCTTAACAATACCTTTTTTCAAACATAATGACAATAACGTTGTTGATATGTTAATTGCACACGAAGTTTCCCACGCTTTACATACACCTGCTAAGGGTTGGGAAAAGATGGCAGACAGATCAAAAGATTTTAGATCCTTTGTTAATGTGTTAGAGGACACTAGGATAGATAAACTTATACAAAAGAAATATCCTGGTGTTGTCTCTAATTATATTAAAGGTTTCAAAAAGTTAGAAGAAGATAATTTTTTCAAAACAAAAGATAAAGATATAAACGATTATGCTTTAATTGATAGAATCAACTTATGGTATAAATCTTCAAAAACTCTTAACGTAAATTTCTCTTCAAAAGAAAAACACTTTATAAACGCTGTTGAAAACTTAAAGTCATTTGATGATGTAACTAAACTTGCTGAAGAGATATTAGGTTACTGTAAAGAAGAATTAAAAAAAGATAAGAAGAAACAAGAAGCTTACAAAGTATTTCCTGAGTCTGATACACATAAAGATGTAGAAGATTCAGAAAAATCAGATTCATCTGCTTCATCTTCATCTGATAAGTTAGAACAATGGTTAGATCAAAAAGAAAACAGTTCTAAACCTGAAGAAAAAAAAGATGTTGATAAAGAAAAATTAGAATCTACTGGCAAATCTGCTAACGGTGCTGGGGGTGATGTAAAGATTAGATCAATTACTGATGAGTTGTTTAATTCGCCTAAACTAAAAGATGAAACTAAAAAACATAGATTATATGGTACTTTACCAAAACCTATTCTTAAACACTTAATAGTACCTTACAAAAAATTTATTGCTGATCAAGTAGTACATTATAATTCTGTTACTAAAGATGATTCAATGTACAGAGAAGGATTAAAAAAATGTGAACAACATTTTATTAAATTTAAAAATAGTTCTAATCCAATTGTTAACTATCTTGTAAAAGAATTTGAAATGAGAAAATCTGCTAGATTAAATGCTAGACAAAAAAATGATAAGACAGGTATTATTGACCCTCTTAAATTACACTCATACAAATATGCTGAAGACATTTTCAAAAAAATATCTATAGTTCCTAACGAGAAAAATCATGGTATGATTTTCTTATTAGATTGGTCAGGTTCTATGGGTGATAGTATCCACGAGACAGTTGAACAGTTATTAAACCTAGTATGGTTTGTTAAAAAGATTAATATACCTTTTTCAGTTTATGCGTTTATGAATAACGATCATTATAATGAAAAAAATGAATCTACTATGCCAGATTCATTTACAAAAGATAACGGTCAATTAGATGTAGATAAAAAAACTAGATTAGTACAATTGTTCGCTACAAAGATGACTAAACTAGATATGTTAAACTCTGCTAAGTATTTGTATGTAATGTCTAGTTACTGGTCACAAAGAAGAAGAAGTTGGTCACATGGTTTTGATAACGATTATTATGTGCCATCACCACATAGAGATTACTATCTATGTTCAACACCATTAGATGAGTCTTTAATCGCTATGGATACAATCATACCTATGTTTCAAAATACTTACAAAGTAGATAAGACAATTTTTGTATCTTTAACAGATGGCGGTTCAAACGGTTGTAATAATATTGTCGGTTCAAAAGATTACGGTGACTTATGGATTAAGATCGGTAAAGACTATAGATCAATTAGTTATAGAAGTGAGTCATTTACGAATACACTTTTAAAATACTTAAAGAAAAAATACTCTATTACTACTGTTGGTTTCTATCTAGTTAAAAAGTTTAGAAGATTAGAATATCAATTATGGGATTATTCTGAAGAACAAAAAGATAAAATGAGAAAAGACTTTTTAAAGAATAAGTTTGTTGCCAATAAAAAATCTGGTTATGATGTTTATTATTATATTAAATCAGATACTAGAGTCGAAGATGCTAATTTAGATAAGATTACAGACGAATCATCTAAGGCAGATATTAAGAGGGCATTTTCAAAAGGTATGAAATCCAGACTACAGTCTAGGGTTGTATTACAGAATTTCATTAAGGAGGTTGCTTAATTTGAGTATCATCTGCGACATTTTGCGCTATTGCGTAAAACCCTTATTAATGATAGGATGGTACTATAGTTCAAACAAAAGGAGACTTATATTATGGAACTAAACGTGAAACAAAAAAATGCTGTTAAAGTTTTATACGACACTTATAAAACTGATACAGTGACAAGGTCACAAATAAATGACCTAGTTAAGAAAAAAAAGATTTCAAATCCATCATGGTTGAAATCTGATAAGTACAAGGTTGACAGAGGTGTTTATAAATTACCTTTGAATAATAAACCTGTTGTAGAAGAAAAACCAGTTGTAGAAGAAAAAACTGATACAAAGGCTGCTTATGTTGTAAGTTCGCTTACAGATAATGTAGTTCCTAGTTTAGTTAAAAACTTCGTTAACTTCGGTAACTATTCAGATATAAAAAATATCGTTAAATCTAAAAAGTTCTATCCTGCATTTATTACTGGATTGTCTGGTAATGGTAAAACAATGTCAGTGACTCAGGCGTGTGCTGAGACTAAAAGAGAAATGATTAGAGTTAACATCACTGTAGAGACAGACGAGGACGATCTATTAGGTGGTTATAGACTTAAAGATGGTCAGACAATCTGGCAAGACGGCCCAGTGGTTGAGGCAATGAAAAGAGGTGCTATCTTATTGTTAGACGAGATTGACCTTGCATCAAATAAAATAATGTGCTTACAACCAATACTTGAAGGGTCAGGTATCTACATTAAAAAGATAAACAAGTTTGTTAAACCAAAACTTGGATTCAACGTGATCGCTACTGCGAATACAAAAGGTCAAGGTAGTGATGATGGTAAGTTCATCGGTACAAACGTTTTAAACGAGGCATTCCTAGAAAGATTTCCTGTTACGTTTGAACAAGAATATCCATCTGCTAAAGTAGAAGAAAAAATTGTTTCTAATACTTTAAAGTCTGCTGGTAAATCAGACGTTAAGTTTGCTAGAAATCTAGTGACTTGGGCAGACGTGATTAGAAAAACATATAAAGACGGTGGTATAGACGAGATTATATCCACTAGAAGACTCGTACACATCGGTGAGGCATATGGTATCTTCAAAAATAAAATGAAGGCAATATCTGTATGTACAAACAGATTTGACGAGGACACTAAAAAGTCTTTTACAGAGTTGTACACAAAAGTTGACTCTGGTGCTAGTGTTGATCAAATACTAGATGAAAAGAAAAAGGCTGAGTTAGAGTCTTATAAACAAGATTCCAATGACGGTGAGGAAGGCGAAGAGAACGACATAAATGTCTAGTTCATTGAGTAACCTAAAATCCGTTCATAGTGTAAGTCCAGAAGAGGGTGTCTTTGACACCCTTTTCCTAACAATGAGGAATGATGAAAGCAATAACTAAAACAATAAGTGTAAAAAATTTTACTGATTTAAATATAGATAAAAAGATATTTTTAGACGAGTCTTTTCAAAGAGGAACAGACGAAAAATCTAGTTGGGAAGATACCCACAAAAAAGAGTTTATAGATTCAACACTATTAGGTTCTGCTGTGAACCCAATTGTATTAGTAGATATTAAGGCAGCACTAGAATATAATTTACAAACAAAGTCTAGTCCTGACTCTGTAATATACTTTCAAAATTTATTAGACAAAGGCTTTGAATATTTAAGTATTGATGGTAACAATAGATCAATCACTTACAAAGATTTTAGAAACGATTTATTTAAGGCATTACATAAATCATATTTGTATGACAGAGGAAGTTCAGAGATTAAAAAAGACTTTGATAAGTACTCAACAATGCCTAGTGTATTACAAGAAAAATACAATGATACACAAATTGATTTAAAAGTATTTACAGAAATTACATCTGCTGAGTGTAGAGATGTATTCAGAAATTTAAACAAAGGTGTGCCATTAAATCATCAACAATATAGACAATCATATCCTAGTGACTTTGCACAATATGTTAGAGACAATAGAAGAAAGTATATGATACCGTTATCTAAATTTTTAGGTAATAAAGATATACAAGAATTAAAAGGTGATGAATATATTGCTAAGATGGCTTGTTATGCTTTCAAAGGTGAGTATTCAAAAGTATTGTTAGATAAAATTTACTTTGATAATACAACAAGAAGTGACCTATCAATCTTTTTAAGATTGTTTAAATCAGATAGTAATTTTAATTCAGTATTAAAACAATGTATGAAAAACTTTGAGTCAGGTACTCAACACTTACAACCAAATGCTGTGTTTGATTACTTTGTAACAGTTTGGAATTACAAATTAAATAATATTAAAGTAGATAAACCAGACGAGTATTATAAGTTGTGGTTAAAACAATATGTAAAAGAAAAGGCAGATATTGATACAACACATCCTATACCTGGTGAAAATTCAGAGTATATCTTTGACGATACAATTAAAAAAATACCAGATCACTTTAGACAATGGAGATTAAAATATCTACTAGACAAAATAGAGACAGAGGCATACGCATCTGGTTTAATTATTCAACAAGAAGATCCTGATAAGTACTTTACAAAAAATCAAAAGTTCATTATGTGGGAAAGACAAAAAGGTATATGTCCTGCAACACAAAAGACTATACCATTTGAAGAAGTTTTAGATTATACTAAATGGCACGGTGATGCAATAGTACCTAAAGACAAAGGTGGTAAACATACACTAGATAATGGTAGATTAATATGTGCTCAGTATAACATACAGAAATCTAATAGAATTGAGGGGGTAATATAATTGACTACAATATATGTAAAAAATAATAATGTAGAAAAAGCAATTAGGTCTTTAAAACGTAAAGTTCAAAAGCAAGGGCTTGTTAAAGAGTTAAGAGCTAGACAATACTATCAAAAGCCGTCTGAAATAAGAAGAGAAGCTAAGAAAGCGGCTGCAAAAAAAATATATCTTGCACAAAAAAAGTGGGATGATATGAATGGTATTGTTATAATTAAAGGGAAAAAAGTAAAGAGATTATAGTATTTTACGCCACTTTGTGTCTGTATATATATTATAACCTACTAGGCAGTTCGTAAGACCTCGTAGAGGCGTAAATAGGTTGGGTACTACCTTGTTTTTTAACTAAAAGTACCCACGCAAATACGGTGATCTTTGCCAGTTTAACTCCGTGACAAAAGGAAACTGGCGCTTGACATATGATAAATAATGATTATATATTAAGTAGAGACGCCTTAAAGGGTCTCAATTAGAAACTTTGCTTAACAAGGAGGTTATATGACTAATAAAGCACTTTCTATTTTCAATCAATTAAGACCAGTAACCGTAGGGTTTGATAATGTCTTTGATCATTTTGAAAGAATGTTTGAAGATGATTTTTTCAGCAACCCTAATAGTTCTTTTCCGTTTTACAATTTAGTAAAACAAGGTGAGAATAAGTACGATATTGAAATCGCACTTGCAGGTTATAACAAAAAAGATATTGAAATCAGCCAAGAGAACGGTATGCTTTCAATCAAATCTAAAAAAGAAGAAGAGTCTAAAGACGCTAAAGATGGCGAAGTAATACATAAAGGTATTGCGAAAAGATACTTTTCTAAATCTTTTACAATCGCTGATGATGTTAAAGTCACAGGCGCTGAGTTAAAAGATGGTCTGTTGAAAGTGTCACTGGAAAGAATTGTTCCAGAACACAGAAAACTAAAAACTATAGATATTAAATAATCTATAAATAGAAAGGCGGGGCGACCCGCCTTTTTTTATATTATGATAACGAGACAAGATAATTTTTTAAGTAGTAAAGATTGTGATTACATAATCAACTGGCACAAAGCATACTGGCCTGATTTACATACAGATTATAAAAAGTTCTACAACAAAACAGAATGTGTTAGATTTATCAAACTACTAGGTCAACCTGACTATTGTCCTAACATATTCAAAAAACTATTCAGCGATTTATCAGCATACATAAAAACAATAGACAAGGAATTGTTTATTAACTATACAGAGATTGTTAAATGGCCAGAAGGCGAACAACAACTTGTACATAAAGATTTTAACTATCACCCATATACGTCTATCTTATATTTAAATGATGACTATGAGGGTGGGCAAACAAAAGTATTTGATGAAATAGTACAACCAAAAAAAGGTACTTTAATAACTTTTAAGGGCGCAGATGTTATGCACGGTGTTCTTAAAATTAAAAAAGGTGAACGATATACAATGCCTGTTTGGTATAGTACATTATCAGATGTGAAGCAACTTGACAAATCAAATGAAAGGTGATATACTAGAATCAATATTATGAAATACAATGAAGATAAAATACTTGACGAGATAAAAAGTTATATCAAAAGTACTTATGGTCAACACTATTCAAGTGGTAAAGATGGCTTTCAAGTACAAGACCTATTCAAAACGTTAGGAATAGGAAAAGATTTTTGCCAGGCAAACGCAATTAAATATTTGTGTAGATATGGCAAGAAGAACGGACATAATCGTGCTGACTTACTGAAGGCCGTACACTATGTTATATTATTATTAAATTATGATAAGGAGACGAAATGAAACTAACTGAAAGTACTGTTTCTATATTAAGAAACTTTTCCGACATTAATCAGAATATTCTGTTTAAACCAGGAAAGAAACTTGCTACTATGTCAACAATGAAAAACATAATGGCAAAAGCAACTGTTGAAGAAGACTTTGAGCAAGAGTTTGGTATCTATGACTTACCAGAGTTCTTACGAAGTTTTGAAAAGTTTATCAAACCTAAACTTAACTTTAATGGTTCGGCAAATCTAAAAATTACAGATGAGGCTAGTTCTCTAAAAACTAGATACCCATTTGCTGACAAATCAACTTTAGTAGCACCTTCTAAAGAAATATCAATGCCAGATAAGACAGTGACATTTACACTGAAACAATCAGACTTTGATATGATTAAAGGTCAATATGCTACACTATCATTACCTGATATTGCAATCAGAGGTAAGAATGGTAAGGTTGAGATTGTTGCTTTAGATAAAAAAAATAGTAATGCACCTGAAAGTTCTCTACCTGTTGGTGAGACAAGTGTTGATTTTACTGCTTACATCAAAGCAGAAAATTTAAAAATCATACCTGGTGATTATGACGTTGCATTATCAAAAGCAAAGATTGCTCACTTCATAAACAAAAAAGTTCAAATTGAATATTGGATTGCTTTAGAAACTGATTCGGAGTTTTAATGACCGACAAGACTAGAGTCCCAATGACACCTGAAGAGGAAGATAAGAACGCTGATGTTGTTAGAGACGAAAACGGTAAAGTAAAACCTCAAACAACTGAAGAACAATATAACCAATTTGATTCCTTTGACGCAAAATGGTCAGAGGCACATTTTACATAAAATGAAAGTGAGAAATATATTATGTCAGATTTTCTATGGGTTGAGAAATACAGACCAAGAAAAATACAAGATTGTATTTTAAGTGAAGACTTAAAAAATACTTTTCAAAAATTTGTAGATAACAAAGAAATCCCAAATCTATTACTATCAGGTAGGGCAGGTACAGGTAAGACTACTGTTGCTCGTGCTTTGTGTGAAGAAATAGGTTGTGATTATATTGTAGTCAATGGTTCAGACGAAGGCCGTCACATTGATACGCTACGAAATCAAATCAAAAACTTTGCTTCAAGTGTATCGCTTGAAGAAACATCTAATCATAAAGTAGTAATCCTTGACGAGGCAGATTATATGAACGCTGAGACAGTTCAACCTGCGTTAAGAAACTTTATAGAAACGTTTTACAAAAACTGTAGATTTATATTTACTTGTAATTACAAGAATAAAATATTACCTGCATTAAGAAGTCGTACTACTGTTATTGACTTTGAAATAACAAATGGTCAAAAAGTAAAAACGGCAACTGCGTTTCTAAAACGATTATGTAATTTATTAGAAGAAGAACATTTAGAGTATGATAAAAAAGTTCTTGCTGAGTTAATTCAAAAACATTATCCTGATTTTAGAAGAACGATAAATGAATTACAAAGATATTCAGTAAGAGGTAAAATAGATACAGGTATATTAGTATCGTTATCTGAAATACATACCAAAGAGTTAATTAATCTTCTAAAGAACAAAGAGTTTGGTAAGATGAGGCAATGGGTCGTACAAAACCTAGACAAAGAACCTGCGTCTCTATTTACAAATCTATACGAGGCATTGTACAAGAGTCTAGTGCCAAAGACAATACCGTTAGCAGTTCTTATTATTGCTGACTATCAATACAAGTCTGCCTTTGTTGCAGACCATGAGATAAATATTGTCGCTTGTTTAACCGAAATAATGCAAAGGTGCGAATTTAAAAAATGATGTTATTAAAGAAAATAATCGTAAGATTAAGAATGTGGTATGCAGATATAAGAGGTCATCACGGCAAGAGATGGGACTATGAACCAAGTGATTGGTATATGGGCAGACACAATAAGAAAAAAAAAGATGACTAAAAAATATAATGAAATATACTCATTGAGTAAATATCTCAATGCGATAAATTATACAAAAGAACCCTTAATGGAAAACAAAGAAGACCCATTTTGGGAAAAGAAATATCCTGCCTACGTAGTCAATAGATGTTTATCTTATCATAAAGAATTGATTTATATTGTCAATGAAATGAATCAAAGATCAGGCATTTCTAATCGGCTACAATTTCACTTTCTAATAAATAGTATTAGAAAAATGAGGCGATTTGGTAGTAAATGGGTATCTACTAAAAAAGGTAAATACTTTGACGCTATCAAAAAATATTATGGCTATAGCAACGAAAAGGCAAAAGTGGCTTTAGACATATTAAGTAAAGAACAACAAGACACTATACTCAAAAAGGTGTCAATGGGTGGGAAAAAATGAGTGAAGAAAAATTAAATTGGTCACCTGAAAATATGTTAGAGGTCACCCTCAAACAACCAGATGACTTTTTAAAGATACGAGAAACCTTATCTCGTATTGGTGTTGCAAGTAGAAAAGACAAAACGTTATTTCAATCTTGCCACATTTTACATAAACAAGGCTAATATTATATTGTACATTTCAAAGAGTTATTTGCTTTAGATGGTAAAACTGCTACGTTGTCGTTGAACGATATTCAAAGACGTAATACAATAAGTGCTTTACTACAAGACTGGAGTTTATTATCAGTAGTAAAACCAGAAGAGTTAGAGAACAAAGCACCTTTATCACAAATAAAGATTATTGCATTTAAAGATAAAAAGAATTGGAATCTACAAGCTAAATATAATATTGGTAAAAAAGCTGAAGAGAAAAAAGAAGACGTTAAATAATTAACAAGTGAGGATATATTATGATTAAGTTATATAGGCTGTCAACAGGTGAAGACCTTATTGGTAAACAACTGAAAGACAGTGATGTTGAAGGTGATGCTACAAATCACATAGACTATCATTATATAGAAAAACCTTTTGTGCTTATACCTATGAGACAAGGCACAAATCAGGCTTCTATAGGGTTTACGCCATACATACCGTACACACAGGACAAACAAGTAAAAATAAAAGACGCAAATGTAATTTGCATAACAAATCCTGACAGTAAGTTAGAAGACGCTTACAAAGAAAATACGAGTACAATTAAATCGGCAAAACCTAATTTGATAGTGTGATAGAGATAAATTTTAAAAGAGATAACGAAACAATACCTGTTAAAGTCAAACCAGGTTTTACGTTGATGGAGGCTGCAAAACAAGCAGACTTGCCAGAGATACCTGCTGATTGTGGTGGTTGTCAAGCGTGTGCAACGTGTCACGTAAAAATAGATAAAGACTGGACTATAATTGTAGGTCAACCAGACCTAAATAGTGTTGAGACTGAATTGATAGAGTATGAAGAAGGCTATGACCGTATGCATTCTAGGCTTGCGTGTCAAATAGTTTTAGAAGAAAAGCACAATGGACTTGTAGTTCATTTATTGAAGAACCATTTATTATGAGCAACTTTTATACAAACGTTATAGAATATAGAGGCAAACTTCTTATCAGAGGTGTTGCAAATGGTCAATCTTATTTAAGTAGAATTAATTACGAACCTACTTTATTCATACCTACAAATAAACCTACAGACTGGAAGACACTTAAAGGTCAAAACGTTGTAGATAAAAAGTTTGGTTCTATTGTAAAAGCAAAACAGTTTATAGAAACATATAAG
>MDSW01118865.1_pt1 | contig 10834 bp, 8 predicted proteins | sample 811171 | NCBI WGS metagenome assembly MDSW01 (sample SAMN05326641, study PRJNA326480) | marine metagenome | isolation source: seawater | place: Atlantic Ocean: North West | collected 2012 | reverse complement strand
TTCTCAACTCTCCGGTAGAGCACATCGATATCAAATCGTTTGATGCACGTAAAATTATTGAAGGTATGGGTAAAATGTCATTTACTTCAAGAGATACTGCTAGGGCAGCAACAATTTATAATGAAATGTTAGCTGATAATGATTGCTCGATATTTCTTACTTTAGCCGGTTCTACTTCAGCAGGTGGTTGCATGGACCTTTATACTGATTTAGTAAAACATAATATGGTTGATGCCATAGTGGCTACGGGAGCATCAATTATTGATATGGATTTCTTTGAAGCATTGGGTTTTAAGCATTATCAAGGATCACAGTTTGAAGATGATACAAAACTTCGTAAGAATTATATTGACAGAATTTACGATACTTATATCGATGAAGAGGAACTACAGGCTTGTGATCAAACAATATGTAATATAGCTAACTCATTAAAACCAAAAGCTTACACTTCAAGAGAATTTATTAAAGAACTAGGAAAATTTTTAAAAACTAATTCTAAAAAAAAAGGCTCTTTAATTGAAACTGCATACGATAATAATGTTCCAATATTTTGCCCTGCATTCACAGATAGTTCAGCTGGTTTTGGCTTAGTAATGCATCAGGAGCAAAATCCAGATGAGCATATTACTATAGACTCCATAAGAGAATTTAGAGAATTAACAGAAATTAAACTACAATCTAAACAATCAGGATTATTAATGATAGGCGGCGGTGTTCCAAAAAATTTTATTCAAGATACTGTGGTTTGTGCTGAACTTCTAGGGAAAAAAGTAGACATGCACAAATATGCTATTCAAATTACTGTGGCAGATACACGTGATGGTGCGTGCAGTAGCTCCACTCTGAAAGAGGCAAGCTCTTGGGGTAAAGTTGATATTACAAAAGAGCAAATGGTTTTTGCAGAGGCGACTAGCGTGTTACCTTTGATTGCAAGTGATGCTTACCATCGTGAATATTGGAAAAAGAGAGATAAAAGAAATTTCTCTAATATTTTTGAATCGTAAATGAAATACCTTAGTCCCAAAAAAGGCTTCTTAGGTATAGATGTAGAACAAAATAGATCTCCTCGAGTAATCGTAATTCCGTTTGGTCTAGAAAAAACTGTAAGCTATGGAGGAGGTACTAAAAATGGTCCTAAAGAAATAATCAAAGCTTCTCACCAAGTAGAGTTGTTTGATGAGGAACTTAATAAAGAACCTTATAAAGAAATAGGGATTAAAACATTAAAGCCTTTCTCCATTAAAAATAAAATAAATAATGCTCTAGACCAATTATCAAAGATTAATGAAGAAATTCTCTCTCACGATAAATTTCCACTAGTTTTTGGAGGTGAACATTCTATAACGCCTGGTTCTATCAAACCCTTTATAAAAAAATACGATGAAATAATTCTTTTGCATTTTGATGCTCATGCTGACTTAAGAGAGAGTTATAAAGGTGAAAAATTCTCTCATGCTTCAGCTATCAAGAGATGTTTAGATTATAAAAACTTAAAAGTAGTTTCTTTTGGCATTAGAAATTTATCTAAAGAGGAAATGGACTTTTATAATAATAATAGAGATAGAATTGAAATATTTTGGGGAAAAGATAAGCAAACTTGGGATTTATCCCTTTTAGATAAATTTTTTAATAGTAAGAATGTCTATATTACATTTGATGTAGATGGTTTCGACGCTAGTATAATGCCAGCTACTGGTACACCAGAACCTGGTGGTATGCTTTGGGAAGACGTCCTACCTATTATAAAAAAAGTTTGTCAGATTTCGAATGTAGTTGGTGCTGATATTAATGAATTGGCACCAATTAAAAACTTTGACTCTTACAATTTCCTTGTTGCTAAATTAGCCTATAAAATTATTTCCTACTCCTTCGAATTTAAGAATTAATTAATTTGTTAGGTTGCCAAGTGATTATAATTAATGCACCGCCTAAATCGCTATTTCTCTTAAATAATAAATTTGCACCTTGTCTTTCCAATAAAGTTTTACCAAGAAAAGTCCCTAACCCTAAACCTGAATTAGATTTTAATTCTTCAGATTTTGATTTTATATAGGGTTCTCCGATTTTGTTAAATATGTCTTCTGGTATACCTGGACCATCATCATTGATTTTGATTTCAATTATTTGATTATCACTTTTGAGATTTATTTTTACTCTACTTTTAGAAAACTTTACTGCATTTCCTATAAAATTTCTTAAACCATAAATAATTTCTGGAGTCCTTTCGATGCTAATTTTATTTTTGTCACTTTCTGCAAATAAATCTATTTTTTTTGACGAGGTTTCTTTAAAAGAATCAATTATTTCTTGAAGTAAATCTTCAAGTTTAATTGAACTTAAGAAAACATCCTCTTCTATTTGCTTTTTTGAAATTTTTTTTAATATTTCACTACATCTTTTTGTTTGACTAATTAAAAGATCTATATCTTTAGAAATTTCTTTGTTGTTTCCTATCTCTTTTTTTAATTCTTTAGCTACAACTGCAATAGTGGCTAATGGGGTTCCTAATGAATGAGCTGCCGCTGCGGCCTGACCGCCTAACGACTCCAGCTCATATTCTTTTGCTATCACTTCTTGCAATTTATTAAGTGCCTCAGATCTTTTCTTTGTTTCTCCTGCAAATCTTATTCCAAAATAACTAAGAAATATTAAACCAATTAAAATTGCTATAAAAATTCCTAATTTATAAAAGTTTGGTACACTAAAATTTTCAGAAATGTATCCAGGTAATGGCATATAAAAATGTGTGAGTATAAAAAGAAGTATTGATGTTATAACTCCTAGTATGATTGTTGTGCCCATACTTAGGAAAGTTGAGGAAACTATTGCTGGAATAATTAATAAAATTGAAAAAGGATTCAAAATTCCACCAGTGAGATATAAAAGAATTCCAAGTTGCAACAAATCATATAATAAAAACATTGATGCGTAAGTATCTTTTAATTGATTTGCTTTGACCTTAAATTGAAGGAATATATTTGTTAATAAACCTAAAAAAATTACAGTGTAGCTTTCTTTAATTGGAAATTCTAATTTAAGGTAAAAAAAGACAATATTTACAGCTAAGAATTGGCCAAATATAGCTATATATCTTAAGATTGTTAGTGTGCTTTTATCTAAATTGAGGTTCTCTTTTGTTCTAAAGAGAGTCGAAAAATCCATTACTTAAATATCTAAATTTACTACTTCCAGGGCATTATTAGTAATGAAGTCTTTTCTTGGGGCAACTTCATCTCCCATTAATACCTTAATCATTTTTTGATCTTCTTTCGATTTATCTTTTGTACCTTTTGTATACTGAACTCTTAACATTGTTCTATTATCAGGATTTAAAGTTGTTTCCCAAAGTTCTTCCGGGTTCATTTCTCCTAAACCCTTGAAACGTTGTATTGACAGTTTTTCTCTTTGTTCTTGTATAAATTTTTTATACTCATTACTTCCTTTTTTTATTTTTTTGTTAATTTTTGCGGTTTTGAGAATATAATCTTCCAAGTTTTTTTCATCTTTTATATAAACGCTTTTATTTGCTTTTGTTATTTTAAATAAAGGAGGTTGAGCTAAATATATATGTCCTTTCTCAATTAGCTCATTAAATGGATAGTTATTAAAAAAAGTTAACAACAATGTTCTAATATGAGATCCATCTACATCGGCATCTGTCATAATAACAATTTTATCGTATCTAAGATTTGCAATATCAAAATCTTTTGAACCTGTTCCCAAAGCATTTATTAAAGTTACTATTTCATTTGAAGACATCATTTTAGATAAAGCTTTAGTTGATTGATCTTCACCATTTTTCTTTCCATTAACATATGTGTTAAGAATTTTTCCTCTTAAAGGAAGTACCGCCTGATATTCTCGAACTCTTCCTTGTTTTGCTGAACCACCTGCAGAATCACCCTCGACTATGAAAAGTTCTGTTCCTTCTCTTTTTTGTATTTGACAGTCTGCTAATTTTCCCGGTAGTCCTGATAACTCAAAAGTTCCTTTTCTTCTTACACTATCTCTAGCTTTCCTAGCTACATCTCTTGCCATTGCAGCTTGAGTAATTTTCTCTAGTACGACTCTTGATATAGAAGGGTTTTGATCAAACCATGTTGATACTTTTTCATTAATGATATGCTCAACTATATTTCTTATCTCTGAAGAAACAAGTTTATCTTTCGTTTGAGATGAAAATTTAGGATCAGGCATTTTTACTGATAGAACTGCTGTCAGACCTTCTTTAATATCTTCCCCTGATAATGTAATTTTATTTTTTTTATTATTTTTATCAGCTGAATATTTATTAATTATTCTTGTAAGAGCGCTTCTAAAGCCTAATAAGTGAGTTCCTCCATCCTTTTGTGGAATATTGTTAGTAAATGGTAATACTTCTTCAGAATAGCCTGCATTCCATTCGAATGAACATTCTACTGCTACGTTATTTTTTGTCCCAGAAACATAGACTGGTTTTTTAAAAACTTCTTTCTCATTTTTATTTAATAATGTTGGTTTTTTTTCATTAATATGTCTTACAAATTCAAGAATTCCACCATCATATTTATGTAGGATTTCCTTTGATTTTTTAGCTGTTTTATCAATTAATTTGATTGCTACACCCTTATTAAGAAAGGCTAGCTCCCTGATTCTTTTTTCTAATGTTGAAGCACTAAATTTTGTTGATGAAAAAATTTCTTTTGAAGGAAGAAAGTTAATTTTTGTCCCATTTTTTTTCGTCTTTCCTATTTTTTTTAATGGTTTAACGGAGTTGCCGTCCTTAAACTTAACTTCATATTCATTTCCGCCTCGATAAATATTAAGTTCTAATTTTTCTGATAATGCGTTAACCACAGATACACCAACACCATGTAATCCACCGGAAACTTTGTACGAATCATGATCAAATTTTCCACCAGCATGCAGTTGGGTCATTATAACCTCAGCTGCAGACATTTTTTCACCTTTGTGCATATCTACGGGTATTCCTCTGCCATCATCCTCGACGGTAACAGTATTATCTGTATTGATTGAAATTAATATATTTTTACAATAACCGGCTAATGCCTCATCGATAGAGTTATCTACGACTTCAAAAACCATATGGTGCAAACCGGAGCCGTCATCTGTATCTCCAATATACATTCCTGGTCTTTTTCTTACAGCGTCTAAGCCTTTTAAAACTTTGATGGCGTCCGCACTATAAGATGCTTTATTTAAGACAGAATTTTTTGACATTTTTTTTGATCCAAGGTTATACCATCTTTTTAAATTAAGTTAAAATCGCTTCTGGTCTAAATGACTTAAAATGATTATGTATCAACAGTTCTAGAGCAAAAAATAAATTTTATTCTAATTTTACCAAAACTTAGATTTTCATTGGCATTATAACGTAATAACTATTTTTATCTGAGAGATCTTGTATTAATACCGGTGATACAGAGTCTTTTAAATTTATTGTTAAATTTTTATCTACTATTTCAGATGCGATATCAATTAAATATTTTGAATTGAAACTAATATTTAAATTTTCAGAATTAAATTCAGCTTTTATTTTTTCGTTTCCTTCACCAGAATTAGCACTATTCACTGATAATTGAACATTATCTTTATTAATAGCTAGCTTTACACCTTCTTTTCTATCAAGAGATACGCTAGCAACTCTCTCTATAGAACTAATAAAATCCTTTGAGGATACTGTTAGAATTTTATCATTAGATGTAGGTACAACTTTTTTGTAATCAGGAAATTTACCATCAATAACTTTAGAAATTAGTCTGATTTTTCCTAAAGTAAATTTTATCTTATTATCGCTTGCTTGCATAGTAAGTTGGTCAGAAATCTCGGTCAACAATGAACAAAGCTGAAATACTGTTTTTCTTGGTAAAATTAATGGATTAAAATCATTATCGTCTATTTCTAAACTACTTGAGGACAATCTATGACTGTCTGTTGCAACGCCTGTTAAGAAATTTCTTCCATGCGCTTCTGTTAAATGAAGAAATACTCCATTTAAATAATGTCTTGTGTCATCGTTAGAAATAGAAATTCGCGTTTTATTTAAAAGGTTTAAAAATCTACTGTTATTCAACGCAATTTCTTTTCCTTCAAATTCATCGCTAAAAGTTGGAAAATTATCAGTCGGTAAACAATTAAGATTAAAATCTGAGTTATCGCTTTTGAGACTAATTTTATTTTCGGATTTTAACTCGAAATTTAATTCTGAATTTGAGGAAATTTTTCTTAATATGTCGTAAAGAATGGCAGCAGAAGTGGTTGTACTACCCTCTTTAATTATTTTAACATCGCTAATTTCATCATAAAATATTATATCTAAATCAGTTGCCACTATTGATAATTTTTTTTCCTTCAACTGTAATAATACATTCGATAAAATTGGAAGAGTATTTCTTTTTTCGACAACTCCCTGAACAAAATTTAAAGATTTAAGTAATAGGTCTCTTTTAATTGTGAATTGCATTAAGCTATTGTTCTAGTAATAAATTTTTAATCTGGCTTATATTTTTCTTCATTTCATCATCCTGCTCTGTCAATCTAGTTATTGTCTTTACAGCATGTATTACTGTGGTGTGATCACGATTTGCAAACCTTCTTCCTATTTCTGGTAAAGATCTAGTTGTCATCTTTTTAGCTAAATACATCGCTATTTGTCTAGGTCTAGCTAGTGGTCGAGATCGTCTTTGAGATAACATTTCGCTTAAAGCAATGTTAAAATAATTCGAAACTACATTTTGTATCTTATCAACTGTTACAATTCTAATCTGATTAAAGATATCTTTTAAAATATTTTTACAATCGCTTATTGTTAAATCTTTATTATGAACTCTGCTAAATGCAATTACTCGATTAAGGACTCCAATTAATTCTCTTATATTGGTTTTACTCTCTGTCGCAATGAAGTTTATGACTTCATCTTTTAAATTAATATTTTCTTTAAATTGATTTTGAATCTCTTGTATTTTCTTTTTGATAATTTTAATTTTCAAGTCAAGGTCAGGCAAATCAATATCCACCACCAATCCACCAGCCAATCTTGATTTAATTCGGTCTTGTACTCTGTCTAATTTCATCGGAGCTCTGTCTGCTGAAATTATGATTTGAGAGCCTTTATCTATAAGGCTATTAAAAGTGTGAAAAAACTCTTCTTGGAGGCTTTCTTTACCACTTATAAATTGAATATCATCTATTATAAAAACTGACGATTTTCTAAAAAAATCCTTAAAATTTACCATATCATTTTTTTTTATTGATTTAATGAAGTGATACATAAATCGCTCAGCAGAGATAAACATCACATTATTATTGTTTTGAAGTTTTAACCCTATAGCGTTCAAAAGATGAGTTTTTCCAAGGCCTACTCCACCACAAACATATAATGGATTATATCTCGCAATATGTTCGCATGCTTTTTTTGAATAAGATAAGGCAATATCATTGCTTTTGCCTCCTATAAAACTTTCAAAAGTAAGATTCGGATTTAATCTGTTATAATTTAAAATTGAGTCTTTTATTTCTGTTATCTTGCTTAGATCATCGATTTTTAAATATTCTTGATTTTGTTTACTATCCTCAATTATTTTAAATTCTATTCTATTTAGGCTTTGTTTAAAGCTTTTTACCTGCTCTAAAATTTTATCTAGATATCTAGAAACAATCCAATCTCTAAAAAATCTTGTTGGTACACCTAGTATTAAATAATCGTTATACTCTTTTATTAATGAAACTTTTTGTAACCAGCTACTATAAATTTCACTGCCAAAAGTCTTTTTGAAATTTGTTTGAATCTCTTCCCAATTTAAAGTTTTTTCTTCTTCAGAAATAAATGTATTATGTTTTTTTGTAATATTATTATTCATGTAGAAAGCTTAAAAAGAAATTCTATAAAACCTCTTTTAAAATCTTTTTCAAGAAATTTTTTTGATATTAAAAAAAAAAATCGACTCGGGTTGTACAACTAACGTTCAAATAGAAAAACAATATTTTTTTTTAAATCTAGATCTTTATTCTTATCTGAAAACTATATGTTGATTTTTAAGTTAGTAATCAACTTAAGATTGATAATTTTTTCTACTAAATTTTTTTTGAAATTCTTGAAATTTTTCTAGATGCAGTATTTTTATTAATTATCCCAGACTTAGCAACCTGCATTAGAATTGATTGAAATTTTGAGAAATATTTCTTTGCTTTTTCCTTTTCCTTATTTTTAATTAGAAGTTCCATTTGTTTGATTGCATTTTTGTACTTGCTTTTCCTTATCCTGTTAGTCTGAGTTTGTTTTTTAACTCTTCTCACTCGTCTGATTGCTGATTTAGTGTTTGGCATTTTGTCGATTGTATATAGGTACAATTAAATACGGTCAACTTTATTATTTTTGGCATCTACTGCAGTAAAATGTTGCTCTGTTGCCTAAAGAAGTTTTGATTATATTGCTATTACAATTCTTATTAGAACAATTTTCTCCTTTTTTGCCATAAACGCTAAAATAGTCCTGAAATTTACCTTTTTTTCCATCACTACTAGAAAAATCTTTTAATGATGAGCCCCCTAGAAGTATTGCTCGTTTTAATATTTTTTTGGTTTGAAGAATTATTTTTATAACTTCTTTTTCTTTAAGAGTATAAGTTTTTCTCATTGGTTTTATCTTGCTGTGAAAAAGGATTTCGTTGGCATATATATTACCTAGTCCAGATATAAACTTTTGATCCATTAAAATATCTTTTATCGTCCTATTTTTCTTAGCTATATATTCTTTAAAATACTTGTAATTTAAGCTCTTACTTAAAGGTTCTGGACCTAAATTTTTAAGATGTAAATTTGTCTTTAGTTCTAAATTTTTTAAAATTTTTATGAAACCAAATTTTCTTACATCATTATAGACTAACTTTTGATTATCTGAAAAAGTTAAAATTACCCTATTATATTTTTTATCTTTTTCTTCGTTAAGATCATAATAAAAACTAGTTTTATAATTAATATTTTTTTGATTAATAAAAAATAATTTTCCACTCATTCCTAAATGTACCAACATAGCTAGATTGTTTTTAAAAAAAAAAATTAAGTATTTTGATCTCCTTGATATTTTTCTTATTTTTAGACCAATTAAACTTTTGATATCCTTTATATTTACTGGATATCTTAATCTGTAATCATTGATTTTAATTTTTTTTATAACTAGGTTTTTTAATTTATTGGTAAGAGACCTTTTAACAACTTCAACTTCTGGTAATTCTGGCATATAATTAATTTATGAAAAATACTATTCAAGAAAAAACAAAATTAGTCAATTCAGTATTTTCTAAAGTTTACAAGAAATATGATTTGATGAATGATTTAATGTCTTTAGGAATTCACAGAATATGGAAAGAAAAATTTATTGATTGGCTTAATCCTTCAGAGAACTCAACCTTAATCGATGTTGCTTCTGGAACAGGTGATATAGCAAAATTATTTTCAAGTCATGTTAATCACACTTCTCAAATAAATTGTATTGAACCAAATAACGAAATGTACGAAGAAGGGAAAAAAAACTTAAAAAAGTATAAAAATATTAAATGGGTGAAAGCAAGAGCTGAAGCTATACCTGTAAATGATAATTCGTTTGATTACTATACCATAAGCTATGGAATGAGAAACGTAAGTGATATTAATAAAACTTTGAAAGAAGCATTCAGAGTATTAAAACCTGGAGGCCGCTTTATGTGTTTGGAATTTTCAAAAATAGACAATGATGCAATAAATTTTCTATACAAGCAATATTCTAGACTAATTCCATTAGCAGGAAAATTTATTGTAGGATCTTCAAAACCATATGATTATTTAATTGAAAGTATAAACTCATTCTATAATCAAAAACAATTATGTGAACTTATTATAAAAAATGGTTTTTCTCATGTTGAGTATAGAAATTTATCAAGTGGAATTTCAGCAATTCACTCTGGTTGGAAAATATAATGTTAAAAAGAATTTTTAAATTATTTAAAATTGCTAGAAGGTTGTCTACATCTGGTGCTGTTGATATAATAAATCAAATTCATCAAATTCCTTTACCAATAAATTTATTTTTTACTTTTATCTCAATTGGAGCAGAAAATAATCGATTTGAAAATAATCAAAAACCTGGTGAGAAACTTTGTTTAGCACTGCAAGGTATGGGAACTACTTTTATCAAGCTTGGTCAATTCCTTGCAACTCGACCTGATATTATTGGAGATCAAATGGCTAAGGATTTAGAAAAACTTCAAGATAAAGTCCCGGCATTTGATCTATACGATGCAAAGAGAGTAATCAAAAAAGAGATTGGAGAAAAACAATTTAATAACATTATAGAAATAAGTAATCCTATTGCAGCAGCATCTATTGCGCAAGTACACCTTGCAAAAATAAAAAATGAAAATCAAGAAAAACAAGTTGCGATTAAGATATTAAGACCTGAAATCGAAAAATTATTTAACGAAGAATTGGATGCGCTCATGTTATTCGCATACATTGTTGAAAATATAATATCAAAAGCAAAAAGATTAAAATTAGTTGAGGTTGTTCATTTGCTAAGAGAGATTACAAATATTGAAATGGATTTAAGATTTGAGGCTGCTGCTGCAAATGAATTATATGAAAATACAAAATCTGATATTGGTTTTAATGTTCCTAAAATTTATTGGAATTACACAACTAAGAAAATTCTTACTTTAGATAAAGTTGAAGGTATTTCTATTAGGGAACATACAAAATTAAAAGAACAAGGTGTTAACTTAAAAAAACTAGCAGAAAATTTAATACAACATTTTCTCAAACAGGCTGTGAGGGATGGTTTCTTTCATGGAGATATGCATCA
>MDSW01104342.1_pt1 | contig 10834 bp, 6 predicted proteins | sample 811171 | NCBI WGS metagenome assembly MDSW01 (sample SAMN05326641, study PRJNA326480) | marine metagenome | isolation source: seawater | place: Atlantic Ocean: North West | collected 2012 | reverse complement strand
AGCTATTGAAGCTATAGCTAGACTGATTCCATTATTCATTTCATTATAAGAAAACGACAAAATAGCAAGATAGACTGATATTGCTAGCAGCAGACCAAGAGTCACCCTTATTGGAAAATTTTTATTATCCAACTGAATTGCCCCGATTAATGAACTTAGATGAGATTTCTTTAATTAAATTTCTGGCTTCTCTACTAAAAAGCAAAAATAAAGATATTATCGCTGTACTCAAAATAATTTGAACTATAAGTTCAAATATCCCTTGTGAGCTGGAGTTAAAGTATCCAAGAATTACTGCAGCCCCATAAATCAAAACTTCGTATTTCGTTGAGACAGCAAAGGTGTAGCTTCTAGACTTTTTTATCATTTTACTAATAAGCGATGACTGTAAAAAAACTGAAATAGAGGCGCTTACAATACCAGCAATTATAAGACCAAAAACCTCAAGATAAGATAGCAATACAAAAGAGAGAATAATTCTTAAAATTCCTTCAAATAAACTTATGTAAGCAACTTTTTCATAGTTACCTGAAGAATAGAGAATTGAGCTAAATAAATTAACATTTGCATTTGCATATACGTTAACTGCAAAAAAGATAATTATGAAGTATGAAAATAGTAGATCGGTGCCCAACCATAAAGATAAAATTGGGCTAATAGCAGCAATGACCATTGAGGAACCAGTAAAATGTATAAGCTGAAAGCTATAGATTGTTTTTCTCAAAACCGCAGCAAGATCTTCAATTGATGATTCAGAAAACTTATGTGCCAAGGAGGTATATGTTGAAGTACCAATTGATATTGAGAAAAGTTGAACAGAAATAAATAGTCTCTTGATTATTGAAATAGAACCAGATATCTCCGTGCTCAAAAAAATTCCAGAAACTAGGTATTCGATATTCTCTGAAGTTATGGTTGAAAATCTCCTTAAATATAGAAATTTAATATCTCTTAATAATGAATCTAATCTGATTAGACCCTGCTGATAAAATTTTCTCTCAATATATTTCTTGAAGAAAAACAATGCTAGAAAAACTGAGCCTATCAATCTCAATAAATTTGGAACCAATATTCCTAGAGCAAGAGATACTATCCCGAGACCATTGATAAGAGAAATAATTATAATTACTGGTGAGGTTAAAATAGATATGAAATTGATCATATTATCCTCAAATGTTCTGAGAAGAGCCTGGAGCGATGAGCTTAATACAGATGAAAGCGGGACAACTGAAACTGAAAAGATATATATGAGAAAAGCTTCAGGAAGTGCTTGAGATTCTATTGATTCTTCATAGTTGATTAGAGCTGGGACATAAGTTATTAGAGCAAAACCAATTAATAATATTGAAACAGAGAAGAAAATAGAAAATAAAAGTGATGACTTAAAAATGCTATTAAACTCTTTATCATCATCTTTAGCATAGGACTCTGACATCCTTTGAGATGAAATACTTGATAAGCCTGGATCGATTATTGTAATTAAATTCAATATAGCGCATCCTGCAATCCAAGCGCCATAATCTGACAAAGTCATATAATTTAAATATAAAGGGATAAGGATTATTGAATTGATAATTTGAATAATTGCGGCGCCATAATTAAAAAATAGATTAATTGCTGATGCTTTGGTTTTGTCGATCTTAAAAGATTTAATAAGCATTACGAATTTAGAGAGATATCAGTTAGGTCTTCAAATGTATTTTTTGAATTATTAGAAATCTTTTTCCATAAATAATCATCTGAATAAAGCTTTTGAATGTTTGAATTTATTCCTTCTGCGTCACCAAGCTCAGAAACCAATGCATTTTCTCCATGAACTAAAAAGTCTTGATGGGCGCCGACATTAAACGCTAAAACTGGTTTTGATAAACCCATCGACTCCAACAATGCAAATTCACCAGTGGTTGGGTAACTACTTGGAATGAATACTCCTAGTGATTCAGCTACAACTTTTAATACATCTTTATGTGACTGCAGCCCTGACAAAATTTCTATTTTTCCTGACTGAACATATTGATCTAAATTATTATCTTTTAGATATTTCATTGCTTTTTCTTTTTTAAAAATAATAAGCTTGAATTTTGTGTCTTCATTTCTATTTTCTTTGATAACCTTTGGAACAATGTGCCAACCTTTAGCTACTGAAAGTTGGCCAATTACTACAATATAATTCCCTTTCTTACTCTTAATATTTTTTACTGTTTCCCGATCAAAGAATATTTTTGTTTTCGATATATTCCTAGGGTCAACTCCAAAGGACTTTATTGATTTTTTTTGAGAATTAGAATATCCAAATACAAGCTTAGCGTTTTTCATTCTCCATCTTGAATGAAATGCCTCTATATATTTTTTAAAGTAATAAAGAATACTCCTATCTTCTAAACATTTGTATTTGTAAGAATAATAATAATTTCCTTTAATGCATTTAAAACACTCGCCATTTTCCCTTCCTGCAAAATCTTTAAAGCACCAAAATTCATTAGTGAGAGGCAGGTAATAGTAAGGGATATGTCTTTTGTATTTTGATAAGAAGTTTATGGATACCTTATTATTTATCGTGCCAAAGTAAAAAACTAGGTCTGGGCTATAATTGCTTAACACCTCATAAAATTCTTTTTTAGCTTTTGCATTAAGAACAAAAAACTGATCTTTGAAACGATAAGGGGTCTTTGGAAAAACTTTGATCCCATTTTCCTGAATAAACTCATTCTTTTGACTTAAATAAGACTGATTATCCTCAGCATAAACTGCAACATCATTGCCCTGGCGTTCAAGTATTTTTAATAGATATTTTGTTGACCTATGACCAGAATCCTCGCCCCAAATTGAGTCTGGCACAACAAGAACTCTTCTATTTTTTAGAGAATTTAACATTTTAGATTATCAAACAATATTTTTAAAAATTAATGTTCTTATTTTGGGTGATAGTTAATAAACCATTCTAAAAATCTTTGCATGCCGTCATGAAATTTCGTAGTTGGTTCATAGCCCAATAATCTGTTTGATTTAGATAGATCAGCCCAAGTTTCCTTAACTTCAAGTACAGATTCTTCAAAATTACAATCGACATCAATACCAAAATAATCTTCTATAAATTTGATTAAATCCCAAGTGCTGATGGGGTGATTATTTCCAAGATTAAAAACATCATATTTAACACTTGACTGAAAATTTTCAAAAAGTATCGACCTTTCTATACCATCAATGATGTCATCTATATATGTCATATCTCTAGACATTTTTCCTTGATTATATACAGTAATTTTCTTTCTCTGATGAATCAAATTTGAGAACTTATAGTAAGCCATATCAGGCCTTCCCATTGGTCCATATACAGTAAAAAATCTTAATCCAACTGTTGGGATATCTGAGTTTAGACAAAATGAAAACGCCATGGACTCGTTAGATTGTTTTGTTGCCGCATATAAAGAAGCGGGCTGATTTGAGAGATTACTCTCAATAAAAGGTATGGTTGAATTTAATCCATATACAGAGCTGCTTGAAGCAAAGATAAACTTTTTGATATTTCTGCCTTTTATGCATTCAAGTAGATTAAAAAAAGAGATTAAGTTTGAATCAAGGTAAGACTGAGGATTAACTAAAGAATATCTTACGCCTGCCTGAGCAGCTAAATTGACAACAATATCAGGGTTGAAATCATCTATTATTTTTTTTAACGCATCGAAGTCAGTTAATGATATTTCATAAAAGCTAAACTTTTCTGAGCTCTTTAGCTTGTTAAGTCTATGTAACTTTAAATCTCTAGAATAGTAATCATTTAAATTATCCAATCCACAAATATAATTATTATTCAATAAGCTTTGTGAAAGATAGGATCCTATAAATCCGGCACATCCCGTTACTAGAATACGTTTATCAGAAATCTTCATATACTATAATTATAGACAAATAAACAATTAGTAATGCACTAACGAATGTAAATTATCCTCCTGCTATGCTTGCGATAAAAACGAATTTATAGTCGATTTTTTCTAATTTCCAAAGCTAGAGATAGCTGCTGCCGCAACTGCCATCTGATAAATAATTTGAGAAACCTCAGATGCTGCCTGTATTGATGAGAATTGATCTACTCTTACAGGCACTACAATTGAATCGCCTGGCATTAGCTCTGATGAGCTAGTTCTAAAAAATCCTGATGAACCTGAAGATAATGACATGATTGCTCCGTTTGATTTTATAACATAGCTTTTACTCAAATCTGCAAATTCTGTGACTCCTCCACTTAGATTAATATAATCTTCGACCGAGAGACTTTCATCATACTGATGGGTATTTTCGCCAAAAACTTCGCCTATAACACTTATAGTATTACGCTTCTTTGGAACAAAAAGAGAATCCCCGTCTTCCAGAATTATTGCCAAAGAAGGATCTTCAATCATTTCGGGCAGATCAATAATAAGCCGACCCAAAAGACCAACAGTTTGCTCATCTATAAAGTCTTCTTCAAGCATTTCTGTTATTGCAGCGATACCTGTTTCATCCCCACCTGTGCCAATACTCTTATCACTTTGCATGAGAAGAACGCTTCTTCTTAATTCTCTTTGAATTTGTTTCAGCCTATCTTTTTTATTCTCTGCAATTTCTGTCCTTTGAAAAACTGCATCTGATAACGATGCAGAGCTCTTTAATCCTCCTGCTCTTGTTATAAGATCAATAATATTTTCTCCATCTCTGAAGGGATATACTCCAGGAAAAAATACCTCACCTTTTATTTCTACGAAGTTGATAAAATCAGCAAGAGTCTTTACGTTTAGTACATCCATATTTTTAATAATTATTCTTTCAGGATTACTAAACGATACCTCTCTTGTATTTGATAAGAGCTCTTTGCCACTATAATTTTTACTAGTTATCTCAACCTCTTCGAGATAAGAAGATTTAGTTAGCCCTCCGGCTGCATAAATTGCTTCTTTTAAAGATTGATTATTCACAGCGGTTGGATATTTGCCTGGAAAGAATACATCCCCATAAATTTCAAAACTAGATACACCTTCAAGCGGTGCAGATTGTTTTTCTACAATAGCAATAATTGGATCCAGTAGAGATCTTCGGCAATAATCAGTTATCAAAATATCAAGCTCACTATTACTAATCTCATCACCGGCTTCATTCTCTCCATCCACGATCATTGAAATCATTTCTTCGGGTAGTTTGCAATAATCATAGACATTATATTCAAAATATTTATTGCCTACTTCTTTATCTTCTTCCTCGCCAATTGTATCCACATCAAGAACCATTTCCTCATCAACCTCTTCCTCTTGCTCTCTTCTCTCTTCGATTGATTTCTTAAGATAGGTTAAGCCAAGGAATCTTTCATCTTCTTCATAGGATTCTTCTAATAATCTTGTTTCTATCAAATCAACATTAAGGAGCCGTGGAAAAAATGTTATCTCATCCATGTCTTCAAGCAGAAAGGCTTGATCAGGACTAGCTGAGAAGATTTGCTCAGATTGGAGCTGAAGTATCTCGAAAGTTTGATCTGCTTTGATTCTTTTAACCAAAATGTAATTTGGGTCAGTCATCGGAAGAAGATCCTGCTCTGATCTTATAACTTCATTGAGTTTTAGCCCTTCATTCCATGAAAAGAAACCAGTCTGCTGAGCATGCCCATTAATTAAAATTACCTTTCTCATACGATCTTTAACTGGATAAATCTTAATCAAGTCTCCCTTTTGGAGTGATACATCTTTATTATCTTCCGTGAGATCAACATTGATTAAACTAAAGCCATCATTTGAATAGCTTATTCTTTCTATTTCTATCGATTTTAGGTCTGCCTTAGAACTAAAGGAACCTGCAAAATTGATTATGTCTCTAATTGACTCTGTATCTTTAAGCTCATATATACCTGGTCTTTCAACCTCACCATTTATGCCAACTGACTTTGATATTGAGGGAATAAAAATAACATCGTTTGGCATTAGTCTGACGTCTTTTGAAATATCACCTTTTAGCAAGAGATCATAAAAATCAAACACTAAAATTATCTTTCCATCTCTCTTGAGTTGAATATTTCTTAGTGAGCCCGATGTGCTAATGCCCCCACTCTTAAAGATTGCATTTGTTAATGTTGAAAGTGAATTAACCGTATACATCCCTGGTTTTCTTGCTTCTCCAAGGATAAATAGGTTGATTGATCCAAGCTCAGAAAGAGTGATTGAAACTTCAGTGCCAACCATCTGATTAATAACGATTGCTGAGATTGTCTTTTTAAGCTCAGAAAAATTAAGTCCGGAAACTGCTATTGGGCCTATCTGTGGAATAAATATTACACCTTCTCTAGTAACCTCTAATGTATATCTTTTATTTTTCTTTCCATATAGAAGCAACTCAACATTATCTCCAGGTCCAACGATATAATCGGACGGTATTGGTATATCATTTCTTGGAATAAATGTTTTGCTTTGGTTAAAGAAGTCGTAACCAAAATGTTTTAGAGGTTTATTAATTACTTTTGATTTTGGTTCAGCCAAGAAATCCGTTCTTCCTTTATATCCAAAGTCGATATCAGGATCTTCTTCATAAAGAAGATCATCTAATAGTCTCCCATCATCATCTTGTTCTTCGATCTCTGCATCTATAGGATCAATCCCCTCTTCTACTGCCTGAAGAGCTTTTATCTCTTCAAGAGCCTCTAACTCAAGCATCTGAGAATATGATGTTGATGCTTGAAAAAGAAGTAAGGAAAAGAAGGAAGCTTTTAAAAAGAATTTCATTTCTTATAAATTATATGTCTTTCAATTGTTTCATTGAGAGTATTATAGTTTTTTTCTCTCATTTTTGGTTAGTAATATTTATCCTTCAGTATTGTTTAAAGTTAATTTTTTTATCTAAAGTAATTTTCTTTAAAATCTTCAAAACTCCCTGAATCATTTTTTTCTATTGATTTTTGTCTATGGATAGAAGATACCGACTCATCTTGCAATAATTTCCATAGAGAATTATCAGATACTCTTCTGTTTTCATAGTGAGATTTATTTTGCTCAGCTAAAGTAAATCCTAGGTCAAAATAGCTTATTTTTTCTGTGAAGATCCTGTCTAATAATTTCGAAGATAAAGTTTTATTAGGATCTTCAAGCTCGCCTTTAAACCTTCTGATAGCATTTGAATACTTTTTATCATTATTATCCATAGATTCAGCGATTTCAGTCATCTCATCTAGTATTTCTATTCCCCAGTCTTTTAGATTTATAGGATTTTCTTCTCTTTTGATCTTTAACTTCTTATCTCTGCCGAATTTAGAAACTAATAGATCATTGCTCTTCAAAGTTTCTAAAGATGCTTTGCTCAATGGTGCACTAGGTTTAAAAAAACAGTAGATCAAAAACATTTCAATAAAATAAACTGAATCTTTATCTATCCCCAATACACTAAATGGATTAATATCAATCGACCTTAGTTCAATAAATTCAACCCCAGATTTCTTCAGTTTTTTTAGGGATCTATCATTAGAAAGATCCTGACTTTTAGCTCTAGCTATTGCATAAAATTCATCTTCTATTTGTAATATATTTGGACTGATTTGAACTTCTAAGCCATTTTTCTCAAGTTCTAAAAATTTTTGATCTACTGTTGCAGTGGCTTCCATAAGATTAGCAATGTATTCATCAATTGAGTTTAAAGAAACATCTAAAGATCTTTTTGAGTTTTGATAACCAAAATCACTCATCCTTAAAGAAGTTGCATAAGGTAAATAAAAGCTGTTCGAATCAAGTTTTAAGAAATCCCCTTTATCACCTTCAATTAATTCTTTTGAAATAATGGGTGAACAACCAAAAAAATATAGAATAATCCAATTCATCCGATATAAATTTCTTAACATTCCAAAATAAGCATCAGATCTTATTGAATTTAGATTGTTTTTATCTGAAGAAATTATTGGCCATAGTTCTTCAGGAAGAGAGTAATTGTAGTGAATTCCAGAAATAGACTGCATTTTTCTTCCATATCTATTTGAGAGTCCTTTTCTATATAAATTCTTAAATAAACCTAAATTTGAGCTTCCAAATTCAGCAATAGGTATATCATTATCCGAAAAAATCTGGGGGGGAATACTAAATGGCCATAATGTCTCACTACCAATATTCTTAGATACAAAATGTTGCATCTCATCTAAAAAAATAAGTGTGGTTTCTTTATTTTTATTTGGGGGTGTAATTAGCTCAAGCTGAGACTCTGAAAAATCATTAGTAATAAATTTATTGGTTAGAGATGATCCGAGCTTTTTTGGATGATTGCTAGTTGCAATCCTTTTGTCATCGATCCGCAATGTTTCTTTTTCAATGCCAAGTAATCCGTCAGTTAGCATTTTTTTAAGCTCAGAAGATATCGAATTATCTAGTATTCTTCGCTTATCATTAAAGGCTTTTTTCATTGTATTTTGATTTCTTGGGGCTTTGTGCCAAATCCTCTAAAAATCCTTCTTATTGACCATGACTTTAATCTAACCTCATCCACTTCATCATTCGCACTTCTAATTATGTTATACAAACTAGCTGACTCGACTCTTGTTGCTGCATCCTTAGTTAATGGGCTCCAGTAATATCCTGCTTTTGACCTTGTTCCTCTTTGTGTATAAAAAAGCTCCATAGGTAACTCAAAATAGATCCATTTATTAAAACTTCCTTCGCCAACACAGTCTGCATCACAATCTGTTAGCGCAACTATACCTCCAACTCTAGCCCCAGAATCAAATCTTCTAGAAATATCTATATGTGCTCCAACATCTTTTCCTAAAAATTTACCAGCAGTAAGCTTTAGGCGCAGGTCATAAAATGGAATATCTTGATAGTAAGATATGAAACCAGTAAATGTTTCGTAGTCCTTGAATGAAAATCTTTGATCATATTCACGCTGCTTCACATAAAAAGCGTCGATACCTAATGCCCACCTTTTATGGTCTGGCATATAGATAACCTCTCCTCCAACACCTCCGTACATCCATTCTAAATATCCAGCAGATAACTTTGCAGAGACATTATTATTAACCTTAAATAGATATTCTAAGGCAAGCTTCCTTAAACCGCTCTCGCCTTCTGTTAAATAAAGTCTTCTATTTTGTCTAACATGGTGAAGCTGTCCATCTGGAATATGGTAAGTGTAAGTATCATAATTATTAGCAATATTTATCCCAACATCTGAAACTAGATATAAGCCTTTTTTAAAAGAATAGGCTGCGTGTATAAGGGCTTCCAGCTGCCAGAAATAAAATCTTTCTTGATGCTGTAAAGTTCCTAAAGCATGTGGCTTTATTTCCCAGAAGAAGTTGGGGTAAAGATATTCATTCTCTCTAATAATTGAATCTGCTGATTCAAAGCTATTAATAGAATCAAATTCCATTAATTCTTCAGGAAAGGCCCCTCTTGAAACAAAATCTCTAAGTGCATTTATATCAACTGAAGATCTTATTGTTTCTATACCTTGATCTATATTAATGACAGTTATAGTTTCAATATTTTTAGGAGCATTATTAGCCAAAACTCTACTTGCAAGATCAAATGCCTGTGAAGTTTTCAAGAATGCACTCTGACTAATTTCAGCTGCAAGCTCATTTCCGCTAAATATTATATTGTGTGTTACGAAACCTGAGTTTCCCAGTTCCTTAATAATCTTATCTATTAAATATTTCTGAAATTTTTGAGTTTGAGTATCAAATGGTCTCCACTTCTGCCTTTTGAGTTTCTCAGCCCCCATTACAATCTTTGGCGAACCAGAAAAGTTAAGATTAGAATTTACTGATGCGCTTGCATATAGGGTGTCTCCTCTCACATATCCAAGAGAAAAATCAATATTATCTCTCTGTCCTAAATATAATCGATAATTTAGTGCATAGTTGAGTCTTGATTTAACTTCAAAGATGTCGCCTACATCATCAAATCTTTTTTCAATACCTTCAACCTCAGAATAATCAGAGGTGTCATATTCTAGTTTCAGTGAAAGATTTTGAATTGGAGTAAAATACTCCATTCCTCCAAAAACAGAAATATTTTCCCCAGAAAAAAGCCTTCCAATACTTAATTTTCCACCTCGAGAAAAATAACCCCCTCTAATTTTTCGATCATTATCAATCCAGCCTACTGGGTTTGAAAATTGGTTAGTTCCAGCAAGGCGTCCCCATCCCATCCCTATATTAAAATCAAGATTGTTAAATCTTTTTGCTGCAACAATGTATTCACCTGAATATGCGCCAGTTCCTCCTAGATCTTGGAGACCTATCGCAATTGCAGGAAGAATATCGGTCTCTTCATTCAACTTAAATTTAAAATCTATCCCTTTATCTTTCCATGTTTGCGGGCTTCCAGGAAAGTATGCTTTATATTGTCCTTCTGTATACCTCAGAACTGCCTCCATCCATGGAAAAATTTGAACTTTTGAATGAATTCGATTGTATGGTGTATCAGTCGAAAAACCGAAACCAAATTCACCATCAGGAGAAAATCTTGCTGTAGGGGTTTGAATTAACCCAGTACCTCCGAATGTATTCTGTGAATAGACATCCTCTTCTTGAGAATATAGGTCATAGGTTTGCAATAATATTATTGCAGTCACTAATAATATTCGCTTCATTGACATGAAGTCCTACAAGCTTTTAGTAGATTAATGTATCTAATTAGCCGCCAGAGGAAGTCGAAGTACTTGTTGTTGAAGTACTTGTTGTTGTCGTCCCTGTTGTACTTGTTGTACTTGTTGTTGAAGTACTTGTTGTACTGGTTGTAGGCGTAGGCGTAGGCGTAGGCGTAGGCGTTGGCGTAGGCGTTGGCGTAGGCGTTGGCGTAGGCGTAGGCGTTGGCGTAGGCGTTGGCGTTGGCGT
>MDSW01041508.1_pt1 | contig 10834 bp, 5 predicted proteins | sample 811171 | NCBI WGS metagenome assembly MDSW01 (sample SAMN05326641, study PRJNA326480) | marine metagenome | isolation source: seawater | place: Atlantic Ocean: North West | collected 2012 | reverse complement strand
ATTCAAGAGTTACTTTAATTACAAACCAAGGAGAGGTTGTTGGAGATAGCAGTCTTACAATACAAGAAATATCTCTTTTAGATAATCACCTAAATAGATTAGAAGTTCTTGAAGCATTAAAAAACAAACGTGGTTGGTCATCTAGGTATTCAAATACCCTAGAAGCAAACCTTTTATATTTTGCAGTATTGGATGAAAATATTGATGAGCCAAATGTTATAAGGGTTGCCGTTCCTTTATCGTCTCTGGATAGTGCGCTATCGTCATTAGAATTAGCTATTAGTTTATTGTTTATTGTAGTTTTTATTGTTTCGGTATTTGCTAGCTTCATTTCATCAAGAATTTTATACTCAAATATTGAAGCGCTTGATAAAGCAGCTTCCAGAATTATCGATGGAGCTATTAAAAAGAAAGATATCAAGGCACTTCCTACACAAAGAGGCGATGAATTTGGTAATGTGGCAAGAACAATTTCTCAAATATCAGCAGATTTAAAACAACGTATTCAAGATATTGCAAAACAAAGAGACCAATTCGGTAATGTTTTGAATGATCTGGGTGAGGGTATTTTAGTTGCTGATAACAATGAAAATATTTTTTACTCTAACGAACAAAGTCAAATTATCTTAGAGATTCAAAAGCTCAATGGTAAAAAACTAAAATCACTCAAAATCCCAGCAATCAATTATTTAACTGAGAGAGCAAAAGAAAAAAAGACAGCTGATATTGAATTTGAAATCCAGTTAAAGGATAAATCAACTAGATGGGTTTTAGGGTCTATGAATAAATCAAGGTCCACTGGTGAATTTATTTTGGTGCTTCATGATATTTCACAATTACGTCAATTGAATTCAATGAGGCGTGATTTTATATCAAACCTATCTCATGAATTAAGAACTCCTGTTAGTGTTATAAGGGCCAATTCAGAAACACTTCTTTCAGGTGCGCTTGAAGATAAAAAGGAAGCCATAGTTTTTGCTAAAGCAATAATGCATAATTCTGAAAGATTATCCGAAATGGTTTCTGATCTTATAGACTTATCTCGAATAGAATATGGAGATTTAAAATTAAATATAAGATCAATAGATTTAAATCAGATTATTGAATCAATAGTATTTTCAATGAAGAGTATTTTAAAAAGAAAAAACATTTCTCTTAATTTTAAACCTCATAAAAATAAAAATATGGTTGAAGCTGATTTGAATTCCCTAGAAAGAATAATTAATAATTTTATTGATAATGCTTACAAGTACTCTCCAAAAAATTCATCAATCATAATTACTACAGAAAATGCTAATAAAGACATTAAAATTAATATTATTGACGAGGGTGATGGAATTAATCCCAAAGAAATGAATTTAATTTTTGATCGGTTTTTCAGGACAGCATCTGCAAGAGCATCAGAAAAAAAAGGAAGTGGCTTAGGACTGGCTATTGTTAAAAATCTTGTTAACAACCTGAGCGGGAATGTTGGTGTTGAGGCTAATGTGAAGGGCACCACCTTCTGGTTTACTATACCGAAATCTAAATAAATTATATTTGTAATAAAACTTTACAATTAAAAATAAATTGATCTATAATTCATATGTCACATAAATGTAACAATAATGTTACAATTCTGACATAAATGATGGAGGTCATTATGAAAAATTTTATACCTATTATAGCTTTAGCATTACTTGCTAGTAATGTTGATGCAAGTCATCATTTTCAATCTAAAAGTATTGAAACATTTTCAATAAATAAAGAGGGAGTGATAACATTCCACACTAACAATTCTACTTATATTGCCAATTTAAATAATTGCTCATATCAGGAATTAAGTAAGTTAGATAATCTAGGTATTTATGCTCATTCATCCTTAATGAAAGAAAATACTAGACTAAGCTTTTTATCAAAATCAAGTAATAAGCATGGTTGTAAAATAACAAATATCAAAAAGCTATAATATAAAATAAATCAAGGCCGGTTATTAACCGGCCTTTTTACTTTTGTAACATTTAATTTTCTTAGACTTAATATTAAGTACACACATATGTTGCAATTTCTTTGCTTTTTGTAACAGAAACATTGCTATTTCTTCTTTTAAATTATGTTAAATAAGGGCATTAATTTTTAAGAGGAGAATTTAATGTTTAACAACTTAAAATCATTCGGTATTTTATTATCAACTTTTATTCTATTTGCATGCGGGGGCGGTAGCTCTTCAATTGCATCACCAGGTGAAGCAGGACCTTTATCTGATCCAACTGGTACAGGTGGTACAGGTGGCGCATCAAGTACAGTCTTAACTGGTACATGCCCAGATTCACCTTTTGTTACAAACGGGGCTCCAGTTGCTGGAAATACAGTTTGTGCGCTTCAAGGTCCAATTACTGAAGATCTAACTTTAACTGATGATGTAATGTATAGAATGCTAGGTAAAGTTGATGTTGGTGTAGATATGGGAACTGATGGCACTAAGGATGGCGGTGTTTCAGCTACTTTAACAATCCCAGCTGGCGTAGTTATTATGGGTAAAGTTTCAGATGATTACATTGTTGTTAATAGAGGTTCCAAAATAATAGCAAATGGAACTAGATCAAAGCCTATTAGATTCACTCATAATACAGCTATTGAAGGTACAGTTGGTGAGCTTGAAAGAGGTCTATGGGGAGGTGTTGTGATTTTAGGTCAAGCCCCAATCAATAAATGTACTTATGCAAATGGTGTAAGACAGTTACCATGTGAAAGAGTTGTTGAGGGCTCTAACGCATTAATGGGTGGTGAAAATCCTGCTGATAACTCAGGCGTACTTAATTTTGTAAGAGTAGAGTATGCAGGGTACGAAATTTTCCCTGGCAATGAATTAAATGGTATTACTTTTGGAGCAGTTGGTTATGGTACTAAGGTAGATTACATTCAAGTTCATAATAATAGTGATGACTGCGTAGAGTTTTTTGGTGGAACTGTTAATGTAAAACATTTAGTTTGCACAAATGCAGGCGATGATAACTTAGACATAGACTGGGGCTATCAAGGAAAAATCCAGTTTGTAGTTGTAAAACAAAGTAGCGATCAATCTGATCATATAGTGGAATCTGATAATGTTAATTCAGATACAACAGTAGGTTACTTAACCGAACCAAGATCAAGACCTATGGTTGCTAACTTCACTTTCTTAGCTCAGGGTGCTGATGAGCCTATGAAACTCAAAGAAGGGGTTTCAGGTATATATTTAAATGGAATTATTAAAAATAAAAACGCAGCCAACATATTTGAATCCACATTCAGAGAAACAATAGAAGATGGAGCAGTTACGGATAAGGTTCAAATGCATTCTGTTCTTGCAGATAATGCTGGTCATACATCTGTATTCAAAGCTGGTGATGATTCTCATACATCAGCTGAACTAGAAGCTTCCATTCTTGAAAGAGCTACACAACTTCAAGTAACTAATAGTACTTTAGTTGGAGAGTACTTCTTAGGTGAGGCTGAAAGTGCTGTTCCATCAGCCTTTAGTATTGGACAGGTTCCAGCAATATGTGCAGTTGGCACACATCCTGCAGGCACACCAACTGAGTTATGCCCAAGTGTTGATGAAGACGACGGTGATCTTTTATATGCAGTTAATACTTGGTTTTCAGCAACTGATTACATAGGCGCATTTTCACCAGGATCTGATATTGAAAATAACTGGGCTGCTGGATGGACATTAGGATTGTTCAGCGAACCTGGATGCCCAGAAGGTACTTTAGAATCAGAAGTACTGCTTGGTAAGAAAGTTTGCAGTCTTCAAGGAACTGTTGATAATGACATTACTTTAGTTTCAGGCAATTATTATAAGCTAGATGGAAAAGTTGCTGTAGGTGTTGATGTTGGAGCTGATGGATCTGCTTCTGGTGGTAAATCTGCAACACTAACAATTGAACCAGGTGTAACTGTTTTCGGTGAGTCTGGAAATGATTATTTGGTTATTAACAGAGGCTCTAAAATTAATGCGGTTGGAACTGTTTCAGCTCCAATCATTATGACAGGTAGAGCTGACATACTTGGACAGGCTGATATTGTAACTACTCGAGGTTTATGGGGTGGTTTAGTAATACTTGGAAGATCTCCAATCAATAAGTGTAGTTATGTTTCATCAGGAACTAGAGTAAACCCTTGTGAAAGAGAGGTTGAGGGTTCAGCTGGTGATACCATGGGTGGAGAAGTTCCAAATGATAATAGCGGCACAATTAAATACTTAAGAGTTCAGTACGCTGGATACGAAGTCTTCCCAGGCAACGAGCTTAACGGTATAACATTTGGTGGAGTTGGATCAGGTACAACAGTTGACTATGTTCAAGTTCACAATAACGCAGATGATTGTGTTGAGTTCTTTGGCGGCACTGTCGATGTTAAGCATTTGGTATGTACAGGTGCAGATGATGATAATTTAGATATTGACTGGGGCTATCAAGGTAGACTGCAGTATGTCATTGTTCAACAATCTAATGATAAAGGTGATCATATTGTTGAATCAGATAATACAAATTCAGATGCAACTGTAGGATATTTAACAGAGCCTAGATCTAACCCAATCGTTTCTAACTTTACCTTTATCAGTAAAGGACATGATGACATCTTCAAACTAAAAGAGGGTGTTGCTGGACAATACTATAATGGTATAGCTGTAGTTAGAAATAATGTAACAGGGAAGAGTACAAATTGTATAGAAACAACCAAAACTGAAACTGTTCAGGCTGGTGCAATAACTGGTACCTTCTCAATGAATAGTGTTGCTATGGATTGTCCTGGTTACATCAAGACTAATGATGGAGTCGAAATATCCGCAGTTGATGCAATTGTTAAATCCGGTCAAAACAATTTGTATGCTGCTACATCTGGTGGCGGTACTTACGTAAACACTTTATCTGGTGTTGTAAATGGATCTACTGAAGCAGCTGCAATAGCTACAGTGATACCTGAAATCTACAATGCTGATGGTTTCTTTGACGCAACTTCATATATAGGCGCTGTTAATGGATCTACAGATAATTGGTACAAAAACTGGACTTTGTCAGGAACTATTGAGGTTCAATAAGTAATTTAATTTACAGGAGTTAAATATGTTTAACTATAGAAATTTAAAAATGAAAGACAAAGTTGCAAAGAATATATTCTTGACGGCTCTCTTGATAATAACCTCTTCTAGTCTTCTGCAAGCTCAAGATGTTGAAGAGGTTGTGGTTCAAGGTTCATTTATCCCAGACGAAAAAAGGGATACTTCAGAAATATCAGCAATATTAGATTCTTCAGAAATTGAAAGAACTGGTGATGATAATATCGCAGTTGCTCTTACTAGATTAACAGGTCTAAGTTTAGTAAGAGGGAAGTATGTATATGTCAGAGGTCTAGGTGAAAGATACTCAGCAGCTACTTTAAATGGATTAGGTTTACCAAGCCCAGAACCATTAAAAAGAGTAGTGCCACTTGATCTATTCCCAACACAAATCGTTGAATCATCTGTTGTTCAAAAAACTTATTCAGCAGATATGCCTGGTGAATTTGGAGGTGGAATTATCGAAATAAATACAAAAGCTGTTCCAGATGAAAGGGTCTTAAGCCTATCATTTTCTAGTGGTTTCAATACCGCCACATCTTTACAGGACGGACTTTTATATGATGGTGGTTCTGATGATGAGTTAGGTTATGATGACGGAACCCGTAACATACCTAACTTTATACAAAACGCTATAAGTCAAAATAAAAAACTTGACAGGTCTAACTTCACTACATTTGAATTAGCCAATGCTGGACGTGAGTTTGAAAATTCTAATCTTTGGGTAATTCAAAATGGTAATGTGCCATTAGATTCTTCTGTAAACCTAACTTTTGGTAATAAATTAGACACATCAAATATTAGCGATATCATTAATGTTGATAACCTTTCAATTGGGTATATAGCAACCTTTGGTTCTAGAAGTTCATGGGATACAAAAGATGGTATTAGGCAAACGGGTGATATTCAAGGTCAAGGTGATGGAACATCAACTGTTATTATTTCTAATGATAAAACTTTTAAAAGTACATCCAATGATGTAACAACATATGGCATGCTTGTATTAGGAGCAGAAACTGATTACTCAGAACTAAAATATACTGGTCTTAAGATTCACAAAGGATCAAAAGAAGCAAGAGTTTTACAAGGGTATGATTCAAGTGACTCTGGTAATGTTAGAGAAGATTTCACTGAGTTCTTTGAAAGAGAGCTAACAAATCATCAGATTAACTATTCCACTTTTTTTGATAATGGAATGTCATTAGATATTAAGGGATCAGTTGGTGAGGCAACAAGAGAAGCACCATATGAAAGAGTTGTTTTTTATGAAGATACAAATGATCTAGGTTACTGGCGTTATGATGTAAATACTGGAAGAAACCAAACTCAATTTAGTTATGTAAATGATGAAATAGATAGTTTTGGTTTTGATTTAACATTACCTATAACTATTGGAGATTCTGATGTTGAGCTTAAGATTGGATCAGAGGTAAAACAAAATTATAGAGAAGCAGAGGTAAGAAGTTATAGATTCTTAGCAGAAGGTGGTCCAATTCCAACGGATGGTCTTGATAATAGAATTGATTATATATTTGCAGATAATAACTTTGACCCATCAAGACTTATTGTTATTGAAAATACCGCAGCCTCATCTCCTGCTGGTTATCTTGGTGATCTAGAAACAAAAGCATTTTATATTTCTGCTGATGCTTATCTAAGTGAAAACTTTAGATTAGCGGCAGGTATAAGAAATGAAGATGGCGAGCAATCAGTTAATACTTATGACGTATTTCAACCAAACGATGGTTCGATTGAAAAATTAATTGATGAGTCATATGCGTTACCATCATTTACATTAACTTATTTGCCTGATTTTGATGAAAATTTACAGGTAAGACTTGGTGTATCTCAAACAATAGCTAGACCAACATTTAGAGAGTTATCTCCAACTCTATTTGTTGATGTTGATACTGATAGAGTAGTTGCAGGATCTTTGTATCTTGAAAATTCTGAAATTGATAATATTGACCTTAGATTTGAATACTATTGGGGCTTAAATCAATTTGCTACATTCGGCTTATTCGTAAAAGATATAGATAAACCGATTGAAGAAGTTGTTAATGAATCAGGCGATCTTATTATTACCTCATATCAAAACGTTCCATCTGCTGAGTTAACTGGATTTGAAATAGAATATGAAAGAGTTTTTGATGAGTTATTTACTGGTTTTAGCTGGGCTGACAGTAAAGAATTTTTACTCAAAATAAATTTCACTCAAACAGAATCAGAAGTTGTTTATGGGGCTGATGATGTATATATTAATTCACAAGGAGCTTCTGTACCTGCTTCAAATCTATTTTTAAATGGAAGAGATACAAGACTTCAAGGGCAATCAGATCAAATTGCAAATCTTCAGTTTGGTTTCGATGATTTACAAAATGGCTCTAGTGGAACTTTGATTGTTAACTATGTATCAGATAGAGTTAGGGCAAGAGGTATCGACGTGCTTCCTGATGTTATTGAAGAGCCACCATTATTAGTAGATTTTATTTATTCTAGAGATATTTCTATCAATAATACTGATCTTTCAGTGTCAATTGAAATGAGAAACCTCTTAGATGAGGAATATTATGCTGCTATGGCAAATACAGCTATATATGATCAATATGAACTTGGAAGATCAATCTCTTTAGGTTTTAAATTTAACTTTTAATATCTATTTTTTGTAATAAATGAGCTACACTAGTAGCTCATTTTTATTATGCAGACATTAAAATACATTAAATTAGTAATTTTAATTCCATTGCTTATGATGGTTTTTTATTTTTCATTTATGTTCATACAAACAAGTCAAATAAATCCTGATATTAAAGAGGTAAAAAAAATATCTCTAAATGAGCAGACCCTAAAAAATAAGGCAAATATAGTTAATAATAACCAAGAAAATGAACCACAAAAAATAAGTAGCTCTTTTAATTATAAATTAATTGGTTATCTTGCAGGACCGTCTGATTCATCCGTAATTCTCAAGAAAGGATCAAATGAATTTCTACTAAGAATCGGAGATGAGATTGATTCTTACAAACTTGAATCAGTAACAAAAGATGAAGTTATCTTTAGTTTACAAGATAAGTTATATAAAATTGAAAATAATGTTGGTAAAAATAAATGAATATAATAAAAAATAGATTCTTAATACTAAGTATTTTTTTAGTAACAACGTTTATACATGCACAAGAAACTTTTATATTAAATTATGAAGAGGTTGATGTAAGAAAAGTTACACAAGATATTGCTCAATTTTCAAAGAAAACAATAATTCTAGATCCAAGAGTTAAAGGAAAAATAACCATATATTCAAATGCTTCTTTAGATAGAGATCAAGTTTGGAATGTCTATTTAAGAACTATACAAGTTAGTGGCTATAGCGCTATTTCTGATAATGGTTTTGTAAGAATTGTTCCTGAAAATGAAGCTACAAGAGATCTAAATTTTGCGTTGGATGAGAGAGCTGACTATGTCACAGAAATTATAACTCTTAAAAATAGAAGTACTGATGAGGTGTTACCAATGATTAAACCAATCACAGGTAGGCAATCTCATCTTTCGAGTATTTCATCTATCAATTCACTTTTGTTAGTCGATAGACAAAGTAACGTCGAAAGAATAAAAAATTTGATTAAAGATCTTGATAAAAATAATACTGCTAAAATTTCAATAATTGAACTTTCCAGATTATCAGCCACTGAAGCTACAAGAATATTAGACCGACTTAAAGTTCAAAATAATCCTGCTATTAGTAGATTTATAGCCATACCTTTCACTCCATCAAATTCAGTTATTATTTCAGCTAATGAATTTATAACCGCAAATATTAAAGAAACTCTTAAGCAACTAGATGGGGATGTTAAAACCGATAATTCAATTGAGGTTGTTTATCTCAAATTTGCAAAAGCTCGAGATGTCGCATCAATCTTAAGTTCTTTATCCAGTAGATTTAAAAATTCTGATGACAAAGTGCAAACTGTAATTACTCATCATGAAAAGACGAATTCTCTCGTGATTTCTTCAGATCAAAAAAATATTAATAATATTAAAAATCTTATATCAAAACTTGATATTAGAAGAGCTCAGGTTCTTGTCGAAGCTATAATTGTTGAGCTTTCTGAAACTGCTGCAAATACTCTTGGAGTGGAAAGTGTTTTCTCTGGTGCTAACTCCGAAGAAATCCCTGTGGGAATGACTAGGCTAAATAGTAGTGGGCCTGATCTAGTTTCAATCATTGGATCTGCATCAGATGAAGATAATGCTGCACTATCATCTAGTGCAGTGGCATCAATTTTAAACTCAAAAGGCTTAGTGGCCGGAATAGGTGACTTGACTTCAGGTGAAGATAACTTTGCAGTAATCATTAATGCAATTCGTGAAGATCAAAACTCAAATATATTATCTACACCATCTATTTTAGCAATGGACAATGAGACTGCTAAATCATTAGTTGGCCAAGAAATCCCTATAACAACTGGTGAAAGTCTGGGATCAAATAATCAAAATCCATTTAGAACTACCTCAAGGCAAGAAGTTGGAATTGGTATAGAAGTTACTCCACAAATCAATGAAGGTGATTCAGTTTTGCTTGATATCAAAATAGAAGTATCAGGTGTAGCAGGCGTGGTCTCTTCTGGTGTTGATTTAGTTACCAACAAAAGAACAATTGAAACAACTGCATTGGTAGATAATAACGAAATAATAGTTTTAGGTGGCTTAATAGATGAAGACCTTCAAGAGAATGTAAATAAAGTACCTGTGTTAGGATCTATACCAATTCTTGGTAATTTATTTCAGAGCTCTTCAGAGTCTAAAGTAAAAAGAAATTTAATGGTATTTATAAGACCTAGAATAATGACTGATGCTGAATCTTCTGAGATCATTTCCTCTGAAAAATATAATTATATTAAAGCTGAACAAATAATGAGCGGTAAAGAGAACTTATTAGATGAGCTTGATTAAGATTCGTCATGCTAGATTTTGAAAATGCAACAAAACTTTTACCTTACGAGTTTACTAAAGATAATAATATATTAGCATTTAAAAAGGATGATTTAATTGAAGTCGTCCATTGCGATGAAATAAACATAACACTTTATAATGAGCTAAGAAGATTCTTCGGTAACTCTTTTTCATTTATAAAACTATCCCATTCAGAATTTAATGAGTTATTAACATCTAATTTTGCTACTGAAGATAATCAAGATAATGATATTTCAGAAGAGCTTGATGATGGTTTTAATCTTGAGGAGTTTGCAGGATCTATTAATGCTACTGAGGACTTATTGAGTGGCAGCAACGATGCTCCAATCATTAAACTTATTAACGGAATTATTAGTAAGGCAATTAAATCTAGAGCAAGTGATATACATTTTGAGCCTTATGAAGATCAATTAATTGTTAGATATAGAGTTGATGGGATAATGCAGCAAGTTCTTTCTCAAGAAAGCAAATTATCATCTGTTCTTATATCAAGAATTAAAATTATGTCTGGTTTAGATATTTCTGAAAGAAGATTGCCACAAGACGGAAGAGTATCTTTGTCACTAGGTGATAAGAGTATTGATGTTAGGGTTTCAACATTGCCATCATCCTATGGTGAAAGGATAGTTTTAAGAATTTTAGATAAGAATACCTCTCAAATTAATATTGGAGATCTTGGTTTTCCTGATTCAATACTAAATTCCTACAAAGCAGCACTAAAAAATTCAGAGGGCATTATATTAATTACCGGGCCTACAGGCTCTGGAAAAACAACAACTT
>MDSW01211160.1_pt1 | contig 10837 bp, 5 predicted proteins | sample 811171 | NCBI WGS metagenome assembly MDSW01 (sample SAMN05326641, study PRJNA326480) | marine metagenome | isolation source: seawater | place: Atlantic Ocean: North West | collected 2012 | reverse complement strand
TCCCCGCGCGACGAAAAATCCCCGGTGGACGAAAAATCCCCGGTAGACAAAAAATCCCCGCGCGACGAAAAATCCCCGGTGCACGAAAAATCCTTGGTTGACAAAAAATCCAGGCACAACGACCGCTTGCCCATGCCGGACCACGACAGCAACGACGACAACACCGCCGGCGCAAAGCTTTCCTCCCACGCCTGCGCGTTCCAAGACTTTTTCGCACAATCCCTCGCGCCTGCCGCCGACCTCCTCGTCTTTGCGCCCGCGTGGTCGCCCGACGGGACCCCGACCCTAGACGACATCCTCGTGTGGCTCGCCGCGCGGCCGCTCCCGCGCGCCACCCTCATCAAAATCGCGCCGGGCGCCGACGTGCCGCTCGCATCCCTGCCGCCGGCGTCGACGACGACGCAGCACGCGATCCACTTTTACGACCGCCACGCCTTTGACTTTTTGCTCATCGAACCGGGGGCAGATGCCCCAGCAGAGCTCGTCCAGCGCGTGCACCGCATCCGCGGCGCCGTGCCCATCGACGCGCGCTTTCTCGTCGCCTCCGCCGCGCGCCCGTTTACGGGGATGCTCGCGGTGCCCCCGCGCGACGACGAGAGCCTGGCCAAGATCAACTACCAGATCCAGCACCGCACGCTGGTCACGGACGTGCCGGGGGAGGCGGTGGAGTGGACGGGCGCGGTGCCCGCGGGGCTCCGGCTGTACGCCATGGACGTCGAGTGCTTGGACGCGGTGGCGTATGCGGCGCACGCGCTGTTTGTGGGGCTGCGCGCCGATCGCCCGCCGGGGTTTGTGTCGATGCTGGGCAGGAACCTGTGGCCGTGGCGGAGCGAGGCCGACGCGGCGAGGTTTGGGGAGGCGATGCCGGTGGAAAGGTCGTGCTGTGTTTTTTTTGTGTTTTGGGGGTTTGTGGCCATGCCAGGCAGGAACATGTGGCCACGGCGAGGTTTGGGGAGGCGATGCCGGTGTAGAGGTTGCGCTGTGTTTTTTGTGTTTTGGGGGTTGTTGCTGTCGTGCTCCACAAATCACTTACACAAAGACTGGAAACAACGCACGAAACAGGTGCAAGGCGGTCCTCGCGCAGAAGCACCGATTCCTCCACAACATCGTCACCGACCTCGAGCACGTGATCCGCACGCTCGTCGGGCCCCACGAGCACACGTCGATGCACTTTATGCACCTCGAGACCGGCGCGGGCCTGCCGCTGCACCTGGAGGCGCGCGGCGACGCCGTGTTCTGGCTCCCGCTCACGCGCCCGCTGCGCGTCGACCTCGTGCCGACGCTCGCGCCGGATGTCGCGGGGCGCGCGGGCGTGCAGCTGCGCGTCGACGTGCCGGTGGGGACCGTGTGCTGGCGCCGGGGCGACGCGCTCAGGCAGTGGGCGCATGGCGTGCCGTTTGGGGGGGACGGCGCGGCGGGGGTGGTGCTGGTGTATGTCGTGGGGAGGGTAGTGCAGTGACAACCTTGCGATTGAACGCCACTCTGGGCAAAAGAAGACGTGCAGTAGCATTTATTTACTGTATATTTTGTAACAGAACGCGATGAATTCTATTTTTTCTTCTTATAGACCACGGTCCGAAATCCATCGTCATCGTCTATTTGCTGGAAGGGGTTCAATAGTCCAAAATATTCTTTTTCTGCTTCAAATCCTTCAGTCACCTTGAAACGTTGAATGCAATCTTGTAAAACAATGCACAGGATAATAAAACTTGCTAATGATTTATTTGCTCCCGTTGTAGGATTTCGCAAATCTTTAGATTTCTGGTATAAATCAATCCAGGGATAATTGATCAACTTGTCAATATCGATTCCGAATCCCCCATTTTTGCGCAGATATGGCATATTATCAATCATTTTGAAAGAGTCCTGTACACTTGACAGCAAGTTTTCGAACTCATACAGTAGACAGACCAATTCGAGAGGATGCACCTGTTTGCAGAAATACACCAAATATATCCACGATTGCATAAAATCCTCCCCACTCTCAACATTGTATTCGTAAGGCCTGACCGTGTGGTCCCAGCACAACGAGCTCATGTATTTCTGTTGAAAAAACTCGCCATGTTTTGGAAGTTTCTTGTGTTCAGGTTCCCAATCTTCAAATTTCACTATTTTTCCATATTTATCAAGCGCTTTTTGCAAAACACTTTGTGTTCCAGGAGTCATTGTCGAATCGCTCAATATCTCTGAATTCATTACAGTTTCACGCAACTTTACATCTTGTCGAATTCGGGGTAATAAAATAGGATGCTCATCAGCAATATCGTCAATATGCTGCTGAATGAAAACTTGTAGCAAAGTTTTGGCGCATTTTGGCACAGAAAATCTAGCTGTAATCGCAATGCATTCCTTCCATGCCTCCTCTCTTTCTTGCAAAGTGCTGTACTCGTACGGATATTCTTTTGCCCTTTCGATATCAAAAAACTTATGGTCAATCTTGTATGCATCCTTCGAACTGAAAAACAAATTGGGGTTCATGTGCGAAGATGCATCGCCATGAATCTTGTATCCAAAGGCCGTACTTTTCAAAATACCAAGCAATACTTCATCGAAATCCATTTCAATAATTCGATGAATCATCTTAAAACCTTGGCCGTATTCTTTTGCTTGCTTACTTTTCCCCTGCCCAATTTTTCCCGCCGGCCACTCAAACACACTGTGCTGTGTAAAAAGGACAGAGCGGTTCTCGTCAAACGTCCGAAACATATTCACGGGAATGGGGGGCAGATTTTTCTCTTTGCGCTGTTTCGCATTAAAGCGAATCAAGCTAGCGATCGGAAGCTCTTTTTGCAGCGCCTGGCCTCCCTGCAGCGTAACGTAATTGTAAAATCGAATCGAGAGCACTTTTTCAACTTCCGACAGAAATTTCCGGGACCCCTCGCTATAGGCATAATCCTGAATAAACATGCGATAATTTTCTGGGATCAAATTCACCTCGAGCATCGCAGTTTTGTCTGTGCTGTCTAGCCTTTCCACATAAAGCTGTAATTTTTTTATCAGTATCTCCAGATAGGGCATGTCTTGCGTGCCGTAGGACAAGGTCTGCAGGATCGCCGCATAAGCCGGCAAGTTGTCGCGCAAATGGTCCTTGTGATTCTCAAAATATTCGTCCAGCTCACGCGCCACGTTTTCTGCCGTGCTGCTGATCCACGACCAGTACAGCATCTCAAACATCTTTTGCATGTGCCTTGCGAAAATATACCCCGTGAGCCAAAAGGGCCCCACCAAACGGTCGCGCCACTGGATCATGGATTTCTGCTGCGTCTCAAAGTTTGCAATAGTGCTGTCAAATACGTCTTTCCACGTTAAATTGACGTAGTTTTCAGAAGAGTCCTTGTGCTCCTCGGTAATACTCGACGCCAGGTACTGCTGCATGCAACCGGTGAGGATGGACTCTTGTGAATCTTGTGCATTTTTCGTGCGCTGATACCACATTTTCAAAATCCTGTCGTAAATGGCTGTGGCTTCAAGCTTTTGCTCAAAGCGCGGCAGTGTCGGCTGTGACTTTGGCGTAGTATTCATCGTGTTGATTGCGATGAGCGACAAGCGTCGATTCAGCAAGTCGCTGATTTGTTGAGCCACTTTTTTCTCGCTTTCGCAATCGGACTTGCGACATGCAGGCGTCCATGGCGTCCTCGCGTTGTCAAGGAGCCTCTTTTGCGCGAAATCGCGTTGCATAAGCACGTTGTAACCATGGGGCTTGATGTCATTCTTGGATCCAATTTTAAACGTAAACGCCTTGCGATCAATCATTTCATACGACAGATAGGCTTCCACGGGTACATAGTACCGATCTTGTACTCTGACGAAAAAGAATGGAAATCCGAGTGGATTCACATGCCTCGGAATCCCGTGGTCTGTTTTCAAAAGTGCTTGCATTCGTTTTTGATCTGCATCCACCGTTATGTCTTGGAAGCAAGTACTCGCATCATACATGCTCATCGGCTCTCGTCCAGTTGAAAACAAGACAAACGACACAAGGTCGCTTTGGGGTACCACCTGCAGCTCCGAAGAGATGAAAATTGTTTTGCATCGTACAATTGAGGCAATGCGTTCTTTGATAGCAACAAATTCGTCTTTTGATGCAGACTCTGGCCATTCTTTCGCGCGATGCAACGGCTGGCCAACGCGCACCCAATGTCGACTCTCCATCGCATGCGGACGACAGCCAAAGCCCTCGGCGATGCCAGGCAGGAACTCGGCAACCATTCCCGTGTCGAGGAGGTCATGGACAAATTTTTTGCCATTTTCAGGCTTGTCAAACAGCAAGGGCAAACGCGGCGCCATGGCCGCAAATGTCGTCAGGGATGTTTTGATGTTTGCGTAGCACTGCGCGGTATTGTTGTCCTTGTCGAAAAACCCAGACAGAATCAACAGCCAAATGGCATTGTTGACGTAGCTTGCGCAGGTTTCTTCGGCATTCATTGCGGCAGTCATGACGAGCGTCTTGATGCTGCGCAGGCAGTACCTCTTTTGGTCGTCGTGCAGCGAAACAGCGTCACCTGTAAATTTTTGGCGATGAGCCTCGACCTCGAGGGCAAATTCTTCGAGCACGCGTGGATTTTGTCTGCGGTCCCTCGGCTCTGACTTGCGCGATCTAACCCATGTATTGTCCGCGGCTTTGTAATCGTAGAAATAGCCTTCAAAAGGGCCGACGGTTAAGTTCTCGGCTTGCGGTCGGAAACTTCGCAAGGGCTGCCCTGATTTGACATGCTCCTGGAAAAGTTGCCATATTTTTTCTGAAACTTGAATCGCTTTCCATTCTCCACTTTGCCTTTTTTGATAATATTGGTTGTCGATGGGGCCAATGATAAACCCAGCATCGGGTTCAGCGGCACTGTCTTTTTTGCTCGGGTCGTGTTTTTTAACGGCATGCCATTCCTGAAACGCGCGATAATAATGCCCTTGTTTCGTTTCGAGCGGTCCAAACACCCCGCTTGGCATTTCATATTTTTTCTTGTAATTTTTTGCACCACCAAAAACTGGAATCCAAACGCCATTATTTTCAAACCGATATATCTGCGGCATACCATTCTGTAGAGTCAGCCGAATCTGGGTTCCAATTTTTACACCCAAGTTTGCAAGCCGTTTCGTATGATCATCATCCACCAAATCAACCCGGTATCCTCCGGCTTGGTAATATTTCCCACCAATATTTACCACATACTGACCACTTTTTGCCAGCATCGACGACCACACCGACTTTGCATACCATCGCCGCTTCTTCGCACTCCACTGCAAAAACTCATTCTGTACAGGACCAAGATGGGTGTTAATGGGAAAGTTGGCCGGATTGAATTTCAACGTCGACACAACATCCACCGGCTGAATATTTTCCCCTTTGATCGTCTCTGCCAGCGCGTGCACCGCGGCCGTCTCCATGCTCTTGTTGCGAATCACAAAATCCTTGCGGGCGTCACTGATAAAAACAGGCGTTTGCAGCACCGGCTTCAAGACGTGTGACTTGAATTTGGGCTCCCAGACGTGGTTTCCTTTGCCTGAAACGACGCGAGTTTCGTCCTGGACATTGTCAAGCTTCAAGGACGAAACCTGCGTCTCTGTCAAGTAGACGTATTTTTTGGGGACGATGAAGAGGGTTTGGAGTTTGTCGCGTAAATCTTGCTTGTCATCGTTAGCTTGTGCGAGTATGTTTTCCGGCTCTTGTTCGGTACTGAATTTTCCCGTAGTGTCCAAACTCCACACGAGAATCTGCCCGTCTTCGGCAAGAGCACACGTCCAAACATACGGTCCTATGCGGATCATCCTCTCGCCCACGTCAACGCGCTGCCACAACTCTTCATATTCTGTTTGAGCTTCCGCATCCAGATACACATCCTTCAGGACAGTCATGAAATAGTCATCATTTGCTTCAATGGTATTTGCAGCATCAATGACCGCAGCCTGATTTTCCACCAGCGTCCATACAGACCCCGAGGCCGGCACGCCAATCCTCGTGTCTGGCTGCACCTTACACCCCATTTCTGTCCACTCCTCAATCGAAATCCGCGGTGATTTGCGCAGCCGAGCTCGCATTTTTTCCACATGATCTTCTGGAATACCCGCCAGGTTTTCCGGTTCGTTGCACATTTGCCAATACGTTCCGCGCGTGCGGCAGGCTTGCGCCAGGCGGATGCACATGTCCGTCGTGAAACTCTTGGCTTGGATCTCGAGCCGGCCGTCGCCCGCTTCCATACCCAAATCATCGCGAAGCTCTGCCTCGTTGATGGCCTGGGGGTCGATTAAAAGAATATCCCCCGTAGGAAAAAGCCTGAGAAATTCCGCGAGATAGCGCTCAGACCGCGTGCCGCTCGCGACGTAATCCCTGCCAAAGAGCTTTATCCAGGATCCGTCTTGGATGCTTTCCAGAATATGCTTGTATTTTCCGCGGAGCATGCTATACTGGCAGTAGATCTTTTGACGGATCTGGGCTGTGGGACGGAAAGGCAAAAACGCCTCCAAGAGATCTCTTGTTGTGTCGTCGTGGGGAATCTTGTCCTTTTGCTGAAGCGCTTGCTTTTTGTCTGCATTCACATACCTCCACACATTTTTCGATTTGTCATACCTGTAAAAATGCGGCAACATCTTGAACGGCTGCACCCACCTGCCAGACTCGTACTTGCTCGCGTCAAAGTTTAAGCGCACCACCGAGGTAGGCTGCTCGTAGTCGTGGAAGTTGTTCATCGCCATCATGGTCAAAAATTCCGAGTCCGTGATCTGCAGCTCTGGTCTAAGGGTGAGTTGTTGCTTGTACTGTGTCCACACCTCGCCCGTTGGGTTTTTGGTATTGGCTGCGCCGACATAGACAAGCTTGAGGTGTGAAATTTCGTTATGAAATTGCTCCAGTGTTTGCTTGGGTTTGAAAAAGTCAGCGTACACGTGGTCAAAAAGGAATTCGCAGTGCGCATGCGCGAGCTTGCACTGCCCGTCGTGCTGGTTGATTTTGCGTTCCTTGATGAAGGGGGCGACGTAAAAATAATCCTGAATCGTTTGCTTGAATTTTGCAGCATAGTTGTCCAGTTGCTCGTCGTATTCCTGTGTTTTGTGATCGCCGGGTTTATCTTTGTTCTCTTCGGGGATAGGAGACAAGCTCGAGTACATGATCTTTTTCTGGTGGTCATAGCGTAGGTAGAGCTTCTTGTCGTTGCGTGGGCGAAAGACAAAACTATGCACTGACGAGGGTTTTATTTTTTCTTCAAACATGTCGGCAAATGTTTCGAGTCGACGTGCCTGGTCGTCTCGACTCGGGGTTTGTAGGATTGCTTCGACAAAATACCAGAGCATGCGTTTGAATGCTATAGGTTGATGTCGGTCGTTGAATATCGCGTTTAGCGCTTTCAAAAGGTAATTGAAATGCTTATTCATTTCGTTGACGCCGACGGTACGAATGTGTGTCATGTTCCTGTGCGTATAGTGTTGTTGTAGGGAGTTTTCACTGACCCATTTCCAGACTTTTTCGAGGTAGTCAGGACCTGAACCTGTATTTTTGTCACGAGGGTTTGTCGTGTTTGTTTTCTCCTGGAAAAGTGCCAGTGCAAGACCCGTTGATCCTGCGGAAATTTTGTACAAGGTATTGCGCCGGGTGTTGGCCTGGGCACGGTAATAAAAATTAGTGCTGACGTCGTGAAAGTAGTCATTCGCAGAAAACTCCGTGACTTTAGTGTCGCCTCGCATGAATTCTTCCCGGTAGCCGATTTTGAGTTTATTGTTGTTGTCAAGCAGGGGGCCAAACTCAGGCCTTGTTGCTGGGGGTGAAAGCTCGTTGCCTTGGCTGTTGTCTGGTTTGGTTGTTCCAATATTGATCCACACACAATCTTTCGCTGGTTTGACAGGCTTTTTCTCAAAGGCAAAACTGCCATCGGTTTCATGTGCTTTCGGCAAAAAATAAATAACTGTCATTTTTTTCAATTCGTGGTAAAGTAAAAAATAATCCTCACCAAATTTCCCTACCATGTCATCAATAGCAAACGACGCCTGTGGTGTTTTGACTGCCAAAATGTACCCATTCTGCTGAATATTCAATCTTTGCAATAAATAATCAATTTCTTTTACAAGATCGCTGTCCTCCTTTTCGCCCGCTTGCTTGGTCAAAGCAATTTGAGCATACAAATCTTCAGGGTTCATTTGCCGCCAAATTGGGTCATAGAAATATATCTTTGCCCGTTCTTCTGGGTTGTCAAAGGGTTTATCGCTCCAAACATGCTTTTGTTTGGGCAGGTCTTCGGGTTGATCAGGCAATAACTGCACGAGTTTTGGATTTCTCTCCAATAAGTTTGCAAGGAATGCTTTTTGCCGACGACGAGTTGGCAACGAATTTTGTTTATCAGCGGGAAGTTCGGTCTTTTTAATTGTTTCAAAATCAGACAGAATTTCCATCGTGCTCATCTTTTGCTCGTCAAACAAGTCTTTGAAATCCGCATTCAGAATCTGGAGTGGTGCCAATTTTGTATTGTGATGATTTCGCAGCAGCTCATAATTATGCTTCAAATACAAGCATCTTTGTGCTTGAATCTCAACTGCATCCACACGACTAAACAGCCCGGACTTTGCAAACTGCAACACACTTCCGCCGCAGCACGCCGTCAGCTCCATGATTGCCGGATGTGGCTCCGGGGAAATTTTCAGCCACAGCTCGTGCAGCTTTTTCGCAATGTTTTGCCCCACGCTGCCGTCGATCATAAACTTGTTTGCGACCGCCTCCGGGTCAGCGCGCATCTCGCGCACAATGGTTTCCGGCAGGAATCTTAATTCTCCCGTGCCGTATTTTGCCAACAGATTGGTGTAGTCCACAAAGGCTTTGCTGCTCTGGACCCCCGAGGTGGCTTCAAGCTTGTCGGTCATGGTAGGAGAAGCATCGATAGAAGCCATGGAATGATTCACACCAGGCCTCGGGCTTGCACACGGAGAAGCATCTGACATGTAGTCCAAAAAATGGGCACACGCTTGCACCATGCCTGCGCGAGAGTGATAAACTGGGGTGTTTGGCCCAGAGCTATCCGACGACGAAAAGTATGCCGACTCAAACGTTTGCCGGGGCTGGTAGGGCACAGCGTCATACGAGACGAGTGGAGCACCCGGCGTGATTTGTGTGTTGGAAGTGTCGACCTCGGGCTCCGAGTCGGACGATGCAAGGTTTACTTGAACTGGCAATAGGGTCGTTGCTTCCGTATGGCCTTCGGAATCGCTGCTTTCTGACTGCGACGTTGCAGTCGTCATGTCTGAATCTTCGGCATTGTTGTTGGCTGGCACTGTGGGTTCTGAGGACCACTGTACTTTTTTTACCATCATATTTGAGATAATATCGGTGGGTAAAACTTCCACATAAGGTACCGTCTTGGACGCGGCCAAGAAACGCGACATGTCGTACCTGTTGCATGTTGAACTTTGAATTTATATAGAAAACACGGCATGTTTTGATGCGATATATTTTTGCAAAATTTTGACATATCTGTGACTACAAAACCTCGACCCACGGCAGCATTTGACTCGACACGACCAGCAACACAACGACCACCGCACAAAAATCACGCCTAATCCCTTAAACAAAATCACGCTTTCCGCAGCGCCGCCCACGCCTCCTCGTACACGCTGCACCCCCAGCGCTCGACCCACGGCAGCAGCTGGCTCCACGCGGCGAGCAGGACCACGACAGCCCCGCAATACACGTACGCCCACCGTGCCGCGCGCGCGCTCGCGACCCTGTCCGGCAGCGGGCTCTCGGGGTGCTCCTGTGACCACAGCACGCAGCTGTACAGCATCCCGCGTGGCGCGTGCGGGCGGGTTTATTTTCGGGGAGGGATACGCCACAGACTGCACTTAAAACACGGAAATTGCAACGGCACTGAGGGCAGCTCGAAAAAGACAAAATTTTTTCACTCGCGTACATGCCTAGACTCGCGCTGGGTACCAAAATATGCACATTGTGTTTATCGACATTGAAACCACAGGTTTGTGTGGCCCAACTCTGGACTCATCTTCACCGAAAACCACTCACTTACGGCAACAACAGGCCTGCGCCCCGCCAACGACGAAATCACCGTCGTCGCCACCGCGCACATGCAGGCAGGCATCCCGCGTGGTCGAAACTTGTTTGCGTTTACTGTCGTCGTGCTGAATTAAGCCTTGACAACCTTTCCCTGATTTTTGCCTTGCGCAAACACCACGGCAAACGCACAGGGCGGGTGCTCCGCCATCCAGACGCAAAACATCCTCAACCTCCTCCGCGCGCGCGACGCCGGGCAGGGCGACGCCCACCTCCTGGACCAAATCTGCACCTGGCTCGACGACGCCGACCGCATCGTCGCCTACAACGGCAAGACCTTTGACCTCCCGTTCATCGCGCACAAGGCCGGCGCCCGCGCGCACCTCGACGAGTGGCAGGGCAAGCTCGTCGACTTTTGCGCGCACGTCCGGCAGCACACCGGCGCGCTCGTCTCGATGTCGGCCATGTGCACGCACAACGCCATCGACGTCTCCAAGTGCGCGACGGGCAAGGACGCGATTGTCTGGGCCGACGCGCGCGAGCACGCCAAGCTCGAGGAGTACTGTGCGCAGGACGTGCTCGTGCTCGTCGCGCTCACGCAGCACGGCGTCGTGCACGGGCTCGCGGTGCCGCTGCGCCGCGGGAGTTCTGCGCGGCTCACGGTTTCCGAGGCGCTCGCAGTGTCGTTTGAGGGTGGTGGGTCGCGCCCGCACGAGGGGCCCGTGGCTGCGCTTTTGGGTTAAAGCGTGTCTGTAAATTTACTCACGCTGTACCGTATCTGCAATTTATTTTGGCATGACAAATTAATAATTCTTGACATTTTTGCCACGGAAATTAATCCTGATGAGCTGATACACT
>MDSW01168787.1_pt1 | contig 10837 bp, 9 predicted proteins | sample 811171 | NCBI WGS metagenome assembly MDSW01 (sample SAMN05326641, study PRJNA326480) | marine metagenome | isolation source: seawater | place: Atlantic Ocean: North West | collected 2012 | reverse complement strand
TAGACCTTGAGAAACACCACATCTTACAAAACCTTTTTTCTGAGTGTTTTTAAGTGTTTTTGATTTCTTAGCAGCCATTGCTTCTGTCGTAAAAGTAAACAGAACAGCAAATAAAGCAACTACAGAAGTCAATTGTTTTATTATTTTAAACATTATTATTTCCTCATATTTATTTGTTAACAAATAATTCAAATTAATTTTGAATCATGATTAATTATGTATGATAAATTTTTCGTATCAATAAAATTTTAAACGATTTATGGTCTATATCTAGTTCTTATAAAGAAATATCATCTATATCTAGTAAAAAATAAAAATTTATTTAATAAGGATATTGGTACTTGATCCGTAAGAAACACTAGAAGCAAATTTATAAATATTTTTTATTTTACTATGGGTTGCAAGATCGAAAAAAGAATAATTATATGATTTAATTAATTTGATAAGATCTTCAACAGAGTAATTATTTTCTTTATAAAGATAAGGAGCAAATTCCATAATAATAGGAATTTTTCTTTTACTTAAAATATTTTTTGCACTTTTTAAAACAGAAAATTCATTTCCATCAACATCTAACTTAATTAAAGAAATATTTTTTATTTTGTTAATAGTAATAAATTTATCCAAAGTAAAAATTTTTGCCGATTTAGTAGATTTAAATGAACCAAAATGATTTTTATGAACAGACTTATTTTTTAAATTCCAACTTGAGTAAACTTTTTTAGGTATAATTCTTTTATTTGTTAAAAAAATCTGGAAAATATTAATATTAGAAGATAATTTTTTATTTAACATAATATTTCTTTTTAATTTATTAAATGCAAAATCTGTAGGTTCAACTGAATAAATTTTACAATCTTTAAAATTATTAGCGAATTGTAAAGTTTGAATTCCAAAATTTGCTCCAATATCAATTATAGAAGAATTACTCACAATTTTTAATTTTTTAGATGATTTAATAATATCGTATTCAAATTTTCCAAATAAAAAAAAACTAAGATCTATCCCTTCATTTAAATCAAAGTTCCATTTTATACCATTAACTTTTTTAATAAATTTTAATTTATTAATAAAAATACTTAAAATTTTTAGTATAATTTTTGCTATAAATATCTTAGATTTAGTTTTCAATTTAGTAAAATTTCTTTAATTTTTTGGTAATGACGAAACTTTGTATATTTCATTGAGTTTTTTTTTGCTTGCACTTTTTCTTTAAAATTATTTTCGTTAAAATTAATTAATTTATTTTTAAGTTCGTCCTTAATATTTGTTTTAAACAAAATTCCAGCTTTACCATTATTAAGAAACTCTTTAGGTCCATTTGGACAATCAGAAGAAACTACAAATAAATTATTTATAGCAGCTTCTACTATTACAAATCCAACCTCTTCCCATAAAGATGTAAGAATAAATAAGCTGGCGTTTTTCATATATGTATAAGTATTCTTTGAATAACCTAATAAAAAAATTCGATCACTCATATTTAAAGATTCAATTTGTTTCTGTAAATTTTTTTTTTCTTCACCTTCTCCAACTATATATAGGTCATAAGTGTGATTGATTTTGAAAAAATTTGAAATTTCATTAATTAAGTATTTGTAATTTTTTTGCTTTGTCAATCTTCCTACCGTAAGTATATATTTTTTAGTGCTTTTTTTGTTAATTTGTTTTTTTTTTGAATTTGAAAGTTTTTTTATATCAACTATAGCATCAGGAAGAAAAGTGAGCTTAGTTTTATCAAATCCTTTTATTATTAATTTTTCTAATAATTCCTGTGTTGGACAAGTAATTTTATAAATTCTTTTTGTAAAAACTTTCCAAAAATAATTTCTTACAAAATGTAATTTTGGATATCCAGATATTCTTAATATACATTTAAAATCTTTATTAAAAAATTTATTAAGAAATAAAGGTAATGATGTGATTAAATGAGCTATTACAAAGTCAGGTTTGTTTTTTTTTATTAAATATAGCAAAGGAAATAATGATAATAAAAATATTATTACGTAGGAGAGTCTGCTTTGAATAACTCCGTTATATGGTAAATACTTAAAATATTTAAAACCAAGATCTAAAAGTTCAATATTATTTTCTTTTATTTCTTTTTTATATTCGTCCCATTCTCCACAAGAATTAATGATTGCTACTTCATATATGTTTTTATCATATCTTTTTAAAGAATATGCGGAATTTAAAGTTGAAACGATAGTTCCGACTTTTCCTAAGCACGGTGACCAATAATAAATTTTTTTCATTTTTTCCATTGAATAATAACAAAACAATTTAATTGGCGCGCCCTGAAGGATTCGAACCTCCGACCCACGGTTTAGAAAACCGTTGCTCTATCCAGCTGAGCTAAGGGCGCCTAAAATAATATAGTTACTATTTAATACTTTATAAAGATTTTTTTTAAAAATATTATAATTGTTAACAGTTCAATTCTTCCTATTATCATAAAAATTATAAGTAAATATTTTGAAAATATGGTTAGATCAGCATAATTAATTTCAGTTGTAATATAATTTGTTGAATTTACAGTGTTCATTAAAGTTAAAATTGACATTTTAATTGAGTTTTCGAAATTAAAGTCATTCATTGATAAGAGTCCACTTAGTATAAAAAGTGACATTATAAAAAGCAATAATGTTAAAAAGTATTTATATATATCTTCAGTGTTAATTTTAGTGTCGTTTAAAAAAAGTTTATTAACATAAATATTTTTTGGTTTTGCATGTGAAATTAATTCATTTATTGAGAATATAAAAATAGAATAAATTTTATACAATCTTAATCCTGAACTAGTTGAAAAAAAGGATCCGCCAATAATAACAAGCAATATATAGAAGATGTCAAAAGTATATTGATCTTTTTCAATAGATAAGCCTATATTTGATACACTGCTACAAATTGAAAATAATATTGAGACAAAATCATAATTTTTAGCAAAAAGAAAATAAGTAACTGATAAAATTATTAATAAATAAATTAAAAGATAAAAATCTTCAAAATAAAAATTTAGGTTTTTTTTTTTATAAAAAATCAGATTATATCCTAAAAAAAGACTAAAAAAAGATGAAAGCATTAATAATGAAAAAATAATCATTTTTACATTTGAATTTAAAATAATTGAAATTTCATTAAATGGTAAAAAACCACCTGACGAAATTAATGTCATAGATAAATTAAAAGAGTCGAAGGTTCTTAAATCGATAATTTTTAAAAAAATAAATATAATGAATGTAATAAAAGTATATAACAACAAAATTTTTAATGCCTGCCTTATTGTTTCTAATTGATTAATAAATAAAAAATTTGTTAATGTTTTTTTTAAGTTTTCATCAAAAATATCTATAAGCAATATTAAAGAAAATAAAAAATATAATCCTCCAATCCATTGAGAAGTTGATCTCCAAAGAATTAAGCTTTCATCTATGTGTTTAATATTATCAAAAATAGTAAAGCCTGTTGATGTAAAGCCAGAAATTGCCTCAAAGTATGAGTTTAAAAATGAAATATTATAAATACTCAAATAGAATGGTATAGTGATTATCAATGGCAGTAGTGTATATCCAAGAATAACAGTTAAAATTTTTTGATAAATATTAATCTTTGTAAATTCTTTTTTTTTATAAATAAAAAAAAATCCTATTATTAAAGATACAATTAAAGTATAAAGATAAGTATCTAAATTTAAATATAAATTAAAATAGTAGGAGTAAATAATATTAAAAAAAGATAGAATACTTATAAGTATACAAAATAATCCTAAGTAAAAAAAACTAAATTTGTTCATTAAAAATTATACTCCGCTTATTCGGAAAATATTTTCAACAAGAGGTAATTCTTCTCTTTTTGTAAGAAATACTACAGTATCATTTTTTTTGAATACAAAACTTGATCTTGGAATAATTATTTTGTTATCTCTTAAAACTGCTCCAATTCTTAGTTCATCTGGTAAGTTTGAATTTTTAAGTTCTTTATTTATTAGTTCTGAGGTTTCAATTATATCAGCTTCTATAACTTCATATTCACCATTAAGAATAGTATAAGCGTCTTCTATAGTGCCTTTATGCACGTGTTTTAAAATACTTGAAACTGTATTCATTCTAGGGTCAATTAAATCATCTATTTTAAGAGACGATTGCAATAATGAATAATTGGCTTTATTGATTAATGCCATTGTTCTTTTTTTTTTTGAAAATTTTTCAATAACCACACTGACCATTAAATTATCTTCATCATCATTTGTAAGTGCTAAAACAGTCTCAACTTCCTCTAAATTAGCCTCAGACAAAACTTGTTCGTCTAAGCCATCACCATTAATAACTATAGTATTGTTTAATTCTTTGGCTATATATTCGGCTCTTTCTTTGTTTTTTTCTATAATTTTAATTCTTGCTTCTTCAAATGAGTTTTCAATATTTTTAGCTAAATTAAATCCTATATTTCCACCTCCAATTATAAGAATTTTATTAGATATTTTTTCATTGTGACCAAATGCTTGTAAAGTTGATCGCATTTGTTCAGAATTTATTATCACATAAGCCTTGTCATTAATTTTCATTACATCATTTTTTTTTAGTATTTTAAATTTTTCATCGCGAATAACTCCTAATATATTTGCTTCTAATTCAGGAAATTTATTTGTTAGCTGATTTAATTTTATATCTGCTATTGGACAATTTTTATCTACTAAAATTTCCAGCAATCTAATTTTATTATCAGCAAAGGTGACATTATCTATGCTTCCGGGTGCCTCAAGTTTTCTTAATATAGATTTGGCAATTTCAATTTCAGGTGAAATAATGACATCTATAGGCAAATTTTCTTTATTGTATACCTTAGAAAATTTTGGATTAAGATAATCTTGGCTTCTAATTCTAGCAATTTTCTTAGGTATATTAAATACAGTATAAGCAATTTGGCATATAAGCATATTTATTTCATCATTTTTTGTCACAGCTATTATCATGTCGGCATTATTTGCGTCTGCTTTTTCTAGAATTGAGGGATAGGTTGCTTTACCTACTATAGCTTTAACATCAAGAGTTTCATTTATTTTCTGAATATCTTCACTGGACTGGTCAATTACTGTAATTGAATGATCTTGTTCCGTTAACAATTTTGCAATTGTAAAACCTACTCTTCCAGCCCCACAAATAATTATATTCATAATTTTAGTTTAAATTTTTAACGCCTAATATTTTTAATTTTCTATGAAGAGCAGATCTTTCCATGCCTATAAATTTAGCTGTTTTAGATATGTTTCCTCCAAATTTTTTTATTTGGTTTAATAAATATTCTTTTTCAAAGTTTTCTCTTGCTTCCTTAAGGGGTATTGAAAGATTATCATTCAGTGTAAATACATCAGAATGACTATCTTTTAATGACTCTTTTATAATATCCATTATTTTTGACTCGTTATTTCCAGGTGATAAAATTGCAATTCTTTCAATAAGATTTCTTAATTCTCTTACATTTCCAGGCCAATTGTAATTTAATAAATAACTATTATCACTTACTACAAATTTTTTGATATTATAAGTTTTTGATATTTTTTCAGAAAAATATTCAATTAAAAGTGGAATATCTTCAATTCTATTTGATAATGGGTCAATATTAATTTGAAAAACATTTAATCGGTGGAATAAATCTTCTCTAAAATTTCCATTTTTTATCTCTTTTTTAACATTTTTACTAGTAGAGCAAATAATCCTTACATCTACCCTTATACTATGGCTACCATTTATTCTTTTAAATTTTTGATCAATTAAAACTCTTAAAATTTTTGATTGAGTTTCAAGAGGAATTTCCGTTACCTCATCAATTAAAAGAATTCCTTTGCTTGCATTTTCTAAAGCACCGTATGATATTGATCCATCATTTTTTTCTTCTCCAAAAAGTTCTTTTTCATATTTTTTTCCATCTAATAATGCTCCATTAAGAATAACAAAAGGCCCTTTGTTTCTTTTAGAATTTTTATGTATTTTTCTTGCTATTAATTCTTTCCCTGAACCAGTAGGTCCATAAATAAAAATTCTACTTTCTGAATTTGAAAGTTTTTCTATTTGATCTCTTATTCCAGTTGTATTTTGACTTTTTCCTATTAATTCAAAAGAATGGAATAATTGCGTTTTTAGATTTTTATTTTCCTTAATTAAATTTATATTTTCTACAGCTCTATTAACAAAATTCATCAATCTTTCTCTATCAAAAGGTTTTTGTATAAATTCAAAAGCTCCTGATTTTAAAGATTCAATAGCCATTTCTATGTTTGCATGTCCAGATATTATTATTACAGGAACATCTTTATTTTTTTGTTTTAAATGATTAAGTAATTCAATCCCATCATTATCACCTTTATCTAATTTAACATCTATAATTGCTACATCAGGAATTTTTTTATCTATTTCTGATAATGCTTGATTATAGTTGGCTGCAAGTCTGGTTTTAAAACCAGCGTCTTTAATCATATCATTTAAAATGACACGAATATCTGCGTTGTCATCAACTATAAGTATTTCTGTTGTATGCATATATTTTAAATTGGAAAAGTCACTTCTACTTTCGCTCCAACTTCATTTGTTAAAAAAGATATTTTTCCGTTATGATCATTTATAATTTTATTTACAATAGGCAATCCAAGACCTGTTCCATTTTTTTTTGTTGTAAAATATGGTTTTGTTATATTTTTTAAATTTTTATCAGGAAATCCAATTCCATTATCAATAATTACGACTTTTATATAATCATTATTTTTAAAAAATTCTATATTTATTATACCTTTAAAATCTTCATTTTTTTGATTTTTTTCGATAATACTTTCCATAGAATTTTTAATTAAGTTAAAAAACACTCTATTTATTTGTTCAAGATCACAATTAACATTAATTTTCTTTTCTCCAGTTAGTTCAATTGAAATATTTTGGTTTAAGTTTTGCAATATAGAAATATTGGAATTTATTAACTCATAGAGATTATTTTTTTTTAATATAGGTTTTGGCATTCTGGCAAAATCAGAAAATTCGTTAACTAAATTTTCAATTTGTTTAATTTGTTTATAAATAGTTTTTAAATAATCATCATATTTCGATTTTTCTGTGTTTGGTAATTTATCAATATATTTATTTTTTAATTGATCGATAGTTAATTGAATTGGTGTAAGAGGATTTTTGATTTCATGAGCAAGTTTTCTTGCTACATTTTCCCAGGCTTCATGTCGTTCAGTTAATAAAAGTTTATCCTGCTGAGTCTTTAATCTGTCGATCATTGAATTAAAATTTTTAATTAAAATTTCAAGCTCTTTATCAGTTTTAATTTCAGGAACTTTCACATCTAGTTTACCTTTTCCAATATCATCCGATGCTGAAATTAAATTATTTATTGATACAAAAAATCTTGAAGAAAACCTAATTGCAATAGTAATAGAAAGAAATAACAATAAAGAAACGACTATTATATATATTAGTGCAAAAGAATATTTTATTCCTGAACTTTGACTTTCGACGACATAATAAAAATCTAATGCTTCTTCAGACTCTTTGAGGTAGTCTGAGATTTTTTGATCTAAAAATTTTACTACATATAAATATGTATCAACATATTGATTTAGCTTAATTATTGCAGCTGATGTGTTTTTAGGAGTATTAATAATTTTAAGTGGTCTATCTTGATTAAAAACCATTTCTAAAGCTCTTTGATCCGGGGGGTTATATTTTTTATCCAAAGAAGATGAAATTATTAAATTTCCGTTACTATCAATTAAGTAAATTTCATCTACATCTCTGACTAATTTTTGAGTATTTAATAAATTAATAAATCTTTTTGGGTTTTCATAAAAAACATTTACACTTTTATTTAAATCTAAAGAAACCAACATAATATCTGCCTCTATTTTATTTTTCACATCATCAACATAACTTTTTGCTATTTCATAAGAATTATTTACAGCTGTTGTAATTTTTTTATCAAAATATTTTTCTAGTGCAAAAGAAAATAAAAATAATGAAAAAATAGAAATTAATATTGATGGAATTAGTGTAAAGAGTGAAAAAAAAGTTATATATTTTCTATTAGCAATAGATCCTTGAACATTTATATCTTGCTTTAAAGATTTTTTAATATCTAAAAAAATTAATAAAAAAAATAATAGCAAAAGGGCTGAATCTACGATTAATAAAATTTGCAAATTGATTTCATTTAATTTTATGAAGCTTTTTTCAATAAAAGTTAGGAATGTTATAAATCCTACTGTTAAAGTGAATATGAATATAAGTATTAAAAAAATATTTCTTTTAATGAATGCTAGCATAAAATAAATATATATATTTATTTAATTATAAAAAAATACATGAATAATTGCTTTATAATACTAGCTGCAGGAAAAAGTAAGAGATTTAAAGGTAAAAAACCTAAACAATTTTATTTATATAATGAAAAACCTGTAATTCAGCATTCTATAGATAAGGCCAATCAATCAAAATTATTTAAAAAAAATGTTTTAGTAATTAACAAAAATCACAAAAAATATCTAAAAAATCTAGATTTAAAAAATACTATTGTTACAGAAGGTGGAAAAGAGAGATATCTTTCTTCTTTTAATGCAATTAAAAAAATCAAAAAATTAAATTTTAATAATGTATTTATTCATGATGCTGCAAGGCCAAATTTTGAAATAAATCTTTTAAAGAAAATGAATAAAGAATTAAAAAAATATAAAGCTGTAATTCCCTATATAAATACTTCTAATTCAACAAAAATACTGTCTAGAGGAAAAATTAAAAATTACGATCGATCAAAAATATTATTAACTCATACACCACAAGCATTTAAATATAATGATTTGTTTAAAAAATCTTTACATAATAAAAAACAAATAACCGATGAGTCATCTCTATATATTAATAATAAAAATGAAATTAAATTTATTAAAGATAGTCATAATAATTTTAAAATTACAAAATCAACAGATTTAAAAAATAACAATGTTAATTATGGTATAGGCTATGATGTTCACAGGCTAGTGCCGAATAAAAAAATGTATTTAGGAGGACTTAAAATAAAATCAAATTTAGGAACTTTAGGTCATTCAGATGGTGATCCGGTTTTACATGCAATTATTGATTCAATTCTTGGTGCATGTGGAATGGGAGATATAGGACAAAAGTTTTCAAATAAAAGCAAAAAATTTAAAAATATAAGATCTACAATTCTATTAAAAAAAGTTATTAATGAAATAAAATTAAAAAAATATTCCATTAATAATTTGGATATAAATATAATTACTGAAAAACCAAATATACAAAAATATAAAAATAAAATGAGAAAAATAATTTCTAATCTTTGTGGAATTTCTGAAGATCAAATTAATATAAAAGGAAAAACAACAGAAAAATTAGGTGTCATAGGTAAAGAAAAAGCTATTGCATGCGAAGTAATAACTTCAGTTATAAAATATGATTAGTAGAATTAACTACCTGTTTGTCACTTTATTTGGAGTTGGTAAAATAAAAATTATACCTGGTAGTTTTGCATCTTTAGTCACAACCTTATTTTTATTTTTTTTATTTCATATCTTAAATATTTCACCAAATATTATATTAATTTCTATTATTATAATTTTTTTCATATCACTTTATGCAGTAAATATTTTCATAAAAGATTTAGATAACAAAGATCCTAAGGAGGTTGTTATTGATGAATTTATTGGTCAATCAATTCCCATATGTCTTTATGAAATTTCTCATGAAGATACAAAAGAAATTAGCCAAGTATTAACATTTTATTTTATTATGTTTATTCTATTTAGAATTTTTGACATAATTAAGCCCTACCCTGCTAGCTATTACGATAAAAACTTTAAGAACAGTTTTGGAGTTATTATGGATGATGTCTGTGCTGGATTATATGTTGTGGCTGTTTTTGTTTTATATATGGTAATTACTTCATGAAAAATCTTTCTCAAAAAATAGTTAAATTACTAACTAAAAAGAATCTTAAAATGTCCTTTGCAGAATCTTGTACAGGAGGTTTGCTTGCAAGTTCTATTACTTCAATAAGTGGGTCCTCAAAAGTCTTTACAGTTGGATTGGTTACATATTCAAATCAAGCTAAAATTAACATTCTTAAAGTTCCTAAAAGAATAATAATGAAGCATGGCGCTGTAAGCTATGAAACTTGTTTATATATGGTTAAAAATTTGAACAAAATTAGTAAAACTAATATTTCTGTATCAATTACAGGAATTGCTGGACCTAAAGGTGGAACTAAAAAAAAACCTGTAGGTTTAGTTTATATAGGTATTAAAAAAGGCAACAAAACATTGGTTAAAAAGTACCTATTTAAAAATAAAAAAAGAAACTTAATTCAAAGAGCTGCCGTTAATAAGGTTTTAAATTTAGTTTTAAGTTTTGCTAAATAATTCCTCTGCTCTTTTTTCAAAAGCATCAGCAATTTTATCTAAACCAAACTGAAAGGATTTAGTCATAATTGCGTTTAAAAAATCATTTTTTAATTCAAAATCAACCTCAAAGGAAACCTCTGTAAATTTGTTTACTTGCTTAAAATACCATCTATTTTCTAAGTGTTTTAATGGTCCATCAAGATTAGTTACATATATTGAGTCTTCTTTTTTGTTATATCTAACATCACTTTTATAAGTATCTTTTAATGGACCTTTTCCGATTGTAAGGTCAGCTATCATTAGTAATAAATTATCTTTTTCTTTTTTTTCATGAACTTTTGAATCTAAGCAAAAGGGAACGAAAAGTGGATATTTTTCTACATCAAGAACTAAATCAATTAGCTGTTCTTTTTTACATTCTATAGATCTTTTAAC
>MDSW01111095.1_pt1 | contig 10837 bp, 9 predicted proteins | sample 811171 | NCBI WGS metagenome assembly MDSW01 (sample SAMN05326641, study PRJNA326480) | marine metagenome | isolation source: seawater | place: Atlantic Ocean: North West | collected 2012 | reverse complement strand
GGGTTTGTTCTCGGCCCGCGATTAAATGCAGCAGGCAGACTATCTGATATGTCGTTAGGTATTGAATGTCTTCTAAGTGATGATCCGGAAAAATGTTCGGAAATGGCTTTAGAGTTGACAAGACTTAACGAAGAACGAAGGGACATAGAGTCCGAAATGAAAGAACATGCATTTGGCCTGATTAGTGAGGTTATTGGCGAGTCTGGATCTAACGATAGACCGTCCGCGTTTTCGGTATTTCATAAGGATTGGCATCAGGGTGTTGTCGGGATTGTGGCAGCACGCATAAAAGATCGCTTCCACCGGCCGTCTATAGCGTTCGCACTAGTTGACGATGGCCTGTTGAAGGGCTCTGCTCGCTCAATTGCCGGGGTTAATATACGCGATGCGCTTGAGTCGATAGCGACGAGGCATCCGCAGTTGATTGAAAGTTTTGGCGGTCACGCCGCCGCCGCCGGGTTGACGGTTAAGTTGGCTAATTTTGTGGAATTTCGAGAATATTTTTCCGAAACGATAAGGGGTTTACTTAATGAAGAGAACTTACAGCAGATTATTTCGACAGACGGTGTTCTAGAAGCAAAAGATTTTACGCTGGCACTCGCATCGCAAATAGAGAATATCTCACCATGGGGACAGAAGTTTCCTGAGCCGAAATTTTATGGAGAGTTCCTTATAAAGGAAAGATATGTTGTGGGAGAGTTGCATGCCCGACTTCTATTAGAAACTGACGAAAATGTTACTAATCTTTCGGCCATCGCTTTTGGCGCGGCGGAGGAGGACTGGTTTTTAAATGCTTCGCGGATCAAAGCTGTTTATCACTTGGCAGTAAATCGCTACCGAGGACAGGAAACGCTACAACTTAAACTAGACTTTGCGGAGCGTGTATAAGTCCGTAATTATTTTTAACGATTTCTTATGTTTGGTAATGTCGATACAATACTTGAAGTTAAGATAAGCAAATTTGGCTATGGAATTAAACGCAACATTCGTTGAGATAGAAGCAATGACCCACAGAGTAGAATTGCTCAGGGGGTATCTTTGACTATTCTGCCAAGAGCGAGCGCTTATCGGAAGTTGTCCTAGAGTTACAATCGCCGAATGTTTGGGACGACCCAAAAGTAGCAGAGGCACTCGGGAGAGAAAAATCTAATCTTGAGAAGGTTGTTCGGCTCCTCGACCGACTATCTGTTGAACTTGAAGAGACTCGGGATCTGCTAGAATTAGCCAGTAGCGAGGATGATCACGAGGTTGCTACATTAATTAAATCCGAACTTGGATTGAAGGAAGAATTGATCTCCGAATTAGAATTTCGTCGGATGTTTTCTGGTGAAACAGATCAATGTCATGGATTTCTTGATATTCAGGCGGGTTCTGGAGGAACAGAGGCGCAAGATTGGGCTGAAATGCTTTTACGAATGTATCTAAGGTGGGGCGAATCCCATGATTTTAAATGTGAACTTATCGAAGTTTCCGCTGGTGATGTCGCGGGCATAAAGAGTGCGACCGTTAGATTTTCGGGCGACTATGCATTTGGTTGGCTGAGAACTGAAACGGGAGTACATCGGTTAGTTCGCAAGTCGCCCTTTGATTCAGGGAGTCGCAGACATACTTCTTTTGCATCAGTCTTTGTGGCACCTGAAATAGATGATGATATTGTCATAGATATCAACCCTAGTGATCTAAGAGTCGATACTTATCGGGCTAGTGGCGCAGGTGGACAGCATGTTAACAAGACTGATTCGGCGGTGCGTTTAACTCACAAACCAAGCGGTATTGCTGTGCAGTGTCAAAACGAGCGATCTCAGCATAAGAACCGAGAGCAGGCTATGAAGTTGCTCAGAGGTCGGCTGTACGAGGAAGAGATGCTAAAACGAAAAGAAGATCAGCAGATACTCGAGGATAGTAAGGCAGATATCGGATGGGGATCACAAATTAGATCCTATGTGCTTGACCAGTCTCGGATTAAGGATCTCCGTACTAATGTTGAAACTGGTAATATACAGGCTGTACTTGATGGAGAGCTAGATCCTTTCATTAAAGCAAGTTTACAGAAAGGTCTTTAATTAAGAGGTTTATTGATGTCTGATCCTATTTCTACCGAAGAACAACTCATCGCGAAGCGACGAGAGAAGCTAGAGACTCTGCGAGAATCATTGGGGAGCAATCCTTATCGCAATGGTTTTAAACGAGACTCTTTAGCGGGAAATCTACAATCGGAATATTCAGATACTACTTCTGAGCAGCTTACAACTTTAAAACGGAAGGTCAGTATAGCTGGTCGCTTGATGACCCAGCGGATAATGGGTAAGGCTTCGTTTGCGCACGTCAGAGATATGACTGGGGATATACAAATTTACGTCAAAAGAGATTCCCTTCCTGAGGGAGTTTACCAAGACTTTAAGAAATGGGATCTAGGTGATATCGTTTTTGCGAGAGGCGAGATGTTTCGGACTCAGAAGGGCGAGTTATCAGTTTTGGTGGACGAGATATCGCTTGTAACAAAGTCACTGAGACCTCTCCCAGAAAAGTGGCACGGTCTTAGTGATTTGGAGTCTCGATACCGGCAACGCTATTTAGATTTGATAATGAGTGATAGTTCTCGAGACCTGTTTAGGAAGAGGACACATGTTATTAACTTCGTTAGACAGTTTTTAACTAAGCGTGATTTTTTAGAAGTAGAGACTCCAATGATGCATCCGATCCCAGGAGGAGCATCAGCTAGACCGTTCGTGACTCATCATAACAGCCTGGATATGGATCTTTTTTTGCGTGTTGCGCCTGAGCTATATTTGAAGCGACTAGTTGTTGGCGGCTTTGAAAAAATATTTGAAATTAATCGCAACTTCAGAAACGAGGGATTATCTACGCGACATAACCCTGAATTTACGATGGTAGAGTTTTATCAAGCTTACGCTGCGTATGAGGATCTAATGGATCTAACAGAAAATATGCTGAGAGAACTCTCCATATCAATTTTTGGGGAAAGTGACCTAATTTATCAAGACACTAAATATGACTTTGGGGCCCCTTTTGAGCGGGTAACGGTTCTGGATTCTGTTGTAAACTATAATGATGGTGTCGCAGAAAATGAACTTGCGGACCTCGACTCAATTCGGTTAGTCGCCGAGAAGCTCGGTGTTCATATCGAAGATTCATATGGACGAGGTAAGATTTTGATTGAGATCTTTGAGAAAACCGTGGAGCCGAAGCTCGAAGGACCAGTATTTATTACACATTACCCAGCGGAAGTCAGTCCGCTAGCGAGACGGTGTGACGATGATCCGTTCGTCACAGAGCGATTTGAATTTTTTGTCGCTGGAAGAGAAATTGCGAACGGCTTTTCCGAACTAAACGATCCTGAGGATCAAGCGGAGAGATTCAGGGCACAAGTGGCCGCTAAGGATGGGGGTGACATGGAAGCCATGCATTTTGACGAAGACTATATTACCGCTTTAGAGTACGGAATGCCTCCTACTGCAGGGGAGGGAATTGGCATTGATAGACTAGTGATGCTCTTTACCGATGCAGCATCTATTCGGGATGTTCTTTTATTCCCTCAAATGAAACAGAAGATATCTTAAGAGGTAGTGATCGTTTAAGCAGCCTAAAGTACTAATATCAGCCATCTCGGGGAAGTACTAAAGCCGCAAAGATTTATATCTCCCCTCTATTTTTTGCGACCCTCAGTCTTAAGGCATTTAATTTAATAAAACCTTCTGCATCGGCCTGGTTGTAGGCACCTTCGTCGTCCTCAAAAGTCGCCAGAGCGGGACTAAATAGAGTGTCTGAATCTGATGCTCTACCCACGACGTCCACATTTCCTTTGTAAAGCTTCAATCGTACTTTACCATTCACGTTCTCCTGTGAGTCATCGATCATATTTTGAATAAGCAGTCGCTCTGGACTCCACCAATAGCCGTTATATATAAGTGCGGCATATTTGGGCATTAACTCATCTTTGAAATGAGCGACCTCTCGATCGAGGGTTAACGACTCAATAGCTCGATGAGCTTTTAACATAATTGTACCGCCTGGCGTTTCATAACACCCACGTGCCTTCATACCTACATATCTGTTTTCTACAATATCTAAGCGGCCAATTCCATTTTCACCGCCAATCACATTTAGCGCAGTGAGCACTTGAGCGGGCGAAAGAGATTTACCATCAATCGCAATAATGTCACCTTTTTTATACTCAAGTTCAATGAGAGTCGGAATATCAGGCGCTCTTTCGGGTGATTTAGTCCAGCGCCACATAGATTCTTCCGGAGCCGCCCAAGGGTCTTCTAATATCTCACCTTCATAACTTATGTGGAGTAAATTAGCATCCATCGAATAGGGAGATGCGTTACCTTTTTTATAGTCGATAGGAATGTTGTTTTGCTCGGCATAGTTGATTAATTTCTCTCTCGAATTAAGGTCCCACTCTCGCCATGGAGCGATAATTTTTATCTCAGGCTCTAGGGCATAGGCACCTAGTTCAAAACGAACTTGGTCATTACCTTTACCTGTTGCGCCGTGCGCTATTGCATCCGCGCCAGTTTCTCTAGCTATTTCAACTAACCTTTTTGCGATTAAAGGGCGAGCTATCGAGGTTCCAAGGAGGTATTCGCCTTCGTAAATTGCATTGGCTCTAAACATTGGGTAGACAAAATCAGATACGAATTCATCGGTGAGATCATCAATATAGATCTCTTTGACCCCCATTTTTTCTGCCTTAGTCCTAGCTGGCTCGAGTTCCTCACCTTGCCCTATATCTGCAGTGAAGGTGACTACTTCACAGTTATATGTATCTTCAAGCCATTTAAGTATGACCGAGGTGTCGAGTCCGCCTGAGTAGGCTAGGACAACTTTTTTAACTTTCTTTTTTGGCATCTGATCTTAATATCCTCAATATAGGAAGCGCATTTTGCCTAGCAATTAGCGTAACGTCCACCTTGAATTAGCATTTTTTATTCTTTCCTCTAACGATGTTCGTCAAAATTCGCACGAATTCTTTGGGCGCCTCAGTATGAGGCCAATGACCGGCGCCCGTCACTAAGTAATGGTTATAACCTGGAAAGTGCGCAGCAATAATTGCTTTATTTGTGTCCGTCACTCGACTGGAATACTCCCCACTGACAAAGGACGAAGGTTTAAGAAAGGTACCTGTGGGAGTGGTTTCCCAACCCACTATTGTCTTCATCTCGTTGATTAGCGCAACTACATTTAGTCGCCACTGTAATTTGCCCTCAACTAATATCAAGTTTTGAAGGATAAATTGTCTAGTAGTTTTGTCTGTTATTCGAGTGGCTAGATATGAATCTGCGGAGGATCTAGAGCTAAGTTTTTCCTCAGGCATATTATTTATGGCATTCAAAATATCTGTATAACAATCAGGGTACGCAACCGGTGCAATATCAATAATAATTAACTCGTCAATTAGATCTGGTTCAGATAGTGCCGCTTTCATGGCTACTTTCCCACCCATACTATGTCCGATAAGTGTCAAACCCGCGATACTCAATTTGGTGATTAATGAGTTCACATCATTGGCCATATTTGAGTAGCTCATGGTAGGTGCATGTGGAGACTTGCCATGGTTTCTAAGGTCTACCACGAACACTTCGAACTCTTGTGATAATATTTTAGCTATAGTTGACCAGTTTCGCCCAGATCCAAATAGGCCGTGAAGAATCATAATAGGTTCACCTTGTCCGCTACATTCGTAGTACAGGTTCACAGCGCTCTTCCATTGGTTACAATAAATGCTTTGGCACCAGGGTTTGATTCAGATATTCGGTAGGCCAAATATCTAGAATTGCGATATCTTCTTCTATGCCTTTCATCACATCGTAGTTACATATCGACTCCTTAGATACCCACGCATAAGCGAAATGTTCTTTATTCAGCAAAATGGCTCCTGCAGACCAAAGATACCTGAACAGATGAATTTCAAATTGACCACCATAGTACGTGTCTCTAACCGGACCGATATAGTCAGTTTCTTCTACTAAATGACCGGGACCTATTTCTTCACTCATCTCTCTAAGTGCAGCCTCTCTAGGTGTTTCTCCACTCTCTATTTTCCCCGCCGGGACGCCCCATTGACCAGCGCCAAGCGACGCGGTTCTTGATCTAAGCAGCATCAGTAGCTCGTCACGCTCATTTAACATTAAATTTAATGCAAATCTCTTAGTAGGTGGACAATCATTTTTCATTGGCGTTAGCTAAATTTAGGTATGTTTATGATAACGCGCATCTTCCGCGTGATTTTTATACATTCGGCCTATTTGATTTGTATGAATAACACATTCGCTACTATACTGGAATTAAAATAGTAAATTAAAACAAATAAGGAATTCTCATGTCTGATGCAGTTATCGTTTCCACAGCGCGTACCCCACTTTGTAAAAGTTGGCGCGGCTCTTTCAATATGACCCATGGTGCTGCCTTGGGCGGGCACGTTGTTAAAAATGCCCTCGAGCGCGCCGGTATTGGGGGACAAGAGGTGGAAGACGTAATCATGGGATGTGCGAATCCTGAAGGAGCCACGGGACACAATATAGCTCGACAAGTAGCTTTAAGTGCTGGTATGCCGGTCACAGTGTCAGGTATGACTGTGAATAGATTCTGCTCATCTGGTCTGCAAACAGTAGCGCTAGCTGCACAAAGGATAGTTTCAGGAGAAGCGGACTGCTTTGTGGCAGGTGGCGTGGAATCAATCTCGTGCGTACAAAATGAAATGAATTCTCATTTCACTCGCGATCCAGATTTAGAGGCAGCTAAACCTGAAATATATTGGAGTATGTTGGAGACTGCTGAGCAGGTTGCAAGCCGCTATGATATTTCTCGTGAGCAGCAGGATGAGTACGGAGCAAACAGTCAGATAAAGGCTGCTGCCGCAAGAGAAGCTGGTAAGTTTGATGACGAGATAGCTCCGATGACTACCACGATGAAATTAGTCGACAAAGAGTCAGGTGAGGAGTCGACTAAACAGGTAACAGTGTCGCAGGATGAAGGGATCCGCCCTGGTACTACTTTTGAAAGCATCTCTCAGATAAATCCTGTATTTGAGGGCGGCTGCATAGCCGCTGGAAATGCGAGTCAGTTTTCTGACGGAGCGTCTGCTCAGGTAGTTATGAGCGATAAGCTTGCCAGTCAAAAAGGGTTGGCACCGATGGGAGTGTTTCGAGGGTTTTCGGTAGCCGGCTGTGAGCCGGACGAGATGGGGATAGGGCCCGTTTTTGCGATTCCAAAATTGCTTAAGCAGACTGGATTAACTATTGATGATATTGATTTGTGGGAGCTAAATGAAGCTTTTGCGTGCCAAGTTATTTATTGTCGTGATAAGCTCGGTATCGATCCAAACAAGCTTAATGTTAACGGAGGTTCGATAGCTGTAGGTCATCCATATGGCGTGACGGGTAGTCGACTGGTGGGCCATGCTCTAATTGAAGGAAAGCGCCGGGGAGCTAAATACAGTGTAGTAACGATGTGTATTGGGGGCGGAATGGGTGCAGCAGGCCTGTTTGAAATTTTCTAGGAGCTTTGTTTTTTTTCTCGGAAGTGTCGATTGAGACTAATTCGCGATGCGACATAAGGGGGGGGTATGGGGATTAGTATTGTAAAAAATAGGACTAAAAGTATTTTCTTATTGTTGGTTTTGTTTTGTTCTAGCTCGACCTGGGCTGACGTAACATATCAGGATGTGATCGATTGGGTATCAGCTGAGCCTGGAGCAGTAAGTACTGTCGAAGCCGGACAATATGGGCACCAAGAACTTAACCAATTGCGAAACTTGATTCCTCCTGGATACTTTGGCGAGTTCGATTTTCCGGAGCTCAGTATAGAGATCATGCAAACGAATCGCTATCAAGCACATGAGCTATATTTAAATGCAACCAAGAAATTTTCTGGAGAACCTTTTCTTAGTGAGGAAGGCGATTTAGAAAATTATACTGCTGGTATGCCTTTTAGCCGCGAGCAAATTTTGGAAGAAAGCATTCAATCTTCGGGTTTAATGGTGGCTTATAACCAGATTCACCGTTGGCAAAACTTCGGCTATAAAGTTGATAATTTAACTTTTAACGTTGAGTCATCGCCTAATGGTAAGAAAGGGAACTTGGTCGAGTCTGTTATGCTGGGTGGTGGCCATGTCGATCGAGATTTCACCATGTTTTATCATCGAGTATATCTGTCGAAGCTAGCGTCCAAGCCGAATAATGGTTACGCACTTGACGTGGATGGCAGTGACGAGTTGCTTTTCAAGGAATACGTCGGGTTTTCCGCCCCATTTGATATGGCTGGTATGAAGGTTGTGATTGAAAGACCGCTGAAGCAAAGTCGTGGTGATCAGGTCAACTCCTATTTACCTACGGAAAGAAGGGTAAGACGACTTTCCGCTCGGGAAAGAGCCGATAGTTGGGTGGGTACTAACTGGACTTTGGACGACTTTGAGGGTTTTTCGGGACTGGTCGTGGATAACGATTGGAGTTATGTAGGTCAAAAAGATATTCTACATGTGGCTAGTTCGAAAAACCTCACACCGCTTTTACACGGACCAGATAGCTTAATTCCACTTGATCGCTGGCAGGTCAGGCCAGCATTTGTGGTGGAAGCCATACCAAAGTGGAAGGACCATCCTTACGGAAAGCGGCTGATGTTTGTCGATCAGGAGACTTATACCATCATGCTGACGATGGTTTTTTCCCAAGACGGCAGCCTCTGGAAATTGTTTACCACTCAGTATCAATACAGTGACAATGTCGTCAACCCCAGTCCCGCTCTATCTACTCCGAGGTGGAGAAGCTCTGTTGCGATAAACATTCGAGATCGGAATGGTAGTGTCGGGGCCGCCACCGGACCTTCCGAGTATATAGAGATTAAGCCATCCAAGGTGCGTCGACTTTTCGATGTCTCTAACTTGACTAGCGGTCGATAACTTTTTAATAGAACTTAAGGATTTGTTATGCAAGTAGCTATCATTATGGGGGTGGGGCCTGATAGAGGGATGGGTGCCCAGTTGTGTCATCGGTTCGCCCAGAATGACTTACATATTGTGGTTGCTGGAAGGACTCTGAGCAAATTAGAGCAAGTAGCGAATAATATTGTAGCTGGTGGCGGCAGCGCTACACCGATAGTGGCAGACACTACCAGCGAACTAGACGTTTCTGATCTTTTTAAACAAGCTAGTAAAATCGGAGATTTGTCGTTAGCACTATACAATGCTGGGAATAATACTCCTGGTCGTATCGACGAGATGAGCGTTGAGTATTTTGAGGAAGCATGGCGAGTTTGCTGTCTGGGAGGATTCATCTTTGCTAGGGAAGCGCTAAAGTATATGAAGCCGAAAGAGCAGGGAGCGATACTCTTTACTGGAGCAAGCGCTTCTTTACGTGGCCGAGCAAATTTTGGAGCTTTTAATTCGTCCAAATCTGCACTGCGTGGGTTTGCGCAAGCGCTCGCTAAGGAGTATGGGGTTAACGGCATTCACGTTGGACATGTGGTGATCGATGGTGCGATTAACGGTGAAAAAGTCTTAACAAGATACCCAGATATAGCGGAACAGCTGGGTCAGGAAAGGTTATTGCAGATAGAATCGATCGTCGACGCCTTTGAATATTTGTGGAAACAACCCAAGAGTGGCTGGACTTTTGAAGTTGATGTGCGGACCGCCACCGAGCCTTGGTAAGCGGCGGCATCAATAGAAAATACTAAACTATTAAACAGGGAGCGATAAAAAATGGGATTACCTCAGGACATTTCTCCAGTTAATTCCGAGCTTATGGACACGCTTGTTCACGCAGCTCAGATGGATTGGATGCCACAGTTTGATGAACGTTCATTTATAAAAATTCTATGGACGGGTTCGGAATCCGGAAGTTGGGCAGTTTTGTTTCGTTGGCTGAAAGGATTTACCGCACCTCAGCACAAACACTTATCTGCATCCCACACCTATATTCTATCTGGCAAACTTCAAGTTCGGGATGGTACGTTAGATGCGGGTGATTATGTCTACGAGCCTAATGGAATGTTGCACGGCGCAACAACGGCCTTGGAAGATACAGAATATCTATTCATTTGTAATGGATCTATTCTATTTTATGACGATGATGGATTTACTTCCTATTTAGGCTGGGAAGAGTTGGCTCGCATGAAGCATGACTACGAGAGTAAACTTGAGAAAGCATAAACCTGTTTAGTAGATATGCTTTATTATTTTAAGAGTAGTCGCCAGACGTGCTTCGAGTATCGGTCATTTTTCTTGAGGAAGTATGGAAACTCTTTATAACGTCGATGCTTCTTATTACGGGGCAAAAATCCGCTCATACTTGCAATATAAGAGTATACCTTTTACCGAGGTCTTAGGGGATAGAGGTGTTTTCTCCGCTAAAATTTTACCTACAGTAGGGTGGCCAGTCATTCCGGTGATTCTGACAGAGTTAGGTGAGACGCTCCAAGATACATCCGACATGATTGACCACTATGAACTTGTCTGCGCGGAAAAATCCGTGCTTCCCCAGGCGGCTTCTGGTAGAGCCCTGAGTTACTGGTTAGAACTTATTGGCGATGAATGGCTTAAGTTACCGGCACTGCATTATCGATGGAGGTATAATTGTGATTTTGCGGTGCGTGAAATGGGACGGAATAATGATCCGTCTGCGACCGCCGACGAGCAATTGCGAGTGGGAAAAAAAATAGCGAAGACTTTTCAAGGTTGGTGTCCCATAAATGGGATTACAGATCATACCGGTGCAGCTATAGAGGCTGAGTATCTTGAATTTTTACGGCTCTTTGAAAAGCACCTTGCGGCATTTCCTTATCTGCTCGGTGGTCAGCCGTCCTTAGGTGATTT
>MDSW01052262.1_pt1 | contig 10837 bp, 9 predicted proteins | sample 811171 | NCBI WGS metagenome assembly MDSW01 (sample SAMN05326641, study PRJNA326480) | marine metagenome | isolation source: seawater | place: Atlantic Ocean: North West | collected 2012 | reverse complement strand
TCATGATTAAAAAGTATGCCGCTTGAGGCATGTAAATTATAAGCTTCTCTATAATTTCTTGTTAATTCAAATCCTGTTACTTTAGAGATGCCGTATGCTGATCTGGGATGAAATTGAGTTTTTTCATTCTGTGGAATCTGTTCTACTTTTCCAAACATTTCTGATGAGGCTGCAAAATAAAATTTTACGCTCTTTCCAACTTCTTTTAATGAAGCTAATACATGGTGTGTTCCATTTATATTAGTGTTCAAGGTTGAAAATTCATCTTCAAAAGAGTGACTGACATAACTCTGTGCAGCTAAATGGTAAACTTCATCAGGATATATTTTATGAATTATTTTAAATATACTTGCAAAACTCTCTAGAGATGCAGCATGAATGGTTATATCTTCTATTATATTTCTTATTCTCCAGAGCCTATGATTTTCATCTTCTAGTGCAACTCTTCTGACAATGCCATGTACTTCATAACCTTTTTCTAGCAATAATTCTGCTAAATAAGATCCATCTTGCCCAGTTATTCCAGTAATTAGAGCTTTTTTTGGAATTTTTTCTCCTTACTTTTTACTTTATTTTTTTCTTTATAACCTTGATTTGTATTATGAAAAAGGTTACTAAACTATTATGTTTAAAAATAAATTAGCAGTTTTACTGATTTTTGCAACCGGACTTTTAGCAAATACTTATACTTTTGCAGAAAGTGGAGAATCTTACTTAGATGTTAGCTATGGTGTAACTGCGCATACAGTTGATGTTGCTAATGCAACTGGTACGCATACAAGCTCAAATACAACAGTAGACACTGATTCAGAGGGTTATGCAATTATACTAGGAACTTTTCTTACTGATTCTATTTCTGGAGAAGTTTCATATGTTAATTTAGGCTCTACAGAAATAAAAGGTGATGGGGGTGACATCGACTCATTTACTCTTAATGGAACTGCAAATCCAGTGGATTTCACTGCAGCAGAAACAATTGATAGAGAGATTTCAGGATTTGGATTTGGGGGAGCATTTCATTTAGGTGGTGGAAGTTCTTTTGATGCCGCTATCAGAGGTGGGGCATTGATGTGGGATACTTCAGGAACAAAAGCTTCAAACACTACTGCAAATGACTTTGTAAATAATAATTTGTTTGACTCTGGGGTTGATCCTTATATTGGGCTTTCAGTAAAATATAAATTCAATATGCTTTCCATAGGACTTGGCTATGACTCTTATGGTTTGAATAGTTGGGACGATGATGCAACTTTAACAAGTTTAAGTCTTGGCGGAGTTTTTTAAAATAATTCACTAATATTACATTTATTTTTTCATTTTAATTAGTTTTTTTTTGGTTTAATAAAATTTATGCAAAAAAAAGCATTTAGAAAAGAAACAAATTTATATTTAAATTTTTTTACAAATTCTATAATCTTATCAACAATAGTTTTATTGATCCTATCTATTTTTTACGCAGGATATAAAATATATCAGCGAGGTGTTTTAGAACAAAATATATTTTACATTTATTTTATCTTTTTTAGTTTAATTTTTATCATTATTAATGTTTGGATCTTAAGATTAAATAATAATATTAAAATATATTTTTCATTAGTAGTTTTCTCCCTTGGCTTTTCGTTATATTCTTTTGAATTATACATGAATTATTATGGTAATGATTATGCTAGAATACCAAATTGGCCAGAAAAAAGGTTAATATATGTGCAAGAGAATAATTTAGTATTTGATACCCGGACGAAATCAGAAGTAATAGAAGATTTAAAAAAAGATAATATTTCTATTTATCCTGAGATACATCCTATTGTTTTTCTTAGTAATCCTGACTTATCATATGGTATTCAACTTAATGATCAAAAGGTATTTCCACTTGGAGGAATTTCTAGAAGTTCCACAATTTCTTGTAATGAAAAAGGGAACTGGTTAATTTATGATACTGATAAGTTTGGATTCAATAATCCTGGAGATGCGTATTTAAAAGATAATATTGATATTGCGGTCTTTGGAGATTCGTTTGCAAAAGGATGGTGCGTAGGAAGCAATGATAATTTTGCAGCTAATCTCAGAAAAAATAATTTAAATGTTTTGAATTATGGAATAGCCGGTTCAGGTCCTTTGATTCAATATGCTGCATTTAAAGAATATATAGAACCAATCAAACCAAAAATTGTACTTTGGTTTTACTTCATGAATGATTTATATGATATGATTGATGAACTTAGATCTCCCTTGCTAATCAACTATCTTAATAATAACAATTTTAATCAAGACTTAAGAAATAATCAAAATTTGATTGATTCATCTCTGAAAAAATTTATTGAAGAAGAACTTAAGAAATATAAGAATAATTTAGATAATAAATCCAAAAAATTATTGTATTCTGATTTTATTAAGCTTTCAAAAACTAGAGCTATTCTTAACTTAATTCCTAACTCCAGTCAGAAAAATAATCTTATTGATGTATATTTTAAACTTCTAACACAGACAAAAACATCTGTTGAGAGTTGGGGTGGGGAATTGTACGTCATTAATCTTCCTGCAATCTACCATGTAGATAGCAAAAATGTTTACAAAAACATTCCAATAGAACTCAAAAAAGACTTATACAAAGATCAAGTTGAAGACGCTATTGAATCATTAAATATTTCTTATATAGATATGCAAACTGAAGTTTTTAATAAACATTCAGATCCTTTATCGTTATTTCCATTGAGGATGTGGGGTCATTATAATGAACTTGGATATAAATTATTAAGTAATGAAATTTTTGCAAGACTTAGTAAGGATGAAAGATTAGATACAAAAAAGGAGAATTAAATGTTCGCAAAAAGAATGGAAAATTTAAGAAAAAAAATTGCTGAAAGCGATATTGATGTTGCTGTTATTACTGATGATGATAGCGTATATTATTATACAGGCTATTATGATTATCTTCATATGGAGTTTGCTCGACCAACAATTTTGATTATTCCAAAAAATGATAAAAGTTTATTAATAACTCCGACAGTAGATATGGCTTTAGCTGATGATGCTACAATTGAAAATTTAGAAGCTTGGAATGATGGTGTTGGAAATGAATGGAGAGAACATATTCCAAATATGTTAAAAAATAGAAACAAAATAGGTATAGAAGAAAATCATATCCCCCCGATAGTTCGTAAATATGTCGACTCAATTGTTGATAAAAAAAATATAGAAAATGTAACTCCAATAATTTCAGAAATGAGAATGATAAAATCTGACGAAGAATTAAAAATAGCCCGGTTTGCTGGACAAGTAGGAGTATCTATGATGCAAGCGGCACGCGATACTATAGGTGACGGTGTTCCTGAATATGAAATAGCAATAGCAGCATCTAATGCAGGTACTAGAAAAGCATCTGAGATTTTAAATACTCATTACAAAGGAAGTAGAATGTCTCCTTTGATTCATTTTTTACATATTATGGCGTCAGGTGAGCACATAACCACAACTCATCATAGAGCATCTACAAGAATACTAAAATGGGCTGAACCAATGTATTTATGTTTTTGTGGAATGACTAATTTCCATCGTTTTAAACTGGGTTTTGATAGACTTTTTTTTGTTGGTGAAATAAAAGAAAAATCTTGGGAAAGGGCTTATGAAGTTGCAATAGAAAGTCAAGCAGCTGCCCTAAAAATGCTTAAACCTGGTGTCACTGCAGAAGAAGTGCATGCAGCTTATGCTGAGACAATACAAAATGCTGGATACGATTATCCATTATTTAGGTGTGGAAGAGGTGTTGGATTTTCTTTTTTAGAAGAACCTCAATTAGTTAGCGGAAACAAAACAATTTTAAAACCTGGAATGGTTTTTGCAGTAGATGGATCAACAAGTTCAAAAAGTTTTAGATCACAAGTAGGGGACAGTTTTATAGTAACTGAAGAAGGATATGAGCCCATAACTCCTTTTCCAAAAAAATTAGAAGACTCTATAGTTAAATAGTGTAAAGTTTATTTAATGAGAAATTTTTGTGGATAAACAAAGAAACATAGAATTTGATAATGGAAGACATCCAAGAGCAAAAATTGGTTTCATTTTAATGTCCACCGATTTAGCTGGAGAGTCAGACTTTTTTGAAATGGCTCCAAAGGATGTTGGCATTCATATCACTAGACTTAAAACAGAAGATTATACAACCGTAAAGACTCTCTCAGATCATATAAATTATATGGCTGACGCTGCGTCAAGGATTCAACCTGATACTAAGCCAAATGTGATAAGTTACAGTTGTACCTCTGGCTCAATAGTAATTGGAGAAGAAAAAGTTATGAATGAGATAAAAAAGGGAGCGCCTTATTCAATACCAATGACTCTTGTCACAGGGGTTGTAGATGCTCTTAAAGAACTTAAGATAAAAAAATTAGTGGTTGGTACGCCATATTTGGATGAAATAAATGTAATGGAATCAAAATTTTTAGAGGCAAAGGGTTTTGAAGTTCTTGATATTCAAGGGTTGAATTTAGAAACAGGAGTTTCATTTGGCAGGGTTACTCCTGAGTATTGGAAAAAATTTGCTCTAGAAATAGATTCCCCTAAAGCTGAAGCAATTTTTTTAAGTTGCGGGGGTATTAGGTCATTGGAGGTTATAGAAGAGATTGAACAAATATCTCAAAAACCAGTTATTACCAGTAATCAAGCCCAGATGTGGAGTTGTCTTAGAAGAGCAGGGATTAAAGATAAAATTAAAGGGTTTGGAAAAATATTTTCTAGAGAAGGCAGTTTTCTGTAAAGAATATAATTGTTTAAATAGAAATAATAAAATAAAGATAAAGCAATGACTAGATTTAATGCATGGAATGTAATTAAGAATGGCTTCCTTAAAAATCCAAAATGGGATAGACAATGGAGGGATCCTGAGCCAAAAAAAGAATATGATATAATAATCGTAGGAGCCGGATTACATGGACTTGCAACAGCATTTTATTTAGCAAAAAACCATAATATTAAAAATGTAGCTGTTGTTGAAAAAGGATGGCTGGGTGGAGGCAATGCAGGAAGAAACACTACAATAATAAGATCCAATTATATGATGCCAGGCAATAGAGAATTTTATGAACATTCTCTTAAATTATGGGAAAATTTAAGTCATGAATTAAATTATAATGTAATGTTTAGCCAAAGATCTCACGTGAACTTATTTCATTCACCTGGTGCAAGAGATTCGAATGCTAGAAGATATAACACGATGTTATTGCATGGAAGTGATGCAGAATTTTGGAGTCTTGAAAAATTAAAAAAAAATATTCCTCATTTGAATTATGGACCTAATTCTCGTTTTCCTATTATGGGTGCAGCAGTGCAAAAAAGAGCTGGAACTGCTAGACATGACGCTGTTGCTTGGGGTTATGCTAGAGCCGCTGATAAATATGGAATAGATATAATACAGAATTGTGAAGTTTTAGGATTTAATAGAATAGACAGCAACATTAAAAGTTTAATTACATCAAAAGGTGAAATTAAATGTAAAAAAGTAGGTTTTGCTGTTGCAGGAAATACTTCAAGATTATGGAAAATGACAGGATTGAATTCTTTACCAATTGAAAGCCATAAGTTGCAAGCTTTTGTTTCTGAACCTTTAAAGCCGTTACTTGATCAAGTTGTTGTTTTTGGAGTTGGGGGTGCCCATTTTTATATTTCTCAATCAGATAAAGGAGGAATGGTCTTTGGAGGAGATATTGATTGGTACAAATCTTATGCACAAAAAGGAAACTTACCAATAGTTCAAGATGTTTCAGAAGCAGCAATGTCTGTCATGCCATGCCTTGGAAGAGTGCGTTTATTAAGACACTGGTCTGGAATAATGGATATGAGTATGGATGGTTCTTTTTTTATTTGCAAAACACCTATAGATAACTTGTATCTCAATGCGGGATGGAATTATGGAGGTTTTAAAACTAGTCCTGCATCTGGATGGTATTTTGCTGATTTAATTGCGAATAATCGTCCTGACACAATTATTGAAAATCATGACTTAAAAAGATTTGAAAAAGGAATAAACATAGATGAAAGAGGAGCTGGACCTGACCCTAAGCTACATGGATAAATTAAATGATTAGAATTAAATGTCCTTTTTGCGGTGAGAGAGATCACAGTGAATTTACCTATGGAGGGGATGGTTCAATCAAATATCCTGAACTAGATGCTTCTATAAAGGAATGGGTGCAAGCTATATTCTTTAGAGAAAATATTTGCGGTATGCAGGTTGAAACATGGCATCATTCAAGTGGATGCAGAATGTGGTTAAAAGTTGAAAGAGATACTTTAACACATGAAATTAAATCAGTTGAAGCAGCTCATGATGGATTAGCTAAACTATTAAGAAGAAAACAATGACAGCCAAAAGACTTAATAAGGGCGGACAAATTGATAGATCAAAAAAACTTAATTTTTATTGGGATAATAAAAATTTTCAAGGCTATCAAAATGATACATTAGCATCTGCTTTATTAGCTAATAATCAAACAATTATTGGACGCAGTTTTAAGTATCATAGACCGCGAGGAATAATGTCTGCAGGTGTAGAAGAGTCAGGCGCTTTAGTTACTATTGGTAAAGGTAATTATCGAGATCCAAATGTTAGGGCAACATCTCAAGAGTTATATGAAGGTATTACTGCATATGGACAAAACGCATTTCCAAATGTGAGATATGATTTAGGCTTCATTAATAGTATGTTTTCCTCTTTTTTATCAGCTGGATTTTATTATAAAACTTTTATGGGTATTCCACCTTTTGAATGGGGTAGAGGTACAAAAATTTGGATGTTTTATGAGTATTTTATAAGAAAAGCTGCTGGAATGGGTTCAGCCTCTCGAGAACCTGATCCAGATAAATATGAACATGCACATGACTTTTGTGATGTATTAGTTGTTGGTTCTGGACCAGCAGGTATTGAGTCTGCACTTGAAGCTGCTCAAAATGACCTTGATGTCATACTTGTTGAACAAGATTTTCAACTTGGGGGAGATTTACTAAATCAAGAAGGATTTATTGAAAAAGAATTAATAGAAAAATTACACCAAGCTGGTGTCAAGGTAATGTTGCGAACTACTGCTTTTGGATTATATGATAATAGTGTTGCTGGTTTATTAGAGAGAGTTGAAGATAATTATGAGGAATCTTTTAAAGAAACTCCCCGCCAACGTTTTTGGACAATTCGTTCTAAACAAACAATTTTAGCAACTGGAGCTATTGAAAGGCATATAGCATTTGGTAATAATGATGTTCCAGGTATTATGACAGCCAATGCTGCAAAATCATACTTAAATCGTTTTGCAGTTTTACCTGGAAAAAATGTAATAATAAGTACGAATAATGATTCAGTATATGACACAGCAATAGCTTTATTAAAATCTGGTGCTGATGTTCAGGTAATTGATTCTAGATCTGAAATTGATAAACATATATCAAAAATATTCCTACAAAATGGAGGAACATTTCAATTAAATTCCGCACCTTTTAAAGCAAAAGGTGCTAGGCATATTAATAAAGTTCAATTAGCAAGTTTGAAAGATAATACTTGGAGTGTACAAGGAAAAGAAAATTGTGATCTTTTACTATTGTCTGGGGGATGGTCTCCAGTTCTGCATTTACTTTCGCATAGAAAAATCAAAGCTGAATGGAATAATGAAAATGCATGTTTTTTACCTGGTAAACATAAGGAGCCAATAACAGTAGTTGGTTCCGCGGCTGGTGTATGGGACAATAATAATTGTATTGAGTCCGGAAAAGCTGGAGGATTAAAAGTATCAAAACTTTTAGGCAAAAAAATTCAAAATTTTTCTTTTCCAGTTCCTGGTGGGTGGAAAAAAGCTTTAAAACCTATTTATGAAATTAAATGTAAAAACCAAAAGACGAAATCCTTTATTGATTTTCAACATGATGTTACAACAAGTGATATAAGACTTGCTCATCAAGAAGGTTTTATATCTGTTGAACATTTAAAACGCTATACTACACTTGGTATGGCAAATGATCAGGGTAAAATTGGAAACATTATCGGCATTGCTCTTATGGCAGAACTTCTTAATAAAAAAATTCAAGAAGTTGGAACAACCACTTTTAGACCACCTTATACTCCAATTTCCATAGGTTCTCTTGCTGGGCGTAATGTAGGAGATCATTTTAGACCACTCCGGAAATCACCTTTACATGATTGGAATTTAAATCAAGGGGCCGTTATGATTGAAGCAGGTTTGTGGCAACGTCCTTGGTATTTTCCGCAAGAAAAAGAAACTATTTCTGAAGCGTATGTAAGAGAGGCAGAAACTACAAGAAAATCTGTGGGGATTTGTGATGTGACATCACTTGGTAAAATTTCTATTCAAGGACCTGATGCTACAGAACTTTTAAACAGAATTTATACTAATCCATTTGCAAAACTACCAATTGGCAAAGCTCGTTATGGGATAATGCTTAGAGATGATGGTCTTGTGATGGATGATGGAACTTCATGGAGATTATCTGAAAATGATTATTTTATGACAACATCAACTACTCAAGCTGCAAAGGTAATGGCATGGCTAGAAGAACTTTTACAAATACGATGGAGTGATTTAAAAGTTCATTTAACAAGTGTATCTGAACAATGGTGTGGAATCTCTGTAGCAGGACCAAAATCTAGAGAAACTATTTCTGCATGTTTAGAAAATCCAGAAATAATAGATAATGAAAATTTACCTTTTATGGGTGTGGTTGAAACAAAATTAATTACAAATATTCCTTGCCGGATTGCAAGAATAAGTTTTTCAGGAGAAATGGCTTTTGAAATTTACGTACCTTCAGAATTTGGAGAACCAATGATGGAAATAATATGGAAAAAAGCAAAATCATTAAATGGATGTCTTTATGGATTGGAAGCTTTAGGTGCTTTAAGAATTGAGAAAGGTCATGTAACGGGAGCCGAACTTGATGGTAGAGTGACAATTGACGATGCAGGTTTAGGTAAAATGGCCTCAACAAAAAAATCTTATATTGGAAGCGCAATGCGGAAAAGAGGGGTTTTAAATGATAATAATAGAGAAAAACTAGTTGGAATTTTTCCTAAAGACAAAAATGCTACTTTTGATGCAGGAGCAATAATATGTGAATTGGAAAATATAACAGGTTATGGAATTGGACGCATAACTTCTGTCACACATTCACCTGAATTAGGTCACTGGATTGGTCTTGGGTTTATTTCAGGTGGTTACGAAAAATGGGAAAATAAAACAACAATAGCATCTGATCCGATAAGAAACAAAAACGTAGAAGTTGAAATTGTCTCTCCTCATATGATTGATCCTGAGGGAGGTAGAATGCATGGTTGAACGTATATCTGCAATTCTTAAAAAAAATGAGAAGATTTTAAACAGTAAAGATGAGTGCGGAATAGTATTTTATGAAAATAAAAACTTAATTTTACACCAAGTTAGCGCCTGGCCAGATAGTTTAGTGAGCGTAGGTGAGAAAGTTTCTAGTGAGCTAAATTTAGAAATGTATCCTCAACCTTGTAAAGCTGTTCAATCAACGGATATCGCGATGTTAAGAATAGAGCCATTAAAATGGTGGGTTTTAGGTTCAACAATCAATACAATGCCTATTGAAAAAGGTTCAACTTTAGATATTTCACATTCAAGAACACATATTAAAATAACAGGAGATAAAACAAAAATATTTCTTAACAGATTTTTACCTATTGATTTTAGAGAACACTCTTTTCCTGTTAACACTGTAGCTTCTACAACTTTTCATCATGTTAGTGTTACTATATGGAGATCAAAAAATTATTATGAAATATTTATTCCACGAGCATTTGCAAGTTCCTTATGGGAATTAATGCTTGAAAGTGCTTCTCAATTTGGGTACGAAATAAAATAAAAACAAGATATATCTATAATAATGAAACTCGCAACTTTTACATTAAATAAAGTTACTCAAATTGGTATTGTTGAAAATTCATTAATTTTTCCTTTAAATCAATTAACAGAAAAAATACCTAATAACATGATTGAATTAATTGATAATTGGAAATCATACCTTCAATTACTGAGTGATATAAATATTTCAACAGAAAATGCATTTAAACTTACTGAGGTAAAATTAAATGCGCCAGTATTAAATCCAAAAAAAATAATGGCACACGGTTTAAATTATGCTGATCATATTTTAGAAATGAAAATTGAAAAACCGAAAAATCAAATCTGGTTTTCGAAATCAATCAACACTCTGACAGGTCCTTATGATGATATTAAATTATCTAAAGTGAGTTCCCAAAATGACTATGAAGTAGAATTAGTGATTGTAATAGGAAAAAAGGGTAATTACATAAAAACTGATAATGCCTTGAATTATGTTTTCGGTTTTTGTATTGGCAATGATGTTTCTGCAAGGGATTGGCAAATGAAAACATCTCAATGGACTCTTGGAAAATCCTTTGATAATTATGGTCCAATTGGACCTTATATCACTACTCTTGATGAAATTGAAAATCCTAATAATTTAAATATAAAATCCTATGTAAATGGGGAAGTAAGACAAATTTCTAATACCAATCAGTTAATATTTTCTGTTCCAGAATTGATATCCTATCTAAGTCAGGTAATGACTCTTGAGCCAGGTGATATAATCTTTACTGGCACACCTGCAGGAGTTGGTTATTCCATGAAGCCACCACAATTTCTTTCAAATAATGATAAAGTTAAATGTGAAATTGAAAAGTTAGGATTTATTGAAAATAATTTTAAAAATGAATAAATTAATACTGTGGTTTAACGGTTATTAATTTTTCATCAATCCACGAGGTTATTCCATTTTTTGCATTATAAATAACATT
>MDSW01154766.1_pt1 | contig 10839 bp, 8 predicted proteins | sample 811171 | NCBI WGS metagenome assembly MDSW01 (sample SAMN05326641, study PRJNA326480) | marine metagenome | isolation source: seawater | place: Atlantic Ocean: North West | collected 2012 | reverse complement strand
TGAAAATTGGAAAAGACCAAAATCTGAAATCAATTACTTATTTGATTTACTAGAATTATTTTTAAAAGACAAAATTAAAATTTTTATTAAAAATTGAATTTCTTTTTTTGGTCTTTTCCAATTTTCAGTAGAAAATGCGTAAAGCGTTAAGTATTTAACCTTATTTTTAACAGTTGATTTAATTATTTTTTCAACTGTATTCATACCTACTCTATGACCATAATTTCTTGATTTATTTTTCCTGAGACCCCAACGTCCATTACCATCCATGATAACAGCCACATGTCTTAATGAGTTCATATTGTCATTATTTCTTTTTCTTTGGAAATAATTTTATCGTCAATTTTTTTTATATTATTATCAGTAAATAATTGTACGGACTTTTCAAATTTTTTTAAATCATCTTCGCTTATTACTTTAGATTTAAGTGATTTTTTTAACTCATCGTTAGCTTCTCTTCGTATATTCCTAATTGAAACTTTGCATTTTTCACCCATAGTTTTTATCATCTTTTTCATTTCATTTCGTCTTTCTTCGCTTAGACTTGGTATAGGTAATCTCATCAATTGTCCGTCTATTTGTGGGTTTAAACCTAATTCAGATTTTTTAATAGCTGAGTCAATTAATGAAACATTATTTATATCCCAAACTTGAATATTTATAGTTCTGGCTTCAGGTGTTGTCACAGTAGCGAGTTGATTTATTGGCATTTTTTGTCCGTAAACATCAACTTTAATAATATCTAACATACTAGAATTTGCCCTTCCAGTTCTTAATGCTGAAAGTTCTTTCGTAAAGACTTCGAATGTCTTATCCATTTTTTCAGTATATTTTTTTTCCTCAAACATTATTCACCTATTTTTATTCTATAAAAATCTACAATTTTAAGCTCAGGAACATTTAATTCATTTAATACATCTTTTACTTTTTTTTTGGGTCAATTACCCAGTTTTGTGTCATTAAGCTATTTTCCTCTTTAAATTTATTTAATTTGCCAATGCTTATCTTATCTGAAATTTCTTTTGGTTTACCTGAATTTTTTAATTCTTCAGAAATAAGTTCCTGTTCTTTTTCTAAAATTTTTTTATCTATATTTTCCTGTAAAATCGATATTGGATTACTTGCTGCAATATGCATAGATAAATGTTTACCAAATAAATTAATTTTCTCCGATTCTTCTTTGAATTTTAAAGAAACAATTACTGCCAATTTTGAAATATTATCTTTTACAATTGTATGAAGATATTTATAATTTTTTACGCCTTCGCTATTTAAAGTTCTGGCTCTCCCAATTGTTATTTTTTCACCAATTTTTGATATTAAATTTATAAGATTTTCTTCAACAGATTTGTTATTTTTCATTTTTGATTTATTCAATTTTTCTAAATCAGAATTGCATTCATCATTTAGTATGGTGATTTCTTTAACAAAATTAATAAAATCATCGTTTTTAGCAACAAAATCAGTTTCACAATTAATCTCAATTAATGAAGTTTTATTAATATTTCCACTAATAGCCACAACTCCTTCGTTTGCCTCTCTTGACATTTTTTTTGATGCCTTTGATATTCCCTTCACTCTTAGAATTTCAACAGCTTTTTGAATATCTCCATTAGACTCTTCAATTGCTTGTTTGCAGTCTTTAAATCCGGCACCAGTGGATTGTCTCAATTGTTTTACCTTTTCAATATCACTCATCTATCTATAAAAATTTTACGATTTGACTTCAGTTTTAATATTTTTAACTAAAGCCTTTTCGGGAGTTTTTTTTTTTAAACTCCCATTTACTTTTTTTTCATTAGCTTCTGGTGCTTCGCTTTTTGCGTTTTCAATAGTTTTTTTTATCAGTGAACAGTATAAATCTATAGATCGTCTTGCATCATCATTTCCTGGTACTGGATAATGAATTCCTTCAGGATCTGAATTAGTGTCTAATATAGCAATTATTGGAATCCCTAGCTTAATAGATTCTTTAATTGCTAATGACTCATAATTTGTATCTATTATAAAAACTAAATCAGGTACTTTCGACATTTTAACAATTCCACCCAACGATCTCTGCAATTTATCTCTTAACAAGCTCATTTTTAACAATTCTTTTTTTGTAAACCCTCTATTTTCAGAAGATAAATTTTTATTAATTTTTTCAAGTTTTTTTATTGAATTGGAAATAGTTCCCCAATTTGTCAACATTCCACCTAACCATCTATAATTTACATAATATTGATTAGTACTTTTAGCTAAATCTGAAATTGCTTCTGAAGCTTGTTTTTTTGTTGAAATAAAAAGAATTTTTCCATTATTAGTTATAGTTTCATATACTTTTTCTAATGCTACATTAATTAATTCTAATGTTTGAGTTAGATCAATTATATGAATATTATCTCTTTTTCCAAAAATATATTTTTTCATTTTTGGGTTCCATCTTAGTGTTTTATGTCCAAGATGGACTCCTGCCTCTAGCAGTTGTTGTATAGTTACATTAGGTATCTTCATTTTTTTTCCCGGTTATGCCACCACAATATCTGCCACTTAAGGACCGGAGGTATAAAACCACAAATTGTGTGCGTATTAATTTAAGCTGGTATTTACAAACTAATTGTTAAGAAGACAAGTATTTTTTTAATTAATTATTGTTGAAATACCTTTGTTTTTTATTGAATTTATAAATTCCTTATCTACTTTTCGTTTTTCTTTAAGTTTAAAAAAAATTTTTTTGTCATTATCTTTTAATGTTAGTTTTATTTCAGTTTTACCATCTATTTTAGATAAATTATTTATTTGCTTCAATTCATTTATATCTTTGATTAAAAACTCAACTTTGTAAATAGGTTTGTTGGTTATTTCTTTTAATGATGTAATTTTTTTTACATTTATTTTTTTAAATCTATTTTCTTCATCTGAATAATTTTTAGTTAAAGTTATTAATAAAGAATTTCCTTCTTTTAAAATATCTCTGTTTACTTCAAAAATATCTGAAAAAATAAAAAGTTCAAAAACAGTGCTTAAATCTGAAAATTTCACAATTGCATATGAGGTGCCTTTTTGAGTCTTTTTTTCTTGAACCTTAAGTACTGTACATGCAATATTTGATTCTTTAAACTCTTCATTATTACTAAATCTAATAAAATCAATTATTTTATACTGGTTAAATATTTCCTTATATTGATTAAGAGGATGATCAGAAATAAAGAAACCCAACGTTTGAAATTCTTTTGAGAGTCTTTCATCTGTAGACCAGTCTTCAATAATTTCAATTATTTCATCTTTTTTATCATCGTCAGAATTAAACAAAAGATTCTGGTTAAATGATTTATCCTCGTGAGTATTTTTTGATTTTAAAATAATATTTGGTATAGAATTAAAAATTGATTTTCTATTATTATTGATGTTGTCAAAAGCTCCAGCTTTTACAAGGCCTTCTAATTGAAGCTTATTTATATCTTTAGGATTAACTCTAGAAATAAAATCATCCATTGATTTAAAAATTCCATTAGTTTCTCTTTCATTAACTATGTTTGATATAGCGCTATACCCAACATTTTTTATAGCCCCTAGAGCATAATAAAAATTTTTTTTATCAGAACTAAATCCAGCAAAACATTTATTAATGTTTGGTCTTACAATGTTAATATCTAGTCTTTTAAGTTCTTCATGAAATTCACTTAGTTTTTTTTGATTTGAAATTTCCATAGTCATTGAAGCAGCAAAAAATTGATTTGGAAAATATTTTTTTAAATAAGCTGTTTGATATGCAATTATTGCGTAAGCCGCGGCATGACTTTTGTTAAAACCATATTCTGCAAAAGGTTCTATTTTCAAAAAAATTCCTGCTGCAATTTCTTTACTTATTCCATTTTTTGAAGCACCTTCAATAAATCTTTGCTTTTGCTTCTCTAGTTCACTTCTTTTTTTTTTTCCCATTGCTTTTCTTAAAATATCGGCTTCAGCAGCAGAAAATCCTGATAAAGATTGAGCAATTTGCATAACTTGCTCTTGATATATAATTACACCGTATGTTGGTTTTAAAATTTTTTCTAGTTTTGAATGAAGATAATCAGGTTTTCTTTTTCCATGTTTGCAATCATTATATATAGGTATGTTGCTCATAGGTCCTGGTCTATACAAAGCTACTAATGCTATAATATCTTCTAACCTGTCGGGTTTCATTTGGAATAACGCTTCTCTCATTCCTGAACTTTCGATTTGGAATAGTCCAACTGTTTTACCACTTGATAAAAGATCAAATACTTTTTGATCCTCATAATCTATATTTTCTATTTCAAAATTATTTCCATCTTCATTTATTAATTGTGTGGTTTTATTAATTACAGTTAACGTTTTAAGTCCTAAAAAATCAAATTTAACTAACCCAGCATTTTCGGCAGAATACATATCAAACTGAGTAGATGGTAGAAGCAAATTTGAAGAATTATCTTTATATAAAGGTACTATCTCAGTCAATTTTTTATCTGCAATAACTACTCCAGCTGCATGCGTTGCAATATTTCTATTAAGACCTTCTAAATTTAATGATAGTTCAATTAATTTTTTTACTCTTCTATCATCATTGATTAGTTTTTGTAGTCTAGGTTCTCGGTTAATGCATTCATTTAAACTCATAGGTCTAGAAGGATCGAAGGGTATCATCTTGCAAATAGAATCAACAAATCCATATGGAAGCCCTATTACTCTACCAACATCTCTAATAACCATTCGGGCTTTAAGTTTTCCGAAAGTAATTATGTGGGCAACGCTATTTTTATATTTTTTTGTCAAATATTCAAATACGAGGTCTCTTTTTTCTTCACAAAAATCTATATCAAAATCTGGCATTGATATTCTGTAAGGATTTAAAAATCTTTCAAATATGAGATTAAATTTTATTGGATCAATATCTGTAATGGATAGACACCAAGCTACTAAAGATCCTGCGCCAGATCCTCTTCCAGGACCAACGGGAATATTATTTTTTTTTGCCCACTTTATATAATCGGCTACTATTAAAAAATAACTAGCATAGTTCATTTCTGTTATAATTTTAATTTCATGGTCTAATCTTTCTTTATATTTAGTAAAATTTTTATCATCTTTTAATTGATTTTTGTTTTTTCCAAAAATAATTTCAAATTTTTTTTCTAGTCCCAATATTGAGTCTTTTAATAATAAATCCTCAGCTTTTAATCCATTGTTTGAACTTAGATTTGGAAGGATTGGTTTTGAAGGCAAAGGTCTAAAACTGCATCTAAAAGGTAAATTATAATTGTTTTTTAGCGCTTCAGGTAAATCTGAAAAAACATTTAGCATTTCATCATTCGACTTTAAATAATGTTGGTTGGATAGTTTAACTCGATTTTTATCATTCACATAATTTTTAGATCCAATACACATTAAGGCATCGTGAGCTTCATACATAGATTGTTCTATATAATAAACTTCATGTGAGGCTATTATTGGAATATTATACTTCTTTGATAGTTGTAAATTTATATTTTCAAAATTTTTTTCGTTTTGGTCATTATGTCTTTGTATTTCTATATAAAAATCGGTCTTATAGGTTTTGCTTAAATAATTATATATTTCTTCAATCATTTCAGTTTTTCCTTTACAAAAAAGTTTTCCGATTAAACCATTTAACCCTCCAGATAAAATTATAATACCTTGTATGTTGTTTAATAATTCTTCAAATTTACAATGTGGATCAGAAAGTTTGTCATTTTCTAAATAAGATTTAGAAGAAAGTTCAATAATTTTTTTATATCCATTTTCAGTTTTGGCTATCAATGGCAAAAGTCCAATTTCATCTTTGTATTTAAATGATATTTGTGTTCCAATTATTGGTTGGGTTCCAATTTTAGATATTTTTTCAGAAAATTCCAGTGACCCACAAAGATTAGATGTATCCGACAATCCTATGGATTGAATTTTTTTTTCTTTACAAAAATTTTTTAATAAATCTATCTGAACAGCACCTTCGCATATTGAATATTGTGTATGGACTTTTAAGTGATTAAATACAGATCTTTTTAATTCATTCATTGATAGTTTTTATTTTACCATCAATTAATTGAATTTTACAATCTGCCATATTTGCAAAATATCTATTATGAGTTGCAAATATTATTATTCTATCTTTATTTTTAAGTTTAAATAGACTTCTAAATATTTCTTTAGAGTTTTTGTGGTCTAGGCTACCTGTTGGTTCATCTGCTAAAATTATTGGTGGAGAATTGATTAAAGCTCTAGATATAGCAACTCTTTGGGACTCACCGCCTGATAATTCAGTTGGATAATGATCTTTTCTATTTATAAGACCAACTTTTTTTAAAATTTTTTTTGCATCATTGACTGCATTATCTTTTCTACTATCAATTGATAATCTTGCTAAGTAAATATTTTCTATTGCAGTAAAATCATTTAGTAAATTTTTTTCTTGATAAATAATGCCTATCTTTTTTGCTCTTATATCATCATTTAATAATTTTTTATCAAAATTTATAATTTTATTTTCTATTTCTATTTTACCGTAAGTAGGTCTATCGATTAAAGAAATTAAATTTAATAGTGTTGATTTACCAGATCCTGATGGTCCCACTAATGAATATATTTTGCCTTTTTTAAATTTATAATTAATATTATTTAATACTTTAATTTTTTTTTTTGAATTAAAATGCTTTGATATGTTTTTTAATACAATAATATCATTCATATTTTAAACCTTTTACCGGATCAAGGTTTGAAGCTTTAACTGCTGGATAAATTGAAACCGCGCATGTAGAAAGAATAGAGCATAAGCCGATTAAAATTATAGAGTTAATATTTATTTCTGAGGGCATTTTACTTAAAAAATAAATCTCTTCGGGAAATAAACTTATATCAAATAATTCACTAATAATTTCACGAATTTTTTCTATATATATAGAAAAAAGAACTCCAAGAAAAATACCAAAAAAAGTTGCTACACTACCAATTATAAAACCTACCAGGAAAAATATTTTTAATATTGAATTATTTTTAACTCCTATAGATTTTAAAATTGCAATTTCTCTAGTTTTATTTTTTACTAAAATTGTAAGACCAGATATTATATTAAATGCTGCAACAATAATTATTAATGATAAAATTATAAACATTACATTTCTTTCAACTTTTAAAGCTGAAAATAAAGAACTGTTCATATCTGCCCATGTATATATAAATTCGTTTGAAAAAATTTTTTGAATTTCTAGTCTTGCAAAATTAATATCTGAAGGTTTTTTCAAGTATATTTCTAAAAATCTGCTATCAGGGTTTAAATTAAAAAGACTTTCCAAATCTTCTATATTTATGAATGCCACATTTAAATCAAAATCAGCTAAACCACTATCAAATACTGAGTCTATTATATAAGTTTCTTGTTTTGGAAAATTACCAACTATGGTCCTTACGCCTGAGGGTGACATAATAAGAACTTTATCACCTATTTTGAGATTTAAATTTAAGCTTAGCTCTTTACCTATTGATATATGTTTAATATTTATATCTTTATTTCCACTATAATTTTTATTATTAACAATATCTAGTTTTTTGAAACTTTTTTTTGAATATCCTCTTAAAAGAATTCCTTTTGTATAATCTTTATTTATTATTACTCCTTCACTATTATTACTTAAAATAATTTTATTGGCAATTTTTTTTAACTTTATGTCTTTAAATAAGATTTTTTCTAAAGGTCTTTCATATGGTTTTACAACAACATGCGGATTGAAACCTGTAATTTTATTTACTAACTCTGATCTAAATCCATTCATTACGGACATAACAATAATTAAAACAGCTACTCCTAAAGTTATGCCTATAAATGAGAAAATTGAAATGATATTTAAAAAACCATCTTTTTTTCTCGTTTTTAAATATCTTATAGTAACTTCTTTTTCTAATTGTGTTATCAATTTATTTTTTTTTGCTATTTATTAAATCTGCTATCTCTGCAGCTTTTAAATTTTTAGATTTTTTACCTATTTCATTTAATTCAAATAAATCACCTTCGGTTTTTTTTCCAATTATTATTTGATACGGGATACCAATAAGATTAAAGTTTTTTATTTTTGCTGATAAGTTTTCATCAGTATCATCAATTAAAGCATCTATATTTTTATTTTTTAAAAAATTAAATATATTGTTTGCTTTATCAAGATTTGAATTGTCATTTTTACTTATCATAGGTATAATTACACAATCATAAGGTGATATAGACAGAGGCCATTTCATAATTTCGTTTTTATCATCGAACTTTGCTTCAATTATGGCCCCAACAAGTCTTGAAACTCCAACTCCGTATGAACCCATTTTAACAAACTCTTTTTTTCCTTTAAAATCAACTGTTGCATTCATTGGCTTAGAATATTTATCACCAAAGTAAAATATATGACCTACTTCAATACCTTTTGTTTTCAGTCTAAATTCTTGATTTACTTTTTTTTCAAATTCTTTTTCATCAAATTTTTCATCTGTTACTGCATAATAATTTTCAAAATCCAATCTCAAAGCTTCTAGAGATTTTTTATCAATTTTTGTATTATCGCTATTGACATCAAATATCCTTTTATCAGTATAAATTTTACTTTCCCCAGTATCTGCAAGAATTACAAATTCATGTGATAAGTTTCCACCTATCGGTCCTGTATCTGCAGCCATTGGTATAGCTGACAATTCCATTCTTTTAAATGTTCTCAAATATGATAAAAAAAATTTATTGTATGAAAATAATGCTTCCTCATCATTTATATCAAAAGAATATGCATCTTTCATATAAAATTCTCTACATCTCATAATTCCAAATCTTGGTCGCAATTCATCTCTAAATTTCCACTGAATGTGATAAAGAAGTTGTGGTAACGATTTATAGGACTTTATACTTGTTCTGAAAATATCTGTAATTAATTCTTCATTTGTTGGCCCATATAACATCTCTCTATTTTGTCTGTCTTTAATCCTAAGCATTTCTTCACCATAATCCTCATATCTACCACTTTCTTTCCAAATTTCACTTGATTGAATTGTTGGCATTAAAATTTCTTGCACACCAACTCTGTCTTGCTCTTCTCTAACTATTTGTTCTATTTTTTTCATTATTTTAAAACCTAGTGGCAGCCATGAATAGATTCCTGCTGATGACTGTTTAATCATACCAACTCTTAACATAAGTTTATGTGATTTTATTTTTGCTTCGGTAGGATTGTTTTTAAGTATTGGTATAAATAATTTTGAAAAATACATTTTATCAGATTCTGATAAGATTTATATTGGTTATCGGTTTTTTTCCAGTCTTTTCCTTTGTGTACTTCCTACAAGCAATTTTAAGGGTGTCAACAACGTTTGTTTCTTGATTTTTTTTATTTAAAGAAAATGTTTTTAACAATTTACCGATATGCTCTACTAAACCCTCAATAAATTCTTCATTATCTAAAATTGGTATTCCACGATAAGATATAACTGGTTTTTTAAAAATATTACCAGATGAATTAACTATTATGTTCATATGCAAAATTCCATTTTCTGACAATGATCTTCTTTCCTTTATTGATTGAGAATCTTCTTCTACGCTTATGTTTCCATCTAAGTATAGTCTGCCCGAAGGAGCTTTATCGTAAACCTCAGGTTTTTTACCAGGATATAATTTAACTATATCACCATTTTCAACCTTAATAGCATTTGGTACCTGCATCTCTTTTGCAAAATTAATATGCTCAGCCATATGCCTGTGTTCTCCATGTACTGGTATTACATTTTTTGGTTTTATCCAATTATACATATCTTTTAAATCTTCTCTATTTGGATGACCTGACACATGTACGAAATAATTTTCTTCAGAAATAACATCAATTTCTTCTCTTACAAGATTGTTATGTAGTTTGTATAATTTTTTTTCATTACCTGGAATAATTTTGGAAGAAAATATAACTGCATCTCCTTTTTCAACAAATACATCAGGATGAATGTGTTTAGAAATTCTTGTCATTGCTCCCATTGGTTCACCCTGACTACCTGTGCACAAATAAATAATTTTATCTCTAGAAATTTTTTTTGCTTCTCTTGAGTCTATCGGATCAATTACATTTTTTAAATATCCACAACTTTTTGCAGCTTTAAAAATTCTATTCATAGATCTGCCAACTAAGGATATTTTTCTACCAACCTTTTCAGCACAATGAAATATAGTTTCCATTCTTGCTACATTAGATGCAAAAGAAGTGACTAAAATTTTTTTTTTTAAATTTTCTATAATTTTAAGCAAATTTTTTCTTACATCTGACTCAGATCCCGCTCTACCAATACTAAAAACATTAGTAGAGTCACATATCATTGCAAGTACACCTTCGTTTCCTATATCTTTTAATCTTTTTGAGTCTATCGAGTTTCCAATTAAAGGATCAGGATCACATTTCCAGTCCCCGGTATGCAAAATATTACCAACTGGAGTTTCAATCTTTAATCCATTTGGTTCTAAAATGGAATGTGTAAGTGTAATAAATTCAATTTTAAAAGGGTCTAGTTTTACAGTTCCATTTAATTGTACGATTTTTAAATAATCTTTTATATCGATTTTTTTTTCTCTGAACTTTTCTGAAATTAACAATGCTGTAAAAGGTGTGGCATATATTTTACATTTTAACTTAGGCCAAATATAAGCTATGGCGCCAATATGATCTTCATGAGCGTGTGTAAGTACAATTCCTAAAAGATCATTTTTTTTATCAATTATAAATCCTGGGTCAGGATAAATAATATCTATACCAGGAACTGTATCATCTGCAAATGTTACACCTATATCTACAATTATCCATTTTCTTTTACTAG